>CEVM01127543.1_pt1 | contig 10423 bp, 9 predicted proteins | sample 531481 | NCBI WGS metagenome assembly CEVM01 (sample SAMEA2623649, study PRJEB7988) | marine metagenome | biome: marine biome (ENVO:00000447); feature: mesopelagic zone (ENVO:00000213) & marine oxygen minimum zone (ENVO:01000065); material: "saline water (ENVO:00002010), including plankton...
TTGTGTATTTTTATACGGTATTTTCATAAGCATTACATTATAAAAGGCCGCAAAATTGAATTAATTTTCAAATTCTGTGGCCTTTTTGTAATTTTTAAGAGTTCATAATCTCCTCAATCTCATCTGCTTCAATAGGAATATTACGCATTAGATTAAAAGGTTCCCCTTTTTCCTGAATTACCACATCATCTTCTAATCGAATCCCAAATCCTTCGTCTGGTAGATAAATTCCCGGTTCAACTGTAAAAACCTGATTGGCTTTCATCGGTTCAGTAAGGATACCGTAATCATGCGTGTCTAGACCAATATTATGAGCGGTGCCGTGCATAAAGTATTTCTTATAGGCCGGCCAGTCGGGATTTTCATTTTGTACATCGGCTTTATCTAGCAAACCAAGATTCAGTAGTTCTGAAGTCATTAGTTTCCCAACTTCCTTATGAAATTCATCCCACATCGTACCAGGGATCAACCATTTTGTAGCTTCGGTTTTAACTTTATTAACAGCGTTATAAATTTGCTTCTGTCTATCGGTAAATCTTCCTGAAACCGGGATCGATCTGGTCATGTCGCTAGAATAGTTGGCATACTCGGCACCCGTATCTAATAGAATAAGGTCGCCAGCTTTACATTGCTGATTATTTTCAGTGTAATGTAGAACGTTGGCATTATTTCCGCTCGCGATAATTGGAGTGTATGCAAAACCTTTAGAGCGGTTTCTTATCATTTCGTGCCAGTATTCTGCTTCAATTTCGTATTCCCATACGCCAGGTTTCGTGAATTTAAGCGCTCTTCTAAAAGCTTTCTCGGTAATATCGCAGGCTTGCTGCATTAAATCCAGCTCTATGGGATCTTTAACAGCACGTAACCTTTGTAAGATAGGATTGCTTTTGGCAACCTGATGCGCCGGGTATTTTTCTTTACACCACTTTATAAAGCGATCGTCACGGGTTTCTGTCTGGATGCTTCCCTGAACACGATAATGCTCATTTTTATTAAAATAAATAGTCTCAGACTGTGCCATAACTTCAAAAAAGATTTTCTCGAAATCCTGTAGCCAGTAGACCGTTTTGATACCGCTTACTTCAAAAGCTTTTTCTTTGGTAAGTTTTTCGCCTTCCCAAACAGCTATATGCGGATTGGTTTCGGTTAAGAAAAGTATTTCCCGGTGTTCTGGTTTTGGAGCATCCGGGAATAAAACTAAAATTGCTTCCTCCTGATCCACTCCGCTTAGATAGAATAAATCTCGATTTTGCTGAAATGGCATGGTACTATCGGCCCCAATCGGGAACACGTCATTAGCATTAAAAACAGCTAATCCCCCGGGAACCATGCGTTCCATAAAGTTTTTTCGGTTTTTAATAAAAAGTTTGCGGTCTATTTGATCGTATTTCATAACTGTAATTTCAAAATTATCCCCCAAAGCTAAAAAACAGCGATTAGAATGCCTGTTAATCCAAGGCTAATATTTCTTTTTTTCAAGTGCCTAAAGCAGTTTCTGTTCCTGTTTTCGAGTTCATTAAAATTTGTATTTATGATGTGGATAATATTCTTCTTCGATTTATGTAAACTGGATAAAATATAAAAGGAATCCGTTTTATGGATTCCTTTTATATAAAAACATTTAAAAATGCTTAAGCTTTCATTCCGCCATCGATTACAAATGTTTGGCCGTTGGCATAAGAGGCTTTATCAGAAAATAGGAAGCAAACCATATGCGATATATCTTCAGGTGTGGCGTATCTTCCTAGCGGAATGGTAGCTTCGTAAGCTTTTTTTACATCGTCTCCATGTCCTGGATTTACGCCATCTTCAAGAGAACGCATCATACGATTATCTACAGAGCCGGGATTTACGCAGTTTACACGCACATTTCTTTTTCCCAATTCTAAAGCGGCAGTTCGCATGATTCCTATAACCGCATGTTTAGATGTGATGTAGGAAACCATTTTAGGAGAGCCTTGTAAACCAGCTACTGAAGATGTAATTACGATACTACCGCCATCTTCAATTTTCGGGATTACATGCTTCATTCCTAAGTAAGTGCCTTTTACATTAACCTCCATCACTTTATCAAAAATGTCATCTGGGTACTCCTCTAAAGGTGCCACTTTACCTTCTATACCGGCGTTATTAAAGAAATAATCAATTTTACCATAACGCTCAATACAGATGTCTACATAATTTTTTACATCCTCTGGTTTACTTACATCGGCGACAACGTAAGAAATATTTAAATTCTCTTTTTTTGCGGCCGATTCTTTTTCTTTTAAAGATTCTTCATCGATATCAACTAATAATACATTCGCACCTTTTTTTGCTAATTCTAATGCGGTAGTATAACCAATGCTTCCGGAACCGCCCGTGATTATTGCAGTTTTATCTTTGAAATTACTCATAATATTGAATTTTACCCTAAAATTACGATTATTGCTTCATTTTGAATCTTAAATAAATATTATAAATGTGTTATTAATTCTTGCACTTTTAGAATAAGCTTGAGATGCGGGATATAAGGAATTTTACTGCTGAAAAAAAATCACTATATTTATACTTCGGAATTTTTATTATTTAATCATATTTCAATTAATTAGTTGATAATTGTAATCGAAATAGGTATTGTGACTTTTTTAATGAAATGATTAATCGATATTTGTTTCAACTTTAATACTTAAAATTTTAAAACTGTGTGTGGAATTGTTTGTGCGTTCGATTTAAAAGAGAAGTCTGATGATTTAAGACCTCAATTATTAGAAATGGCCAGATGTTTAAGACATCGTGGTCCGGACTGGAGTGGGATTTACAGTAATGATAATGCGATTTTGGCGCATGAGCGTCTAGCTATTGTCGACCCAATTTCAGGAGGACAGCCTTTATTATCTAAAGATGGTAATTTAGTACTTGCCGCTAATGGCGAAATATATAATCATAAGAAATTAAGAGAGCAGTGCCAAGATTACGAATTTCAAACAGCATCAGACTGTGAAGTTATCCTGGCTTTGTATAAGCAAAAGGGAGCAAGATTCCTTGACGATCTAAACGGAATTTTTGGTTTTGCTATTTATGATGTAGAAAACGATGAATATCTAATTGCCCGGGACCATATGGGTATTATACCGCTATATATTGGTTGGGATCAAAACGGTACTTTTTACGTGGCATCAGAGCTTAAGGCCCTGGAAGGAAAATGTACAAAAATTGAATTGTTTCCTCCGGGTCACTACCTATCCAGTAAGGAAGAAGGCTTCCAGAAATGGTACGAGCGTGACTGGATGGAATATGATGCGGTTAAGGATAATCATACCAGTATTGAAGAGCTAAGAGAGGCTTTAGAGAAAGCGGTTCACCGTCAGTTAATGAGTGATGTTCCTTATGGGGTATTACTTTCTGGAGGCCTGGATTCTTCAATAACTTCAGCAGTAGCTAAAAAGTATTCAGAAAAAAGAATTGAAAGTGACGATAAAGACGCCGCATGGTGGCCAAGATTGCATTCTTTTGCCATTGGTTTAGAAGGTTCTCCAGATCTTGCAGCAGCGCAAAAAGTAGCTGATCATTTGGATACCGTGCATCACGAAATTAAATTTACCATTCAGGAAGGTTTAGATGCTATAAAAGACGTGATCTATCATTTAGAGACGTATGATGTGACCACGATCAGAGCTTCAACTCCTATGTACTTAATGGCAAGGACTATCAAATCTTTAGGAATTAAAATGGTACTTTCTGGAGAAGGATCTGATGAGCTTTTTGGAGGATATCTTTATTTTCATAAAGCACCTAATGCAAAAGAGTTTCATGAAGAAACCGTACGTAAATTGGATAAATTACATCAGTACGATTGTTTAAGAGCGAACAAATCACTTTGTGCCTGGGGAATAGAAGGTCGGGTGCCATTCTTAGATAAAGAATTTATGGATGTGGCCATGCGAATTAATCCACAGGATAAAATGATCAATGGAGAACGTATCGAGAAATGGGTGCTTAGAAAGGCTTTTGAAGATTATTTGCCAGAGAGCGTGACCTGGAGACAAAAAGAACAGTTTTCTGATGGTGTTGGGTATAGTTGGATTGATACCTTGAAAGAACTGGTAAACGCTGAAGTTACAGACGAACAACTTAAAAACTCTCATTTTAAGTTCCCAATTCAGCCACCATCAAGTAAAGAAGAATACTATTACAGAACGATATTTTCACAGCATTTCCCAAGTGATGCTGCCGCATTATCTGTTCCTTCAGTACCTTCAGTGGCATGTAGTACTCCAACCGCTTTAGAATGGGACGAATCATTTAAGAACATGAACGATCCATCTGGTAGAGCAGTAGCAAATGTACATTCAGATGCTTATAAAAAAGATTTAATCGAAGGCTAATCCTAAATTAAATTAAAAAGAAAAAAGCTATCTAAAATACGCAATTTTAGATAGCTTTTTTTATGTGATCTATAATCTATAAAGTTTTATAAATTGTACAATTTCAATCGTTTGAAATATTCTTTTGATATTATGGTTTTTATCTTCTAGCTATTGTGAAAACTGATGGTGTTGCTATTTTGATCTAAAATTCAGCAACTTTTAGGATTAAACAAAATTATGGCTTACTTAAACTTGTTCTAAATAGCCCTATAAAGAAGCACTAAAGTTTGTCCGTAAATGAATTGGAGTGTATTTTTGCTCTTAAAATTCTATAAATAATCAAACCAATGGGTGGATTTTTAAAATCATCTATCGCAAAGAAAGTTGCGATGGCCTTGTCGGGACTGTTCCTGGTCTTATTTTTACTTCAGCACTTTACAATAAATTTCACTTCTGTTTTTAGTGAGGACTTATTTAATGAACTTTCCCATTTTATGGGAACAAATTTCTTGGTACAGTCCATTCTTCAACCAGTATTGATATTTGGGGTGATATTTCATTTTGTAATGGGGTTTGTTCTTGAAGCTAAGAACCGCGGCGCTAGAAATGTAAAATATGTTAAGTACAATGGTGGTGCGAACTCTAGCTGGATGTCCAGAAATATGATTTATTCTGGATTAGTAGTATTGGCCTTTTTAGTGCTTCATTTTTATGATTTTTGGGTGCCAGAACTCGTGCATAAATATGTAGAATCTCACCCAGAGGATGCATCAAGATATTATGGGGAGTTGGTGGCTAAATTTCAGGATCCAATACGAGTGGCGGCCTATTGCCTGTCTTTTGTTTTCCTTAGTTTGCACTTACTTCATGGGTTTTCTTCGTCTTTCCAGTCTATGGGTTGGAATAATAAGTATGCTAAAGGAGTAAGAGGCCTTACAGTGGCTTATGCTATAATTATTCCGCTTGGATTTATTTTTATAGCATTGTTTCACTATATCAATAACCTTTAATTCGCAAGATTTATGTCAGTTTTAGAATCAAAGATACCAGAAGGGCCGCTTAAAGATAAGTGGACTAAACATAAAAATGATATTAACCTGGTAAACCCTGCCAACAAGCGTAATATCGATATTATCGTTGTAGGTACAGGTCTTGCAGGTGGAGCAGCAGCTGCAACCCTTGCCGAATTGGGTTATAATGTAAAGACGTTTTGCTATCAGGATTCTCCAAGACGTGCACACTCTATTGCTGCACAGGGAGGTATAAATGCATCAAAAAATTATCAGGGAGATGGTGACTCAGATTACCGTCTTTTTTATGATACCGTAAAAGGTGGGGATTACCGCTCTAGAGAAGCGAATGTTTACCGTCTTGCAGAGGTATCAGGAAATATTATCGACCAGTGTGTTGCACAAGGTGTTCCTTTTGCACGTGAATATGGTGGTTATTTAGATAACCGTTCTTTTGGTGGAGTTTTGGTTTCCAGAACTTTTTACGCAAAAGGGCAAACTGGTCAGCAATTATTATTAGGAGCATATTCTGCAATGAACCGCCAGATAAATCGTGGTAAGATTCAGTCTTTTAACCGCCACGAAATGATGGATCTTGTTTTAGTAGATGGTAAAGCAAGAGGAATTATTGCCAGAGATATGGTTACGGGTGAGTTAGAGAGACACTCTGGTCACGCTGTAGTTTTAGCTTCTGGAGGTTACGGTAACGTATTTTTCCTTTCAACAAATGCAATGGGAAGTAACGTGATGGCAGCATGGAGAGCACACCGTAGAGGAGCTTACTTTGCTAACCCTTGTTATACGCAAATTCACCCAACGTGTATTCCTGTTACTGGAGATCATCAGTCTAAATTAACTTTGATGTCTGAATCTTTACGTAACGATGGTCGTATTTGGGTTCCGAAGAAAAAAGAAGATGCAATTGCGATTAGAGAAGGGAAGAAAAAGCCTACCGAACTTTCTGAAGAAGAAAGAGATTATTACTTAGAAAGAAGATATCCTTCATTTGGTAATCTTGTACCTCGTGATGTAGCCTCCAGAGCCGCAAAAGAACGTTGTGATGCAGGGTTTGGAGTAAACAAAACCGGGCAGGCAGTATACCTTGACTTTGCGAGTGCAATTAAGCGCTACGGAAAAGAAGCTGCTTTCACATCGGGACATAAGAATCCATCTGAGGCTGAAATTATAAAATTAGGTAAAGAAGTTGTAGAATCTAAATACGGTAACCTTTTCCAGATGTACGAAAAGATCACCGATCAAAATCCTTACGAAACTCCAATGATGATCTATCCTGCGGTTCACTATACTATGGGAGGTCTTTGGGTAGATTATAATTTACAAACAACTATTCCTGGATGTTATGCTGCCGGAGAAGCCAACTTCTCTGATCACGGTGCTAACAGGTTAGGAGCTTCTGCTTTAATGCAGGGACTTGCAGATGGTTATTTTGTATTACCATATACAATTGGAGATTATCTTTCTAAAGATATTAGAACAGGAAAGATCCCAACAGATTCTCCAGAGTTCGAAGCAACCGAGAAAGAAGTGAAAGACAAGATCGATCGCTTGATGAACGCTGGCGGAAAACACTCTGTAGATACTTATCATAAGAAATTAGGTAAGATCATGTGGGAGAAGTGTGGTATGGCTCGTAACGAGCAGGGTCTTAAAGAAGCTATCGAAGAAATTAAAGCATTAAGGGAAGATTTCTGGCAGAATGTTAAAGTTACCGGTACAGCAGAGAGCAAGAATGCGGAATTGGAAAAAGCAGGCCGTGTGGCAGATTTTCTGGAATTAGGAGAGCTTTTTGCAAAAGATGCATTACATAGAAATGAGTCCTGTGGAGGTCACTTTAGAGAGGAATATCAAACTGAAGATGGGGAAGCTTTAAGGGATGATGAAAACTTTAAATATGTAGCTGCCTGGGAGTATAAAGGACAACCTAGTGATGCAGTCCTTCATAAAGAAGAGCTGATCTTTAAAAATATAGAATTAAAAACAAGAAGTTATAAATAGATGCAAGTGTTGAGATATGAGCTGTTACAAATTAGCGACTCAAGACTCAATACTCAATACTAAAATCTAAAGAATATGAAACTTACATTAAAAATATGGCGACAAGAAAACGCTAAGTCTAAGGGGAAGATGGTATCTTATCCTATTGACGGTATTGAAGGAGATATGTCTTTTCTGGAAATGCTGGACGTTTTAAATGAAGAACTTGTTGCTAAAGGGGAAGATCCGGTAGAATTTGATCACGATTGTCGTGAGGGCATCTGCGGTGCTTGTTCTTTACAAATTAACGGAGAGCCTCACGGTCCAGATAAGTTAATTACAACCTGCCAGTTACACATGCGTTCTTTTAAAGATGGTGATACCATCGTTATTGAACCATTTAGAGCTAATGCCTTTCCTGTAGTAAAGGATTTAATCGTTGATAGAAGTTCTTTTGATCGTATTCAGCAGGCTGGGGGTTATGTTTCTATAAATACTTCAGGAAATACTATTGATGCTAACAGTATTCCGGTAAATAAACATGATGCTGATGATTCATTCGCAGCAGCAACCTGTATTGGTTGTGGAGCCTGTGTTGCAGCTTGTAAAAATGCAAGTGCGATGTTATTCACTTCAGCAAAAGTATCTCAGTATGCCTTACTTCCACAAGGACAGGTAGAAGCTACAGACCGTGTAATGAACATGGTTCGCCAGATGGATGCAGAAGGTTTTGGAAACTGTACTAATACTGGTGCTTGTGAGATCGAATGTCCTAAAGGAATCTCTTTAGAAAACATAGCTCGTATGAACCGAGAATATTTATCTGCAAGTACAAAAGGATAAGAAAACTCAATTTTATAAATTAAAATCCCAAATTCATCAAATTGAGTTTGGGATTTTTTCGTTACAATGAGCGGTGTAAAATAATTACTATAAAACGAAGACCTGTTTTAATCTCTAACGTAAAAAGCGTGTTAACGCAATTACTATTAACTACCCAAATTTCTATCTTCGCCTATTAAAACAAATTCCTATGAAGAACTTAGTTTATTGCTGTATGGTCATGTTGATGTTCAGTTGTAATTCAGCTCAAAATTCAGAAAATATGAATCCCACTCTAATTGCCGAGGGTAATCTGTATGGAAATGGTAATGATGGCTTAGTGGAAAATAATATGGTACTTAAAAACCAAACAGAATGGAAAGAAGTAGCTGCTAAACTGAATAAGCTTAATGCTAATATCAAAGAAGATCAGATAAAGGCTGTTGATTTCAAAAAGCAAATGGTCATCGTCTTAATCGATCAACAACGCACAAAAGGAGGATATGCTATTAAAATTTCAGGTGTCAAAAATAAAGAAGAATCGGTAGTAATAAACCTACGGAAATCACAAACGGAAGGCATGGCCACAATGGTAATGACACAGCCCTATTATGTGGGAACCATCCCAAAAACCGATAAAGAAATCGAATTTGAAGAAGTAAAATAGTTCATTGAAAATTAATATTCAACATAATCATTTTCAGTTAGCATGTAGTGGTGTTTCCTATTGGGAAGAGCAAAAGACGCTACTAGTGGCCGATGTGCATTTAGGAAAGATTTCACATTTTCGAAAGTATGGCAGTGCGGTACCGCAAACGGCGGTTCAGACCAACTTTGATCGTCTAGATCAAGCAGTAGTACAATTTCAACCATTAAAAATCATCTTTTTAGGCGACTTGTTTCATAGCGCTTTAAATGCAGAATGGAATTTGTTTGAAAACTGGTTTCAAAATCAAAAAGCTGAGGTTATTTTGATTGCGGGAAATCACGATATTATTGCTCCGTGGCATTACGAAAAATTAGGTGTGAAAGTCTTTCAGGAGTTACACATTGATGATTTCCGTTTAACGCATCACCCCGAAGAAAAACAGGGTAGCTTTAATATTTGTGGACATATTCATCCGGGATATCGATTGGTGGGTTTGGCCAAACAGCATCTAAAACTGAAATGCTTTTTTAGAAGTAGAAACCAACTTATTTTACCTGCTTTTGGTGAGTTTACGGGTGCTTTTTTAATGAAACCTGAAGCAGAAGACCAGGTTTTTGTATGTGCAAAAGCTGAAGTGATTCGGGTGAATTAAGCCCATGTATTTTATCACGAATAAACTTTAGCCCGAACTAATGTAAGCTTATGTGTTTCTTGCTAGAATCTGGCTGGCTTACTGCCATTAGGTAAACTCTATTAGATAAGCTTGTTAAATAGGTACGACTTAAACTTTAAATGCTAAGCTATGAGGATCGATGTGTATTCTCCAGATTGGATTGATTATAGAACGGTATAAATGAGCTTATCAAACTTAAAAGTATAACAATGGATTTATTAAAATATTTAGAACAGGTGGCGTCCGATCCAAAATCCGCTGATTTTAAACAAACAATAAATTTAATTGATGAATACTATCAATTTTCACCAGCCTCTTTTAAAAACGGACAGATTTATAATGAAGCCGGCAACAACAACGGTAGCTGTAAAATATTTGCTCTCGGCTTACTTAAAGGACTAAGTAAAGAAACAACATTGGCACTTTTTGGGGAGCATTATTTTGATGGAGTTTTAAAGGATCCTGAAGGCAATAGTCATCAGAACATTCGTAATTTTATGGACACCGGATGGAGCGGTATCGCTTTTGATACCGAAGCTTTACAACCTGTAAAGTAATTTCTTTTTGTATTTTTATGCCTTTATTAAAGCACTATCCTTCAATCGGTGTAGCGATTGGATATACCCGAAAGATGTTGGGAAAAGATGAGATAATTGAAGTATAAATTTTATTTCCTGAATAATCCTTTTCAGGAAACTTTTTTTGAACAGAAGATACATGCCGATGAACAGCCGCTGGACTATAAAACCTAACCCTAACCCAGACATTGTAAATTCTTTAATGCAATCTCTTGGAGTAGGCAAGCCTATTGCCCGGCTTTTAGCCCAACGTGGTATCAATAGCTTCGAGGAAGCAAAGAAATTCTTTAGACCAAATCTCAAAGACCTTCATGATCCATACTTAATGCGGGATATGGATAAAGCGG
>CEVM01127918.1_pt1 | contig 10331 bp, 7 predicted proteins | sample 531481 | NCBI WGS metagenome assembly CEVM01 (sample SAMEA2623649, study PRJEB7988) | marine metagenome | biome: marine biome (ENVO:00000447); feature: mesopelagic zone (ENVO:00000213) & marine oxygen minimum zone (ENVO:01000065); material: "saline water (ENVO:00002010), including plankton...
TCTTGCCCAATAATAACCACCTTGGTCTCGTCAAAGGGGCAATGGTCGAAAGCGGCAAAGACATCCTTTCCTTTTGGGTAACAGGTATAAAGGGCATATTCGGTCTTTACAAATTGGCTCAGCGACTTAAAATAGGGCTTTTCAAACTCTTTTTTCAAATGGAACTTCCAGGTCTCCTCGATGGTTATGGGCATTTTCTTTTTTTCACTTTATAGGTTCACTTACGAGCATAAAATTAATCAAAATCGAGGATTTGATTTTTAGAATGTCGGGGCGACCCATAACTAAAACAGAGCGGGAAGTGTTGTAATATGTATCTTAGTTGATGTCGCGGTAGACCCTGAACTTATAAAGTGTTGTGTTTATCAATAAGTTGATTTTATAATTCTGGGAGTATTGGAATGATGATTGATGTAGGATTTAAGATCACGAGCAAAGATGCTCGCGCCAGCAGGGGGAATCGCAACTTTAATATTCTACCCGCTTTCGAGTTTTAAAGTATTTATCCATAATAAGTAATGGTTTTTTATTAAAACTGAAACTCGTAAACGTTGGAGCCATTTTTCCTTATGTGGCTTATGACTTCAAAATTCTTATCGATACCTCCAATGCTCTCGTAAAATTTTTCATGGACTACATAAACCCTTACATAAATTTTTTCGCCAGGTGTGAATCCTCCATTTTCCAAACTTTTACCAGTGCCGGACCATGTTGAAGACGGGGAATCTACGACATAACCGTTGTAGGGTGACGAAGATTCTTTGTTTCCCCCTTGATAAGAACCCGACCCTAATCGATAGTCGAATTTTTGAAAGGAAACATCGGGGGTTCTACTAAAATAATACTCCTTGCTGGCTAGCAACCACTCATCATTTTTAAAATGCAAATGTATCGTTTCCCCAAATGAGGAATTTCCATATTCAAAGAAAACAATAGTTGGTTCAACAGTTGGGTATTCCAGTAGTTCTATTGTTGATAAAGTATCAATTTTTGTAGTGTTGTTAATTTGAATAGTATCATAAGTGCCATACCCCTCTTTTTCAGTAACCATCTTGTAGCTTCCTATCTCTAAATTTTCAAGCGAAAATGTTCCCTTTGCTGACAATGAAGTTTCCTGCACTAAATTATCCTCTTTGAATAGTTTAATAATTGTCCCATCATATTCTGTTGATTTGTTGTTGGACATGTCGAAGAGGATAACGTCTCCTACAATTACACCCGTCTCTATTTCAAATTCTATTTTTGGTTCTTCCGAATCAGATTCCATGTCCGTATTTTGGTCCTTATCACATGTAATTAAGAATAAACCAATAAGAATGGAGAAGTATTTTAGGCAAAATTTGTTCATAGATTAAAATTAATAAAGACTTAAAAGTAAAGCTAACGTTTAGAAATATCACGACTACTACAATATTTAAAATTTAGCCCTGTGGGCAAATTTACAGGTCAAAGGGGATATTTTTGATTGACAAACATCGATAGGAAATGCGAAAATGCAACCCATTACCAGCGGAAGATTTATTTACGTTTAGTTATTTTCTATTTAAGAAAATCTAAAAAACTGGATTTATCTCAAAGCAAAACAGCATAAAAAAGTTCTGAACTTGGGCATCCCCTGCTGGCGCGAGCGTCACGCTCGTGTCGACAATAGCAAAAAGTAAATGCAAGGATAATTATAATGACTAGAAAACAATAACAAAAAAATCCTATAAAAACCGTTTTGGTTTTTACTGTCCCCTCTCCCTCCCGATAGTTATTGGGAGACAACCGGCCTTATAAAACAGAGAGTTTGGAACGCAAAGTACGGGAACGTTCAAATTATCCGCTTGTGAGGAATTGAAACAAAGCTTCAAGAAGTTAGGAGAATTTAGCGATCAAGCACAGCGCAATTGAAAGCCCTATTTCACTCTTACCAAAGTCTAAAACACAACCAAAACCTCTAAGCCAACTAGCCAATTGCTGAATGAGGACTTACTTTTCGGCATCAATCCCTACCTTTGCCCTCGATTTTTAGAACCATGGCGGGTATACATCCAAAAACATTACAAGATTTAGAATTTCCGACGGTGCTCAAACAAATAGCGGCCCGTTGCGGTACCGAGCTGGGAAAAGCCCAAGCTTTGGAGATTAGCCCCTTTACCGATGAAGAGGCTATTTTGTCTGAATTGGGTCAAACGGCCGAATATCTTTCTTCGCTCGTCAGTGAAAACCGAATACCATCGCATAGCTTTGAAGGTATCGACAAAGAATTGAGACTTCTAAAAATAGAGAATACCATTTTGGAAATCGATGGTTTTAGAAAGATGGCCAGCATATGCCGCACGGTTTCCGTTCTTAAAAAGTTTCTTAAAAAATTCGAGGAGTATTATCCCCTACTTCACCAAAGTGCCGATAACCTAGAGGAAAACAAGGAAATTCCCGTAGAAATAGACCTGGTTATCGACCGTTTTGGAGAGGTTCGTGATAATGCCTCAGAGAAATTGGCAAGTCTGCGCAGGCAGATTTTACAGGTCAGGGGTAAAATCGGCCAAAGTTTCTCATCGGCCTTGAGCATGTATAGCAGTTCTGATTATCTGGACGATATTAGGGAATCGGTGGTAGAAAACCGACGTGTTTTGGCGGTCAAGGCCATGTACCGCAGAAAGGTCAAAGGTACGGTGATGGGCACCTCAAAAACGGGAAGCATTGTTTATATCGAGCCTGAAGCCACTTTGAAATACAGCCGCGAATTAAATAATCTGGAGTTTGATGAGCAAGAAGAAGTACAGCGTATACTCAAAGAACTCACCAATAAAATTCGCCCCTATTCGCCCCTGCTACGCATCTACCAGTCGTATCTGGCTCATTTAGATGTTACTTCGGCAAAAGCCAAACATGCGGTTGACATAGACGCTTTGCTGCCCAATATCAATTCAGAGAGACGTCTTTATCTTCGAGATGCCTTTCATCCGTTGCTCTTTATGAGCAATAAGTTGAAGAAAGAAAAGACCTTTCCGCAGACTATTGAACTGGACCCAGAAAATCGCATTATCGTCATCTCTGGTCCGAATGCCGGCGGAAAAAGTATTACCCTTAAAACAATCGGTCTACTTCAAGTAATGCTTCAATCAGGGCTTCTAATCCCCGTTCATGAAAGAAGTTCCGTTTCTTTTTTTGATACTATACTTACGGATATCGGCGACAACCAATCAATAGAGAACCACCTGAGTACCTATAGCTACCGTTTAAAGAATATGAACAACTTCTTGAGGCTCTGTAATGACAATACCCTCTTTTTGATCGACGAATTCGGTACTGGTAGTGATCCCGAACTCGGTGGGGCTTTGGCAGAGGCCTTTTTAGAAGTTTTCTACGAAAGGGAGTCTTACGGAGTAATTACTACCCACTATGCCAACCTTAAGGCATTGGCGAACGAGTTGCCCCATGCTACCAATGCCAATATGCTTTTCGACGGAAGAACTTTAGAACCTACCTTTCAATTGGTCTTGGGAGAAGCCGGTAGTTCTTTCACATTCGAAGTAGCGCAAAAGAACGGCATACCCTATTCCTTAATTAACAAGGCCAAGAAGAAAATTGAGCGGGGTAAGGTTCGTTTTGATGCCACCATAGCCAAGCTACAGAAAGAACGCAGTAAAATGGCCCGTACGGGCTCAAGACTTCAGGAAGAGGAAACCAAGGCCAAAGAAGAAGCGGCTCGTTTAGAAAAGCTGAATGCCAAGATTAAAAGCAAACTGGAAAATTATCAGGAGCTTTATGATCATGACCAGCGTATGATTCAACTGGGCAATAAGGTCAATAAGGCAGCGGACAAATATTTTCACGATAAGAAAAAGAGGCCGTTGGTTTCTGAACTATTGCGAATCGTAGAAACCGAAAATAGCAAGCGTAAGAAAAAAACGGCCAAAGAGGCAAAGGCCGAAAGGGCGAAAAAAGCGCAAGTGGCCCAAGAAGTGCAAAAAGAGGTGAAGGTCATTCGAGAAAAGAAAAAGGTAGAGCAAAAGAAAGCGGTCATCAAAGAACAGAACAAGCCAAGACCTGTTTTTAAGGTAGGTGACCGGGTTCGAATGCAAGACGGTAAAGCGGTTGGCACCATCGATTCTTTGGAGAAGGGAAAAGCCATTGTCAACTACGGAATGTTCACCACCAATGTTAGCGTAGACCAGTTGGAAATGGTTCAAAAAATGAAATAACTCTTCAAAATACGGCTTTGACAATCGTATACGATAATAGCGCTATTAGCCATTCATAAGTAGTTTTTTTACCTTAATACTCAGCAAAAACTTTTTGATTGATGGAATAAGGGTGGACCTGAAAAATTGACCGACACCAAGTTGTTGAATCGCAACTTATAGTGCCGGCCATCAAAATTACACGAACATACACTTACCTGGTTTCTTTAGAAAAGTGGTTGATCAATCCTCTTTTACTGAAATCGTCTTGCAGAAGCCCAAGAAATCTTTTTCGGAACAGTAGACCTTAAAATCCCTCTCTTTGGAAAGGTAACCAAGGTGAAATTCACCCATACGGTCCCATTGTAGTAGGGCATTTTGCAGGTCGAATTGAACATACACGTCATGCGCACCGTTTGGCGGACTTTTGGCGACCCTTTTATCATTATTTACGGCGTAGTACCCCGTTTGTGTCACGTCATTGGTTCCTGCCTTTTTATAAATGAATCGGAACCTGGTATCGTAGTTCGAGTCGTTGACAACTACAATGTTCTCATGGTCATACTCAAAAGTTCCGCAGGTTTCAATATTGTAATCGGTTTGGTAGCCCATTTTTGCGATGGTGTTATCCTTTAAATATTTTACAGTGTAACCGATGGGCGCACCAGGGTTTTCCCTATTGTATTCGGCACCTTCCTCAATCACGTAATAGAGTCCGCCCTCCCCTTCTTCCAGATTGTTTCCTGTAATGACCTTGGTGGCTACTTTGGCGTTTCCTCCAATGGCGACTACGTTGAAGGTAGATTCACGGATTACTTTCTCATAATTGGCATTGACCTCTCCATTGATGGTTTTCGCTTTGGTGGCATAATCCAAAACGGCTTCTAAATTGACCCCGGTGGTAGTGTCTGTGGTCTCCATGCGGATCATGATGATCCTACCATATTGTACGGAACTGACATAAGCTGGCGGATTATCTTCGGAAACCAATGATTTCAGTCCATCGGCGGTCACCTTACTACCGAATACCGAAGCTGGGCTATCGGGCGTTTCCATCACCACATCATAGTATACTTGTCGATATAAAGAGGCGGCCACTCTTTTCTCCGTTTCCTTCGAATAATCAAATTGTGATTCGAAAGACGACCCCGTGGCCCATTCAGCGCCAACCTTGAGCGAAAGGCTCATTTGCTCCCGAGAGTAGACGGTGGTTTTTTCAAAATAGGTATCGGCATCTATAGAATACCCTTGCGTGGCTATATTCGAATTCCAATATTCCAAAGCATCGTCGATTGCCGCTTGGGTATTTTGATAAGTGGGTTCGTTGATGGTCAGGTTTCCACCATCTCCAATACCCGGTAGTTCAACCCTCAATTTCACAGTGGACTTTTCTACTTGTAGCGGCTGGGGTGCCCCTTCGAGCAAAACCCGATTACCCAGAACCAGTGCGCCCGGATAAATGACTCCCAAAGTGGGATCGAACATGACCACATTTTCAAAATTCGATTTGATATCGTGGTACACCGTTTTACATTCTGTAATATAGCCCCTGTTGGTGTTCTTTTGCGGATTTCCTTCATTAGAAGTAATGCCGGTGGTCGATTGCACATTTAAAAGGTCAGTCGGCTCATAATTTAGGTCTTTTATAAAAGCATTGATGTTTGAAGCTTCTTCATCGGTCAACTGCTCTTTGGGCTCTTCACCTTGAGGTTCCTCATTTGAAGTAGTGTCATCTTTACTGCACCCCATTAGAAATAGTAGCACGAATGGCAAAAATAAAAGTCTTAAATGGATTGGTCTTGTTTTCATTGTATCAGGTTTTTAGGATTCAACAAGCCTAAACTACCTCATAATCAATGCGAAACATAAAAACGGACATGGACAAAGCATGGACAGCCGCTCAAAAATGTTATAAAACAATCTGGAACTTTCACTTGCTTATTTTTAAAGCAAAATATTTAAGTATTTGATTTTAAGTGTATTAAAAATAAATACCTGAGAATTTATCTTTTAAAAAATATAGACCGAGCATAGACAAGTGCATTTCAGCTATGGACATGCCCTTTTGACAAGAGTCATTTCTCCTTATCTTTCAAATGCTTAAACCAACCGATATGAAACTGATTATCAATCTCTTCCTTATTTTATGCCTTTGCTGTTCAACTGGCTTTTCACAAAATAGGCAACAAGAGTTGGATAGCCTAATCCAACGTGCCAAAAACCTACCGGATAATATTGAAAAGGCGCAGGTACTATCACGAATTCACGAACGCATGATGTTCATGGATAATGAACGCGCCTTGCTTTTTGCGCGTGAAGCATTCGACCTGGCTCAGAAAATTAATTATGAAAAAGGGGTCGCCAACGGATACCTACAATTTGGTAATTACTATTACAACCAGTCTAAAAACGACTCCGCGTCTTTCTTTCATCATAAGGCGCTAAATGCTTTCAAAGAAATGAAGTCTATCAGGGGGCAGATCTTTGCCTTGCATTCCCTTGCGACCATTCAACGTGAATCAGGAGATTTCGATAAAGCTATAGAGACAACCCGCTCCATTCTTGACATGTATACGGAAGAAAATAGAAATAATTCCGATTTGGGAAATTTCGATTTGAGGGGTTCTGAATACGAGGTCTTGGGCGGAATATATTTTGAAAAAGGAAACTACCTAATTGCCCTAGAAAATACTCTAAAAGCTCTAAGGTTTTTTGAAGAAAAAGGAGACGAAGTTAGAACGGCCGACGCCTTAAAACAGTTGGCAGATATTGAATTTCAGCAGGAAAATTATACTTCCAGCCTCAACTATGCCACCAAAGCAATTGACATATATAAAGAGAACAATGATAAAATATACTCGAGTTATGCTTTAAACACGGCCGGTCTGGCTGCTGAAAGACTTGGTGATAACGATAAGGCGAAAAACTTCGTAGAAGAATCTCTAGAACTTGCCAGGGAAATGAATGTACAGAGCATGATGGCGAACTCTTTGAATGATTTGGGCAGGTTAGTCTATAAAGAAGGAGATTTTGAAATGGCCCGATCCCTTTTGGTAGAATCTATTGAAATTGCCAAAAAGGAAAATATTAAACTCGATTTAACTGACGCTCTTCAAGAAATGGCCAACTTAAAGTTAGCCCAAAAAGAATATCAAAGTGCATTGATAGACATTAACGAGGTAATCGCCATATCAGATGAAATTAAGGCTTTACCCACCCTTCGGGATGCTTTAAAAACGAAGGCTGAAATTCAAAGCCTTTTGGGTGACACTAGCGGTGCTTATACCAATTTCAACCACTACGCCACTATTAACGACAGCCTCTACTCCACCCGAAAAGCACAACAAATCGCAGAACTCAAAACCATTTACGAAACCGAAAAGAAAGAGGCGGCTTTGGCACTTCAAGAAGAAGAAATAGCCGTTCTCAATGAAAAGGCGAAAGTGGACAAACTCACAAAAAGTCTGTATGCTGGTGGAATGGTCGCTTTTATTGTCATTTCCGGATTGTTGTATTTCGGGTTCCGGCAGCGGATCAAAAGAAATAAGATTGCCCGTGAAAAACAGGAAGCCATCTACCAACAAGAAATTGAACACAAACAAAAAGAACTGGCCAGCCAGACCCTGCATTTAGTGCAAAAAAACACCTTTATTCAAGAGTTGATGGAGAACTTGGAGAACGTAAAAAACTCTCCTGACAAGTTTAAGACCGAATTCAGGCGAATGGTCATGCTGCTAAAAAAAGAGAATGCTTCCGATAAAGACTGGGAAGTCTTTAAAACTTATTTCTCTGAAGTTCACAATGATTTTGACCAAAAGCTCAAGACCATTTATGCCGACATCAGTGAAAAAGAAATTCGATTGGCAGCCTTTTTACGCATGAACCTCACCACCAAAGAAATTGCCGCTACCCTAAATGTCTTGCCCGATAGTATTTTAAAGTCTAAATACCGATTAAAAAAGAAATTGGGACTAGGCAAAGAGCACGATTTAATGATTTTTCTCAATAATTTATGAATTAAGAAAATATAGCGGATAGTATTTTGGACTAGTGAGTATTAAGGGAAAGTTTAATATTATTAAACTCTACACTTAAAGAACTAGATCAAATGCATAGCTTAATAAAGATAGTACTAAGCATAAGTTGCCAATAGAAGTTTGTAAAAGCATTAACTTCACAAGAGGCAAGAGCCCCAAAAATTTCCCATATGCAAATGAAAAAATTTACCGATTTTAAATCATTTAATAATTTTATTGGTGTCGATGAGCCAATCGATGAAGATATTGATGTTGGGCGCTATCCGGAAAACACCCTTCTAAAATCTGATGGTATCTATATTGATTTTTATCGAATTTCCTTTAAAACGAATTATATAAATCCCGACTCACCAAACTTTGATCATAGTGACCCAAAACCTATTACGGCGGTATTTTTCAATAGCCCTGGAAAACTTTATGAATGGGGTTTAGATGATTTATTTGAAGGTTTTTATCTTCAATTATCAAAGAAAATAATTGAAGATAACCGTTACCTTTTTCAAAACTTTCTCGAATACGGCTACCATGAGGCCTTGTTTTTGAATGAGGAGGAAGAGAAGGAGATTGTTCTTCTTTACGAGAATTTGATGCAAAAGGCGAATAATAAAAGTACAGGTCAAGATGTACTTTTGGCCTATGTGAATCTAATTCTGAATTTGGTAGAATCTTTCTATAAAAGACAGTTTTCTACAGAAGCAAAAAAGTACAACTATATAGTAAGCGAGTTTCAACAGCTTCTGAGAGACTACTATGACGGTAGAACCAAAGGCGTGCCCTCGGTACACTATTTTGCCGAGAAGATGAAACTGACACCTAATTATTTGGGTGATGTTTTAAAGACTTTCACCCATAAATCAGCAATCGAAACTATTCATGAACACATTACGCATGAAGCAAAAAAACTACTTCTCGAAAGCAAACTTACTAATTCGGAAATAGCATTTGAATTAGGTTTTGACTATCCCAACTATTTTGCCAAACTATTCAAAAAACAAACCCAGCTTACCCCAAAACAGTATAGAATAAAGCAAAGAGCTCTTAACAAGGGCTAGAATACCGCTTATCTGTAAAATGTTTCTTTTTTTTCAGTAATTCGTCCAGTAAGAAGTTCATATTGTTGGGTAATATTGATAAACGTATCATTATTAATATTAAAACTCTATATGATGTCACAACAAAAAATTTCTTACAAGAACACAAATAACGGGCTGATGATGTCCGCTTATCTAAATTTTCCTGATGATTTTGATGAAAATAAAAAACATCCTGCATTGGTAATAACGCATCCTGGAGGTGGTGTAAAAGAACAAACTGCGGGTATTTATGGGAGGAAGTTTTCAGAGCACGGTTTTATAACTATAGTCACAGATGCTTCTTATCAAGGTGAAAGTGGCGGAGAACCTCGTCAATTAGAAAATCCTTATGTAAGAACTGAAGATGTCAGTTCAGCAATTGATTACTTGAACACTTTAGATTATGTAGATAGTGATCGTATTGGTGCTTGGGGGATTTGTGCTGGCGGTGGCTATACGGTAAATGCTGCTATCAACGATAAAAGAATTAAAGCGGTTGGTACGGTCAGTGCTGTAAATATTGGTCATATGTTCAGCAAAGGATGGTTGGGTGACCAAGACATGAAAGATGCTATCAAGTGGCTTGAATTTGGAGCTACAGCGCGCTCACAAGAAGCAAAAGGTGATGATGTAGTTCAAATGCCAATGGCTCCAATGAAGAAAGAAGACACGCCATATACTGATTTAAAGGAAGCCTGGGAGTATTATCATACTGACAGAGCGCAATGTTCAACTGCTCCTGGCTATGGCACAGCCCGAAGCCTGACCCAATTGGTTACTTACGATGCCTTTAATATGGCCGAAATCTATCTAACACAACCGTTATTTGTAGTTGCGGGAAGTGTGGCTGAATCTAAGTGGATGAGTGATGACCTGATGGAGCGTGCCGGATCGGATAGTAAAGAAATGTATATTGTTGAGGGAGCGAATCATATGAAACTATATGACATTCCAGAATATTTGGACGAAGCCGTCGCTCAATTATCACCTTTCTTCAAAGAACACTTAGGAGTTTCTGAACCTATTGAGGCTTAGGACGAAATTAAGAAATG
>CEVM01053968.1_pt1 | contig 10271 bp, 10 predicted proteins | sample 531481 | NCBI WGS metagenome assembly CEVM01 (sample SAMEA2623649, study PRJEB7988) | marine metagenome | biome: marine biome (ENVO:00000447); feature: mesopelagic zone (ENVO:00000213) & marine oxygen minimum zone (ENVO:01000065); material: "saline water (ENVO:00002010), including plankton...
TTCGCCACGGTTATATCGTGGCGGAATTTGGTGAGACGACCAAAGTCGATCCCACTTATAGCGCAGCCAAGAGTTATCTATCGACGATTGCTGGGCTGGCGGTTGATCAAGGACTGATTGATAACGTGCATGATCCGGTTGGTAAGTACATCAAGGATGGAGGTTACGATTCGACTCATAATGCACAAGTAACATGGCACCACCATTTGCAGCAGACCACCGAGTGGGAGGGAACTTTATGGGATCGCCGGCATGATTTTATTGGAAGCGTTGAGTTTGGATCAGCGGAGCGCCAGCCGCGTGAGTTAGAGGCACCCGGTAACTATTACGAGTACAACGACGTGCGCATTAATCGCTTGGCCCTCTCTTTGTTGCGACTTTTTCAAAAGCCGCTGCCCGAAGTGCTTCATGACAAAATTATGGAGCCAATTGGTGCCTCGGATGCTTGGTCTTACCACGGTTACAGAAATTCAGACATTACCCTAGATGGACGAACTATGAAGTCGGTGACCGGTGGGACACGTTGGGGTGGTGGGATTTGGATCAACTCGTTCGACCACGCACGCTTCGGATTACTTTTCTTGCGAAATGGAAGGTGGAACGGCGAGCAACTGATTTCAACGGAGTGGATCGAGGCGGCGACGACTCGTGGTGACGTCGGTCCTGATTATGGCTACTTGTGGTGGCTCAACACAGAGGGTAAAGCTTGGCCCGACGCGCCTCGTTCGGCCTATCGCGCCAGTGGACACGGTTCAAACACGGTTTGGATTGACCCAGAGCATGATCTGGTAGTGGTGTGGCGGTGGCATCAGGGCCGCCCCTCAAATGAATTTTATAAGCAGATTATCGAATCAATTACATCCAACACCACGAGTGGTCCCCAGGCTGGTGGGGTGCAATGAAGACTGATTAATGTAGGGACACCAGAGCGGGGTGCAGAACACGCTCAGAGAGGGTCGGACTATGACGAAGACAGTCGAGGAAATTGCGGCGCACATCGGTGCTACTGTCGTCGGTGACGGGTCACTTGTTATTACCGACGTGGCGTCACTTGAATCCGCCAGACATGAGACGCTCGCATTCGTCGAATCTGAGGATCGTGCTGAGAGGGCCTTGAAATCAGCTGCCGGTTGTCTTATCGTGCCCACCAGTTTCACATCTGACCTCAAAACCCTGCTCCAAGTGGACCATCCAAAGCTGGCGTTTGCTGAAGTGATGAGGTTCTTTCATCCGGATCACCGACCTACGGCCGGTGTGCACACCTCGGCCATTGTCGCCGCGGGCGTGACATTACCTGATGATGCGAGTGTTGGTGCGGGCGCGGTTCTAGAACCCAAAGTAACAATTGGTTCAGGCACGATCATTGGTGCCGGCGTATATGTGGGCGAGGGCTGTGTGATTGGAGCCGGATGCGTCATTCATCCAAACGTCACGGTGTATTCGGGTACGACACTTGGCGACAAAATCATTGTGCATGCTGGCAGTGTGCTTGGTAGTGATGGCTTTGGTTATGTTCAGAAAGATGGCATGCATCATAAATTTCCGCAGATCGGTCGACTGATAATCGAAGACGATGTAGAGATCGGCGCGAATGTCGTGATTGATCGTGCAGCCTTAGATGCAACAATCATCAAGCAGGGTACGAAAATCGACAACCTGACACAAATTGCGCACAACGTATTCATTGGCGAACATTGCGCATTATCGGCTCAGGTGGGTGTTGCAGGTAGCGCGCGCCTTGAGAATCATGTCACGCTGGCCGGTCAAGTGGGTGTGGCTGACCATGTAACTATCATGGAAGGGGCGATCGTCGGAGCACAAGGCGGGGTACCGACCGGAAAACGAGTCCAACCAAAACAGATCGTCTGGGGTACTCCGGCTCGGCCATTGACGGAGTTTAAGACACAGTATGCGGCACTGTCGCGGCTACCGAAGTGGCGTACCGATCTTGCGGAACTCAAAGATCGAGTCGTCGAACTTGAGGCGAAACTCGATAAATTGTAGGCGGCACTGCATCATTTCCATCGTTGCCGCTAGTTGTTATCAATCAAATACAAACTACAGGAGAACAATATTGATGTCTGAACAGAACCCCACATATCAGGATGCCGACCTCTTGCTTCGAATTTATGACATACGCCGTGAGACTAAAATGCGTGCCTCACGCGACATGGTTAATTCTAATTTCTGGCCAAAGAGTTACGAGGATTGCAAGGCTATCGGAGACCACGGGCATGAGCAGAACGAAGCGTGGCGCCAGGTGACCTCGTACTGGGAGATGGTGTATGGCATGGCTAAACACGGTATTGTTCATGCTGATTACTGGGTTGAGAATAACGGCGAAGGCATTTTCGTGTTTGCCAAGATCGCACCACACCTTGCAGAGATCAGAAAGAATGGATCGCCCACCGCATTCCAGTATGTGGAATGGGCGGCGACTCAGACAGAAGCCGGGAAGCGCACTTTTGAGTTTCTTAGTCGTCTGGTAAAAGCGCGGCTTGAGTCGCAGTAAAGGACGCGAAGTCGGTCGGTGAGGTTGCCGTGCATTCAACATTTTTTCAGAAGTACCTACTGCCGGGATTCATTTTTCAGTCACTGGTGATTGCCGGGGGCTATGGCACGGGTCGCGAGCTAGTAGAGTTTTTCCTTGATCTTGGTCCTCTCACTGGTTTACTCGCGATGGGTGTTGCGACCGCCATTTGGAGCGCTGTTGCAGCCTCAAGTTTTGAACTCGCCAGACTGACACGAAGTTACGATTACCGAACGTTCTTCATCCACTTACTAGGTCGTGGGTGGTTCTTGTACGAGATACTCTATTTTCTTACAGCTTTTTTGGTGCTTTCCGTGACTGCCGCCGCGGCCGGTGCAATCTTACGCGAAACGTTTGGCACACCGACACTGGTTGGTGTTATCGGGATGATGTCTGTTGTTGGGTTTCTTGCACTTCGCGGGACTCCGGCGATCGAACGCTTCTTGGCGAGTTGGTCGTTCATGCTCTATGCCGTTTTCGGCGCGTTCTTTGTTTTGGCTTGGGCTAGTTTTGGCGATGCGATCTCTGCTGGTCTCAGTAGTTCCGAGATTGAGGCCGGGTGGTTTCGAGGTGGTGTGGAATATGCCGGTTATAACCTACAGATGATCCCCGCTATTCTTTTTTGCATGCGGCATGTGAAGACGCGGACCGAAGCCTTTGGTGCCGGCGTGCTGACAGGGCCGATTGCGATGTTGCCAGGCCTTCTGTTCTATCTTGCCATGGTAGGGCAGTATCCGGCCATTCTGTCCGAAACTGTGCCAGCGAATTTTCTACTCACAGTGATCGGATCGCGCATCTTTCAGATCGTGTTTCAGGTCGTACTTTTTGGTACGTTGGTCGAAACAGGTATTGGACTTGTCCATGGTTTCAATGAACGGTTGGCGACGACCTATGCCGAGCGTGGCCGCGAGATGCCCAACCGTTTACGTCCGTTAATTGCAATCGCAATGGTTGCGGTCGGCGCTGGTTCGGCGCAAATTGGATTAATAGATTTGATTGCACGTGGGTATGCAACGGTTACGTGGGGTTTCGTTATGGTTTTCGTCATTCCGGTCTTAACAGTTGGTGTGTGGAAAATCTGTAGGCATAGGCCTTGAATCAGATGGTTATGTTAGAGGTATTGCTTTAGTGCCTGTTCCACTGACCCAACGTAGTGCCCGCCGAATAAATTAACGTGCACCAATAATGGGTATAGCTGGTATAGGGCGACCCGTTCTTCCGCACCAGACGCGAGGGGATAACATTCATTGTAGGTTGAAAGGAAACGTGGTCTAGGATCGCCAAAAAGATTCAACATTGCTAAATCGATTTCTCGATGTCCGCCATAAACTGCTGGGTCGATGAGGCAAGGGTTCCCTTGCGTATCGGTATGTAAATTCCCGCTCCAAAGATCGCCGTGTAATCTTGCGGGAGGTTCAGGTGGTCCCACAAGGTCTTCCATTCGAGAGAACAGACTTGCAAATGAATTGGTCCAGGCACGCGGAGCCGCCGCGGTGTCTACGGCTCGCTGTAGCTGCGGCTCAAGCCGGCATGTTACGTAAAAGTCAGCCCAGGATTCGTGTGGGGTATTACTTTGCTCAAGTGTAGCAATAAAATTGTCGTACCCAAGACCGAACGTGTTAGGAAGACTTGCATGTAGTGTTGCTAATTGTTCACCAAGTTGCTCGTCGAAGTTTACCGATCGTTCGGCTGATGCAATCCATTCCAGCACCAAAAAATGTGGTCCTTGACTTGTTTCATCACTGACGGCAATAACTGCGGGAATCGTAATAGCACGGGATTGTGCAAGCCAGGCCAAGCCCTGGGCTTCGCGTGTAAACATTCTTGGGTTAGCGTGCGGATTCGTTTTAATAAAAAGAGGTCGTCCATCAGCAAGGTGTGCGGAGTACGCTTCATTGATGCTGCCGCCAGTAAGACGCTGTGTTGAGGCGATACCCATACCGAGGACGGTCTCGATTTTCCGCTGTACATCAGGAAGCATGATGCGCGTCAAGACAAGTTGTGCTCGGAGCCTAGCAAGGTGAGAAGACCCCGGCATGCTCGTTCACACTGGTCAAAAACTTCTATAAAGCCCGTTCGCCCGCCGCTATAGGGGTCTGGGACTTCAGCCTCGGGTGGAGCTGAAGCATCAAATGATCGAAGCAGGAAAATTTTTTCTCGGGCAGACTTGTCGGGTGCCAGCTCAAGCAAGTCGTCTCGATTCACATGGTCCATCGCTAGGACATAATCGAACTGTGCAAAATCGTCGATTGTGAACTGACGGGCACGACTGTCGAGGACCACACCGCGTGTCCGTGCCATTTCGTAAGCACGGGAATCCGCACGTTGGTCAACGTGATAAGACTCCATGCCTGCGCTATCGACTGAAATCTGCCTATGGAAGCCTGCTGCATTAAGTAACGATTTCATAATACCTTCAGCTGTTGGCGATCGACAGATGTTGCCCATGCAAACAAAACATAAGCGGATTTGGGGGTAGCGCGGTTGACCCATCGTTTCTCAGAATACAGGAATATGTGACTGATTGGGTTCCTGACCTCGGGGACTAGGAGCAGCTGTGAAGCTTCCGTATCAAAGAGGCTGGAACTTCAATTAAAGAATGAGTATATAATCCGGTTCTCATTTCGTGGTGTGAACTAAATCTCGATTGCGGCACTAGACGCAAACATTGGCGATTCTTGTTTTTCCTTGAGGTGCCGTAATGTCAGCAGATTTGCCGCAACTGAGTCAGAAAGACTCTTCGGAGGACCGGCAATGGTAAAGTTGCGTGAGCCCTTAGATCAATTGCTTCGACTCCCACGAACTTTTACGTCACATCTTTCTTTTCCCGATCCCAAACGCATATCGCTGTATGACGATACCTTGCGGGACGGTGAGCAAATGCCAGGCGTGGCCTTCTCTCCACAACAGAAGCTCGAACTAGCAAATCTTCTGGCCGAAATTGGTGTTGATGTCATGGACGTGGCGTTTCCCATCTCGTCAGCAAGCGACCAGGAAGCACTCAAACTCATTTTGGAAGCACGTCGTTCCGGCAAAATCCGTGACGATGTCGAGATCTTGGCGATGTGTCGAGCAGTTCAAGGCGATATTGATGTTGTTTTACGGGTCGTCAAGGAGGCCGGATGTCAACCACGCGATGTATCAGTGTTGATTTTATCGACCTTGTCCGATTTACATCTGAAATACAAACTCGGTCGAACGTTGTTAAAACGAGAGCAACGCCTTGAATCTGAATGGCTTGGTACATCGTTATCGTTTTATCGAGAAGCTAATATTCGGATGATTTGTGGGGCAATTGACTATGCGCGGACGCAAGGCATTGAGCAGATAGAGTTTGCTGCAGAGGATGCGAGTCGCAGTGATCTTGATTACGCGATTGAATGGGCGAACGCCTGCCAACTGGCAGGTGGAACGCGGTTCTGTTTTTCTGACACATGTGGAGTGTTCACTCCAGAGGGTGTCGATCATTATTTTCCTGCGATTGTTGACACACTAGGTGTTCGAGACGGCAAGTTGGATCTGACGGCACACTTTCATAACGATTTCGGATTGGGTGCCATTAATACGGTACGAGCCGTGATGCATGGCGCTACCCATCCGAGTCTTACCGCCAATGGGATTGGTGAGCGAGCTGGCAACACATCACTTCACCAATTCGTCATGGTGCTGAAAGAACTTTACGGTGTAACACTGCCAGGGTTTAAGTACGCGCGACTTCAAGAACTACGCAATGCCGTTGAGCGCGCATCAGGCATTCCGATACAGCCGCACGAACCGATTATTGGAGAAGGAGTGTTTTCACACGAGTCAGGTTTGCACACGGCAGCGATTCTTGTGCATCCGGCAATCTATCAGTTCATCCATGAACAAGATGTTGGTGGGACCCAGCGATTTGTGTTTGGCAAACACTCTGGTGGAAGTGCGATCGAAGAAGTCTTAAAGAAGCACGAGCGGTTATTGGCAGCGCAAGGCGTCGTCCTGAGCGAGGACTTAGTGAAGCAGACGCTGGAGCGTATCAAGGAGTTGCGAGAATCACAGATTGACACCGGATTCAGTAGGCGTGCCGTGGAGGATTACTATTCCAACTACCAAAAACTCGGCATTGATGAGGCTGCACTGATCGAGTTGGTGCTTGAGATTACGAAGGCGCCGACCCCAGTTAGTACGGATTAGCCAATTAGCCAGGAGGGTTGAGAGTATGAACAAGATTTCTAGACGGACAGCCATTAACACGGTTGGGATAGCATTAGGGGCAGCGGCGCTTGGTTCGCCGTCGGTCGCTTCAACAACCCAGGGTCCCGTCGTGCGGAACGGCCGGCTCAAGCAGTCGGTGTCGCGGTGGCCTTATAACAACATTCCCTTTCGATCGTTTTGCGAAGCCGTTGCTGACATGGGTTTGCCGGCGATAGACCTCTTGGAACAAGACGAATGGAGTATTGCGGCGGAATATGGTCTCGTCTGCTCAATGGGTTATGGTGGTGGCGGCACGATCGAGGACGGACTTAATGTCCGGACAAACCATGACGAAATCGTTGCGAATCTGCAACGGGCGCTGCCCCTCGCAGTGGCGCATAACGTGCCAAACCTCATCACTTTCTTCGGTAATCGGCGCGGTATGGGTGATGTTGAAGCCATTAAGAATTGTGTGGATGCTTTGCGCCGGTTGGCGCCGGCTGCCGAGGACCACGGCGTGACGATCTGTGTTGAGCTACTGAACAGTAAAATTGATCATCCTGATTATCATGGTGACCGAACGCCGTTCGGTGCAGAAATTATTCGTTTGGTTGAGTCGCCACGGGTCAAACTTTTGAATGATATTTACCACATGCAAATCATGGAAGGTGATGTGATTCGTACGATTCGTGATTATGCAGACGACATTGCGCATTACCATACGGGTGGCGTGCCAGGGCGGAACGAACTGGATGAAAATCAGGAATTGCAGTGGCCTGCGATTTGTCGCGCAATCGTTGAGACGGGCTTTAATGGTTATGTTGCGCACGAGTTCGTTCCGACGCGAGACCCATTGACGTCATTGCGTGAAGCGGTTGCACTGTGTGATGTCTAAGTTGGTCATCGTCTGAATCACTCAGGAGGAATAGGTTCAATGGGAACCGGATACTACAATTCAAGGTAAAAGTTTTCAAAGTGATCTTTCGTGATGATCGGCAGCGTGCCGATAAATGGTGCAAGAAGTAAGGATTCGACGTTCATGTCGCTCTTCGATCAATTCATTTCCTCAACGCTCCCATTCATTCCAAAGCCAGTTGTTCGTGTTATTGCGAACCCGTACATTGCCGGCGAGACGATTGACGATCTTTTGACTGTCACCACCCAATTAAATGCAGATGGATGCATTGCTGCAGCTGGCATGCTCGGCGAGTTTATCGAAGATCGCCCTGCGGCGACGGAGGTTGTGCGCGAATACGAAAAGGTGCTCGAGGCGATTCAGCAACAGCAGTTGGATAGCAATATTCATGTCAAGCCGACCCACCTCGGCTTGAAGCTCGACAAGGAATTCTGCTATCAGAACATACGAAGACTGGTGCAAGCTGCCCGCGCGCACAAGAATTTCTTGCGGATCGACACGGAAGATTCAAGTTGTGTCGATGACACGTTGGATATTCATGCTAGGTTGCGCGAGGAATTCGATAATGTTGGCGCCGTGGTACAGGCTTATTTGCGGCGCAGCCCATCCATTGTTCGAGGGTTAACGAAGATCAAGGCCAATGTCCGTTTGTGTAAGGGTGTGTATATCGAGCCAAGCGCAATTGCGTATCAGGAGCGCAAGGTCGTCCAAGACAACTACACGTCGTTATTGGAAGAACTACTTAGCGCTGGCTGCTATGTTGGCATTGCTACCCACGATGAAAAACTGGTGTGGGAAGCATTCCGGATTATCGATCGGTTGGGCTTGGATCCCTCTCAGTACGAGTTTCAGATGCTTTTGGGGGTAGGAGGGTCACTGCGCCGAGGAATACTTAAAGCAGGACATCGATTACGTGTTGCTGTGCCATTTGGCGCTGAGTGGTACCCGTATTCGGTACGTCGTCTTCGAAAGAATCCCGCGATCGCGAGGCACGTTCTGAAAGCAATAGTGAGTCGTGAGCGGTGGGCGTAGTAACTACTGCTGGGATGCTAGTTTTTCCATAAATCGTTCAGGTGCAGTCAACGGCGAGAATCCATAGGGTTCGTACAGACCATGCGCGTCGCTAGTGACAAGTAGCCACCGCTTTAACCCCTGTAATTCGGCATGCTGTGTGATGCATGTGATCAAGCGCTTCCCAAGTCCATGGCCACGATGTTGATCAAGCACATAGACGTCAGCGATATAGGCAAACGTTGAAAAATCACTTATGACCCTGCCGAACCCAATCTGACCTTGCTGATAGTAGAGACCGAAACAAAGTGAGTGCTTAACCGACTGTCTAACCACATCTAGCGATCGCCCTTTGGACCAGTATGTATTGACGAGAAAATCGTGAATAGCTGGGACGTCAAGGCGCATCTTGTCGGTGCTGATCTGATAATCGCCGTCTTGCCAGAGGGTCATCGCTGTTCTCCCGGTTGGAAAACGTCCGATTTTATCTTAAAGTCGTATCAGTTGATATTGGAATCGATCACGCGTTGCCGAATGGTGAAAACCTCTCGTTCATCGAGGTTCACGGTGACGTGCGCCCAGTGAACACTAGGGAAGCCAAACGCTTCTACTCGTGTGAAGTTGTCGATGACTCTCCCGGTTTCTCGTTCTCGCAACGGTTTATCAACTCTGAAGATGTGCGTGTCGCCAGTGGCAAGAACAACTGGACGTCCGAAAGCGATTGTTGCTTTAGCTAGTGGACCGTAAAGGCGTTCAAGTCCTGGTCGTGGCGCTAGACAGCCTTCACATAGCAGATTGACTACTGGGGGGTTGCCAGACACGACCCACGGATCTGCCTGCATTGCGAGGAATAATCCTGGACTGTTGAGCGCCTTGGCCCGTTCGAAGGCTCGATCAATCCAGGACAACGCGGCATCCATGAGTTCGGATTGCATTTTGATCAATTCGGTAGATTCGTTACCGGTCAGTACGATCAGATGAATTGTCGCGAAGACAATACCGTGGTGTTCCCAGAGAGCGTTCTCAACCATGGCCGGAAATTGAGGATCGGCTGCCTGTGTTTCGACGATCAAGGTGCGTCCACCAGTGGTTTGGGTTGGTTCGGGATAGAACGTTTCTCTCAGGAAGCTGAGCCGTTCGGTTTCATCGAACCCGCCCGCTAGTGTGGTCCCGCAGTCGAACCAGTCGTTATCGCCAGGAGTAAAGATGAAGGGTGCATCGAAACCTTGGTAGAGATTGAAGCGTCCTTGAATAATTTTGTCGGAACAAGGACTCTGCGCTGTTGACCGGATATCGCCAACGTGAAGAACCCACTGTAGATTCTTGTGACCGTTCACATCTTCGATCAGACGTTCGAATTTTGGTACATGCTCTGGCGGATAAGGGTTATCCCCGATGAGGGCGAACTCAAAAGAGTGTGAATCAGTCTGCGGTGCTATCTGTGCTGGGCGTGCGGATGGTTGGCATCCGATACATAACGTAGTGAGAAGCAGGGTAGCGACACGTCGTTGATTCACAGGACACCTATTCAGATCTGAGCGGTAGACTCAATGCCGGTACTTGATGCACATGCAGATAGTCGTGTACCAAGTTTAGTTCGACGATCTGTCGAGGAGGTTGGCTGACAGCAATCAGTTATTG
>CEVM01123269.1_pt1 | contig 10271 bp, 9 predicted proteins | sample 531481 | NCBI WGS metagenome assembly CEVM01 (sample SAMEA2623649, study PRJEB7988) | marine metagenome | biome: marine biome (ENVO:00000447); feature: mesopelagic zone (ENVO:00000213) & marine oxygen minimum zone (ENVO:01000065); material: "saline water (ENVO:00002010), including plankton...
GTTTTTGCCATGATCGCTCCTCTTAGCTCGTTTGGTGGTTCGAGTCTACCACCTAATGCAAATGTTCCTTACTGATTTCCAATTTTTCTAGCGCAGTCCGGCCCCGAAGACCCATATCTATACACACCGAATATAACTGTGGATGCGACTTACGGCGCGTTGTCATGGAGCGCCTGCCACACCTTCTCGGCGGTTAATGGCGTATCCAAATGTCGTATCCCCGTCTGGGAGATCGCGTCCATCACGGCATTTACCACCGCCGGTGGGGCGGCAAGAGTGGGCAGTTCTCCGATGCCCTTTATCCCCAAGCCCGTTATGGGTGAAGGCGTTTCCATGGTCTCGAAGGTGAACGCGGGCATATTATCTGCCCTCGGCAATGCGTAGTCCATCAAGCTGCCCGCCAACGGTTGGCCTTCGGGGCTGTAGGCCATGTCTTCAAACAGAGCCTGCCCGATGCCCTGGGCCACGGCCCCATGGACCTGGCCCTCGGCCAGCATCGGGTTGACGATCGTGCCCGCGTCGTGGACCCCGACGTAGCGCAATATCTTGATGTGTCCCGTTTCCCGGGAAACCTCCACCACCGCCACGTGGGCGCCGAATGCGTAGGGGCTTTTTCCCAGGACGTGGTTGCCCTGGAAGTCTAAACCGGGCTCCTGTCCGGGCGGAAGGAGCTCTTCAGTGTGGGCCGCCTCGGCCAACCGGGCGAAGGGAACGGTCTTTTGCGGCTCTTGCTGGCTGAAAGCGAGGCCGTCTTGAAGCACCACGTCTCCCTGAGAGCAGCCGAGCAGATGGGCGGCGATGGCGGTCAGCTTCTCATGGGCATCTTCCAAGACCAACTGTAGTGAACTGCCGCCGGCGATCATGCCCCGGCTCGCGCCGGTGCCTCCGCCGGCGGGAAGAATGTCGGTGTCGCTGTGCAGGACCTGGACGTCTGCTGGGGTCACCCCTAGCATGTCTGCGGTCATCTGGGCAAAGGTCGTCGCGGTGCCCTGGCCGTGGGGCGAAACCCCGGTGTGGACCGTCACCTCGCCAGACTGGTCGACCATCACCCTGGAGTGCTCACCCAAGGTGATGACCTTGGCCCCGGAACCCTTGACCACCGTGGCGATACCCACTCCAATCAGCGAATCGCCGTCCTGGGGTTGGTTGCGGGACCGCTCCCGCCAACTGTCGTACTCTGAGATCTCCAGTGCCCGGGCGAAGGCGGCCTCGTAGTCTCCGGAATCGTAGGTTATCCCGGTGGGCGTGTCGTGAGGGAAGGCGTCAGACGCGATGAAATTCCTTCTCCTAACAACTGCTGGATCCAGGCTCAGGTCCAGTGCGATCAGGTCTACGGTGCGCTCCATGCAGAAAGCGGCTTCTGGCCCGCCGGCCCCACGGTAGGCGCCGGTTGGCGGTTTGTTGGTAACCACACCCTGCACCTCGACGGTCATCGCCGGAGTGCGGTAAGGGCCCGTCAGCCGGTGAGTGGTCAAGACCGGGACAGTTGGCGTTGAAAGGAAGAAATAGGCGCCAAGGTCGGCCACGATGTTGACCCTAATGCCCAGGATCGTACCGTCCGACTTAACTGCCGCCTCCAACTCGACACCGTGTCCGCGGCCGTGGAAAGCCGTCATGTTTTCCTGGCGGTTCTCGGCCCATTTGATGGGCCGCCCCAAGAGGATTGATAGGTATGGAATCACAACCTCTTCAGGGAACAGGCTGGCCTTCTCGCCGAACCCGCCGCCCACGTCGGGTGCGACCACGCGAATGCCCTCTTCGGTCCGGCCTAGCAGGTGGACCAGATGCTCACGTACTTCGTGAGGATGTTGGGTGGAATCCCAGACGGTGAGCAGGTCAGCTTGGGAGTCATAATCGGCGATCAGCCCACGCGGCTCCATGGGGGCGGGGGCGAGGCGCTGCACCTGGTAGGTCTGCCGCACCACGTGATCAGCTTGTGCGAAGGCTCCATCCAGATCGCCCCCTCCATTCAGCGTCCGCAGGGACACGTTACTCCCTTGGTCGGGATGAATGATCATGGCGTCCGGTTTCAATGCCTCGTAAGGGTCCGTGAGGGCGGGCAGAATCTCATAGTCCACCACGATCTGATCCAAGGCGTCGGCGGCGGTGTATGGGTCTTCCGCGATGAGGACCGCCACGGCTTGGCCGACGTAACAGACCTTGTCTGAAGCGAGGAGAGGGTGCTTGGGAGGGCTGAATTCGTCGGCGCCGGTGTTGGTCCTGGTGGGGATCTCCACGGCCAGGTCCTGGATGTCGGCCGCCGTGAAAACCGCCACAACACGCGGCAGGCGGGTGGCGGCGCTTACGTCGATGGAGCGGATATTGGCGTGGGCGTGGAGGCTACGAAGCACCACGGCGTTCAAGAGGCCCGGCAGCTTCATGTCGTCGACATATGAGCCCTGGCCAGTGAGTAGCCTGTGGTCTTCGAACCGTCTGACAGATTGGCCAACGTAAGTCATGATTGGGCCTCCTCGGACCAACGAGATGCGCCAGTCAATGGAATGGTGAACCCCAATTTTAACCCTTCGGCGAAGGTCTACATATTAGCATTGATGGCGACTCGATTTCGCCAGGCCGTTCCGGTAGGTGATGGCGCGCTCTGTCCCCGCTATAATCGAGCGACGCAGAACCAAGGAGATGAGTCGAATGATTAAAGAGGGCGACCCGGCTCCGGATTTTACGGCTTTGGATCACACCGGCAACGAGGTCCGGTTGTCAGACCTGAAAGGCAAGAAGGTTTGGCTATGGTTCTTCTCATCTCCGGGTGGAGGCAATTGAACCCGCCACAGTTACGGGTACCGTGACAATTTCGCAGACTTCACCGAGAAGAACGTCGTGGTCTTTGGTGTGAACGACCGGGATCAAGAATCGGTCCGCGCTTGGGTGGAGAAGGAGGGCCTTCCCTTTCCAGTGATCCTCGACCCAGATAGGTCCATCGCCATCGCCTTCGGCATGTCGACGGCCGGGGATGAGCGCTACCTGGCCAATCCCGCCGAGGGCAGACGGCCCGCGGTGATCATCGGAGAAGACGGAGCGATTCTTAGACTGCTCCCGGACCTGGCCACGGTGGAAGGGCAGATCGAGGCTTTGGCCGGCTTGGTTTAGGGAAGTCGCAATTCGACAAGTAAGGGTATAAACAATGACCGCACAAACAGACCCAGACCTCCTCGGCAGGCTTGATGAACTGGAAAGCCGAGTCCGAACATTGGAGGACACCGACGCCATCCGGAACCTCAAGGCGCGTTACGCCGAGTTGTGCGACGACAATTACAACCCGGACGGCATCGCTGCTTTGTTTGTGGAGGACGCCGTGTGGGAAAGCGGGGGTCTGGGCCGCTTCGAGGGCAGAGAGGCCATCCGTGGATTTTTCCAAGGCGCGTCAGAGATATTCACCTTCGCCATCCATTACAGCCTCAATGCTCAGATCGAGGTCATCGGTGACACCGCTAGGGCGCGCTGGTACCTGTTCATGCCCTGCACGGTGAGCGACGGCGACCAGGCCATGTGGCGGGCGGGCATCGACGATGAAGAGTACGTTCGGGTGGACGGGCAGTGGATGTTCAAAAGTAAGCGATCCACCGGGGTATTCAGCACTCCTTTCGACACCGGCTGGGCCAAGGTCCGTTCCGCATAATCCGGTAAAGAAAATTCGCCACATCATTGGTGTGGGTGAGGTACAGCTTGCTTGACCTTCTGATTAAAAACGGTCTCGTTGTGGACGGATCCGGTAATCCGGGCTTCTACGGGTCGGTCGGCGTGGACGGCGATACGCTGCATGTCTTTCGAGGAGACTCGTCCGGTTTGGAAGCCGCCCGGGTTTTCGACGCTGGCTCGAAGGTGGTCTGCCCCGGGTTCATCGATGTCCACGCACACTCGGGTCTCATGATTCTGGCCGAACCTGAGCACCACCCGAAAGTACGGCAGGGGATCACCACGGAACTGGTGGGAGTGGACGGCAACTCTTACGCGCCATTCACCTCCCATGATGACTTCTTGGCTTTCTTCGAATTGAACTCCGGCCTGGATGGCGCTCCTGAACTGCCCGGTACTTGGTCTACCGTAGCCGAGTATCTACGCATGTTTGACGGCAAAGTCGCCGTCAACATCGCTTACATCATCGGGAATTCGCCCCTTCGCATCAGCGCCGTGGGCTGGGACGAACGGCCGGCGAATGAAGCAGAACGGGCGAATATGCGGGCGATGCTTCGCGAAGGCATGGAAGAGGGCGCATTCGGGCTCTCCACCGGGCTTGATTACCCTCCCGGAAGCTATTCGGACACGGCTGAATTGGTGGAACTGGCATCGGAGGCGGCACGCCTGGGTGGGATCTATCACACCCACCTGCGTAATACCCTGGGAGACCAGTTCTTGGACCCGGTGAAGGAGGCACTGGAGATCGGCCAAAGGGCGGAGATTCCTTGTCATCTCACCCACTTCTACCAAAAGCTGACCCATTCGGGTAGCGCCCGGCGATTGTTGGAACTGGTCGATTCTGCCGTCGCCCAGTCGCAAGACGTGACCATGGACTGCTTCCCCTATTCCTACAGCAGCACCCGTCTCCTGATTCTGATTTCGGCATGGGCTTTCGATGGAGGTCCGGAGAAACTCAAGGCAGTCCTGCGCTCCGATGATGGGCGGGAGCGACTGCGCCGGGAGATGCGGCCCCGCAGCGGCTCTTATAACGATTTGATGCTGACGTATTTCAAGCAGCCCCATAACCGACAGTATGAAGGGAAGTCCATAGCTGAGATTGCAAACATGATGCAGAAAGGTGAAGTCGATGCCATATGCGACTTGCTTTTGGATGAAGACCTTCAGGTCTCATATGTTTCTCCAGGGCCCAACCCAACAACCCTGCCCGACTTCATGACCCATTCTCGGACCATGGTAGGCACCGATGCCGTTCTCCTGGGTGAATACCCCAACCCGCGCACCTATGGGACTTTTCCGACATTATTGGCGGAATACGTGCGCGAAGCAGGCAAGTTGACTCTTGAAGAGGCCGTCCGGAAGATGACATCAATGGGAGCCCACCGCTTGGATATTCGAGACCGCGGAATGTTGCGCGACGGCATGAAGGCCGACATTGTGGTGTTCGACCCAAATACCGTGAGATCCCCGGCCACCCAGAACGAGCCAAAGCAATTCCCGGTGGGCATAGAATACGTCCTGGTGAACGGCGCCGTTGTCGTTGACCAAGGTCAACACACGGGAGCGCTGCCCGGCCGCGCTCTGCGCCATGGACAAGCCTAGTCAGTCTCAGATATTTTAGGAGCTCCAATGAAGTTCGGATATTTCAACCAACTCCAGATGCCCAAGCCGTGGCCGGAGAACGGGGAGGTCTTGCTCTATAAAGAGGCTATGGAGCAGGCCGTGCACGCCGAATCCATGGGGTTCGACTACTACTGGCAGACGGAGCATCATTTCTATCCGGAGATCGGTCACAGCTCAGCTCCGGAGCTGTTCCTGGCCGCCCTGGCCCAAAACACCTCCACCATCCGCTTGGGACTGGGCGTGGTGGTGCTGCCCTGCAACCACCCCTACCGCGTGGTTGAGTACGTATCTACTCTGGACCTGCTCTCCGATGGAAGGGTGGAGTTCGGTACCGGAAGAGGCGCTTCTCCCTACCATATCGAGGCTTTCGGGATCACCTCCGACCAGTCCAAGGAGCTGTGGGACGAATCTTTGGGAGTGATCTGTTCCATGTTCATGAATGATCCCTTCCCCGGTTGGCAGGGCAAGTGGTACCCCGACCTGCCCCAACGCCACCTGGTGCCCAAGCCTGTCCAAAAACCCCACCCTCCCCTATGGGTGGCCGGAAGTCAGCCGGCGACGTATGCGGATGCGGCGCGGAAGGGGCTGGGAATCTTAGGTTTCAACGGTGCCGAACCAGACGAGGTCCAACCGTCCATCAAGGCCTACCGGGAAGCCTCGGTCGGCGCCGTCCCTGTGGGCGGTTATGCCAACCATCAGATCGCGATGTTCACGATGGCCAACATCGCCCAAGACTACACAGTAGGCCGTGACCTGGCCTGCGCCGCGGCCCGGTGGTACGCGGGCGACAACGATTCCGAGTTGCAGAAAGTGCGGTTCAGTGGTCACACCGGCGAGTACTACGAAGGCCAACAGGCGGCGGGAAGACGGCCTGGAGTACGCGAATCTGTCCTCAAGAGATCGGACGACGATCTGATCAATGACGGCTTGGTGATCGGAGGCGACGTCGACTCCGTCTGCCGTGGCGTGGAGCGGTGGGCGAACCTGGGCGTGGACCAGCTATTCTTCATGATTCAGGCTGGCAACACCACCCACGATGAAGTCATGCGGGCGTTGGACTTGTTTGGCTCCAAAATCTTGCCCAAATTCAGCTAACCGAGAACCATCAAAAAAGATTATCGCGAGAGAAACGCTAAATTCAGATGCTAGGAGGGTCGACAGTGGCTAAAGAGGAACGGGAGTTTTTCCACCATGACAGCGTTTCTTGGACGCCGGTTGCCGCGGATTCCGGGGCAGCTGGCGAGGGCATGACGGAGAAGATCCTGAATTTTGACCCCGAGGCCGGTGTTTCAACCAGGATGCTCCGGTTTTCGCCCGGCGTGGTAACTGACGTAGTGATCACTCACGACTTCTGGGAAGAGGTTTACATAATCGAGGGCGAACTAACCGACACAAGAATCAACCAAACGTTCACCAGCGGCATGAGCGCATGCCGCCCCCCAGGCATGCCCCACGGGCCGTATACGTCGCCAGTTGGTTGCACGACTTTTGAGGTGCGGTATTACCGGAAGTAGGTGCCTCGCCAAGTGGTGATTCACACCGTATCAACCAATGCGGCATGAGCGTTGTTGGTTGACGTGCCTGACCCCGTGCCCAGAAAACTGATCTTCATTTCGGGCATTTGTTAGTCTCCGAGTATCTAAAAGCGGGCTGAGTATGGGTTCAATTACTGGTGGTCTTGCGGGTGGGCCTGTTCTCTCAGCAGGCTGAGGGACTTCAGCACCGGCGTGTCGGTAAAGCTGAATAGCACCGCGGGCTCGGTGGCGGATGCATTCACGTGCTCGTGGTAGGTCCATCCGGGCACGCAGAACACGTCCTTGGGCTCCCAGTCCATCTTCTGGCCTTGGACCACGGAATGACCCTGCCCCTGTACGACGTGGTAGATGGTCCCATTGGTGTGGCGGTGGGCTTTCGTGCTCTCGCCTGGCCGCAGCATCTGGACGTGGCAGGCGATGGTTGGCATCACGGGGCCGCCAGTGTTGGGGTTGGTGTACTCCATCATCACGCCGTCGAAGGGACTGCCGTCGACGTTCGGCGCCAGCCGTTGCAGCGTAGCCCAAGTCTGGTCCCAAGGGTAGCGCATCAGCGGCGAATAGCTTTCCTTTGAGCCTTCTTCCCAGGTTGGCCGCAGAGTGCCAACGCCGTATTTGGCGGTGGACGAGTCGATGGGCTCGGTCACCGGTTGCACATCCTCAGGATACGGCTCGAAGAAAACCGCCTCCAGCAGGTGGACCAAGGGTATGTCCAAGCCGTCTAGCCAGATAATCGGTTCACCAGACTCGTTGCCGTGGTCGTGCCAGGTCCAGTTGGGGGTTAGTATCAGGTCTCCAGGCTCCATGGGGATGCGGTCCCCGTTGACTGTTGTGTACCCGCCGTCGCTGTTGATGATGAATCGCAGGGCCGAAGGCGTGTGCCGGTGGGCCTTGGCGGCCTCGCCCGGCATGACGATCTGTAGGCCCGAGAAAAGGCTGTTTGTGGTGGCGATCCGGTCCTTGATGCTGGGGTTAAGGAGCATCAAGACTCGCCGCTCGGCGTCTGCTGTGCCAATGAGTTCCCCAGCGCGCAGGGCCCTGGGTTCCAGGTCTCGCCAATGCCAGATGTAGGGCGATGCTTTGCTGACCGGCTCAGGGATCAGGGCAGTTTCCTGCACCTGCCACAACGGGGCCAGACTGAAGCCCTCCAACTCGCGGTAATATTCTTCTAGGACTTCCTGGGTCGCTTCGGAGCTGGCATTTGAAAGCATTTTTCTGCTCCCTGGGGTGATTAGCGATGATTCCGGGGCAGTGAGTCCAAATGGGTCTGAAGAATCGTAATTTCGACCCAGAGCTATGTCAATGTCATTAACAGGAGCCGAGGCTATTCTAGGCGCCGGCGCGGTTATTCTCCCATTCGGCTAGCCGGGCTTCCAGCGAGTGCTGGCGGAGCGCCATGGTCAGGTCGCCCCGGGTGCGCTCCAAGACGCCGCGCATGGCGTCGGTGTTGTGTCGTAGGCCGCTGGTGACGCCTTCTGGGAAGTCGATGGTCACCAGCACCCCGTACATCTCGTCCATGACGTCCATGAACTCTTGGCAACCGTCCACGGCGTCTCGGCGCAGGGCGTCCAGGATGTACCGGCGCAGTTCGCCGATCACCTCCGCCATGCCGTTGATGTAGGCTGCGGCGTCCACTCTCAGGTCTTTGATCGTCGGAATATCGGCGCCGGATATGACTGCCAGCGTTACATTGGCCTCGGTGAATTCTTTGCGGGCATCGTTCATGAACCCCGCATTGAATATGGAGGGGCTGCTTTCCCTGATGTGGTCCGCCTCTCGAAGTCTGGCATCGCCCTTGCCGATTAACTCCCGGGCGTTGGCGTAGGCGCCACGGTGCACGGCCCGAATGGCGTTGGCTGAGAACCGGATTACTTCTCTGGAGACTGATAAGGCTTGCTCCCGGTCGCGGTTCCGTTCGGTGAGTTCATCTATGACCGAAGTCCCGATCTGAGATAGGTCCGCGCTGTATCGCGAAGGCATCAGATTCGTCCCCCAGCTACTTCCATTAAATCCGCCCACCCGCCTCTTCGATAACCTTTACCAATTTGGCGGCGGCAGCTTCAGGCTCGGCGGCAGATCCGACGGCAGCAGTAACACAGATGGCGTCAACCCCAGCCTCGATGACCGGCGCGGCATTCTCGGCGGTGATGCCTCCGATCGCGACCAGCGGAGTCTGCGCGGCGTCTCGGGCCAGCGACAGCCGTTCGATACCCTGGGGCGGGCGACCCACGCCCTTGGTGTCGGTATGGTAGATGGCCCCGAAGGCCACATGATCAGCCCCCATGCGCTCAGATTCCACCAGTTCTTCTATCTCATGGTTGGACCGCCCCAATACCTGGTGCGGAGCCAGCACCTGCCGGGCCTGTTCCACGGGCAGGTCGGTCTGGCCGACGTGCAACCCCGTCGCGCCGACTATGGCGGCGACATCGGCGTGGTCGTTGAGGATCAATGACGCTCCGGCTTCCGCGCAGAGTTTCTGAAGATCGTGGGCCAGGGGCAGGGATTCGCCTTTGTCCCGGAGCTTGTCTCGTAGTTGTAGCATCCGCGCCCCGCCCTGGATGGCTGCCTGGGCGATGGCGAAGGGGTCCCGGCCGCCGGTTACCTGAGGATCGATAATCACGTAGAGACCCCGCACCATGTCCGCCTTCTCCCGGCGCACAGTCGCCCCGAGTTGCGCGGTGAGGTCATTTAGGATGCGGCTGACTCCAGACACCGTTTCCCAGCCCAGAGGATTGGCGGAGGATGACTCATCCAGATTGGCCAGCAGTTCTGCAGCAGCGTTGACCAACCCCATTGTCTGCTGGGCCGTGGTGGGAGGGCCGTCGTCGGTCTCGGCCATTGCGCCTGCGGCGGGCATGGAAGGAATCATTTCACGCAGAACTTGCAATGCCGGTGCGGGAGAGTGGGCCGGCGGGACGAACCGGGAGGCAGCTTCTATGCAATGGAAGATAACCTGATAATGGCTTTGGCCCGGGTTCGTCATCGTTCCAGACCTTTAGGCGTTTCCCCGGCGCGGGCGGCGTGGATGTAATAGTCAGGCGAGCGGTGTTGGCTGCCCGGTCCGAAACTCTCGTGTACGGAGCCTACGACCTTGCCCGTGGCGAAGGTCTGGCAGAGGGATTGATATATTGGCATTCGGTTCATTATGAGAGGCGTCAGCTAAGAGTTCTTGATATCCCGGCGTTCCCGGTTGAAATCGGGAGTTGTTTGGCCACCCATTTCCTTCTTGATCCGGCCCATGTATTTGTCGATGCTGGCTCCGCTGCTCTCGTCTACATCGCTGGTGGTCTCACGGCTGGGCGCCCAGTTGAGGCTGTTGCCCCACGAGGGACGGAAGGAAAATTTAGAGATCAGCCGCTGCACGTTCACGCTTTCGCAATGCTCGCAGGACGGCCGCTTGTCGTCGGACGCAGTTCGGACCAATATTGACGTTATTTCTTGGCAGTCGCCGCAGCGGTATTCGTA
>CEVM01075086.1_pt1 | contig 10249 bp, 5 predicted proteins | sample 531481 | NCBI WGS metagenome assembly CEVM01 (sample SAMEA2623649, study PRJEB7988) | marine metagenome | biome: marine biome (ENVO:00000447); feature: mesopelagic zone (ENVO:00000213) & marine oxygen minimum zone (ENVO:01000065); material: "saline water (ENVO:00002010), including plankton...
GTGCCACCCACCTGGGGGCCGTACACCTCGAATACCCCGAACCGCAGTGCCGACACGTTCACTCCTTTCGCCGCGCACGCACGTGCCGCGGTGTCGCAACGCTACGCGGCGGCTGTTACGCGCGCGTGACGTTGCGAGAGGCAGGGAACCTCCGGAGGAAAACTGTGGAAAGGACGCGAAGACGGTCAAACACGATGGCTCCACTCAGCGCCTTGCCCGGGCCGCATCTGGTGTCAGGAACGGAAAGATCCAGCGATCCAGCGATTCAGGGCCTGTCGACACACGGGGACAGATTTGTACATCGATCACGCGGCGGAAGATTACGGACACGGACCGAGCCGAAGCCATTCGGTTATTTCACGCCGGGACGTATGTCAAGGACATCGCTAGCAGCCTGCGGGTCACGAAAGCGTCGGTCCGGAAGATCCTGTATGAGGCAGGCGTCGCGGCTCCGCCTCGGAGGATGACGGAAGCGGAAATCAAAGATGCTGCACGTCGTTACGAGAATGGTGAGTCTCTCGTTCGTCTCGGAGAGCGTTTCGGGTGTAGCCCGGGAACAGTTCGGTCCAAGATTGTGCGCGCTGGAGTGGAGATGCGTCCATCGTCCGTACCGCGGTCGCTTTGATATTCATAGTCAGCAACTGCGAACCTCGCGGGTCATGTCGAGCGGTGGAGGCTTACGCCACCAGACCGTTCGCCCAGTGGGCACGGTGCGACTTCGCGATCGCACGGAGGTTTCCTCGCATGACTTTGAGTTCTGTTGTGGAAGGAACATCGTCGTCATGATTGCCAGGGTTCAACACGGTTGAAAACGTGTTCCACTTTCCCTTCTCATCGTTGCTCAGCGCGAAGCCGCGAACAAGCGGCACGAGTTGCCCGAGGACGCTTGCTTCCGTCTCGACGTCCGCTACAGAACAGGGTGTGCCTGATTCGGTGCGTGCGGTGGCGATAATCTGCTTCGCAAGCCGTTCCGCGGCCGAGCGATAGCTGCCACACGCTGCTCTTCTGCCCCGAGCGGTCGGAGCGTTGAGATTGTCTTCCGCGTCGAGCATGAGCTGGCTGAACACGTCCGAAGTCTGTGTGGGCACGGTGCCTGCTTTAGGGCTTGCGAGATTGAGCTCATAGGACATAAGTCCACGATGGTCGTGGTAACTCTTGCTCCAGTTCGCGAGCTTCCCGTCGTAAGTCGTGAGTATGACTTGGACTCCGGCGTCAAGGAGCTTCGTGAGGGTGTTCTGGACGAATGTGAGTCGGTGATCGGGGTCGCTGCCTGGGATGGGATCGTCGAGGACGATAATGGGTGAGCCCAATAGCTCGGCTCGTGCCAGGAAGATTGAAAGCCCCAGTGCGTTCAGTTGGGAATCGCTGTACACCCCGAGCGCGTCTCGTTCGACTGGGGTTGTGCCTGCTTCGGTGTGCAGGGCGGCGATGAGGTTGACGAAACGGTTGCCACTGGCTTTGGATTTCACTCCATGGAAGTCGACGAGTTCTTCTGGCCGGATCGTCAGCCACCAGGCCTTGATGGTCTCGCTCATCTCGGTGAAGCGAGCGTCCAGTAACGCTACAGAAGCTTTCTGCAGTTCTTTCTCTGCCGATCTCACCCGTGTTAGTGCTCTATCTCGTTGCGCCGCGCGGGTGAGGTCTTCACCCAGCCCGGTGACCGCGTCGAAGAGCCGCAGTAGTTGGCGCTGGTCGGTGATCTCTGCTCGTTGCGTGATCACGGGAGCGACCGCTTGCTCGAGAGCACTGATTGTGACGGCGTACGCCTGATGCTTCTGTCGGAGCGAGTGGAGCTTGCTGTCGAGGTCAGCGAAGTCAGGAGCTACTTTTGGTAGCGGTTGCCGTCGCTGGACGGCGGATCTGAGCGCAATCAGCGCTTCGCTGGCAGCCTGTGTATCTGGCGTGAGTGAGCGTATGTCAGCTGCGATGCTTCTGGCGCTCGCGTAGCTGTCACGAACAAGATCCGCGTCGAGTCCCCACGAGTCAAGTTTGGTTGCTAGAGGCGAGATCTCAGACTCGGGTGCGTCCGCAGCTTGCGGTACCCCGGTCGTGATGTAGCGGGTGACAACCGTAAGAGCATCCTGGGCACGGTCGATGGCGGCGAGCGTCTCGGCTGCGATCTGATCGAGATTCTTGGCGCTAGCCAGTTCTGCTCGCAACACTTCGATGCGGGCGGGCGTTAGAGCTTCTGGGGTGGCGCACACAGGACAGTCCACTGGCGCGGTGACGGCGGCGAACTCATCGACCTGGAGCACAGCTGCCAGGATGGGCTGGAGCCGCGCGACCTCCACGTCGACTGCCGAGAGGACCTCGGCGTACTGTCGTGTATCGGGTGCGACAAGGTCGAGGGTCGATATCGGCTGCGCGCGCAACCCAGCGATAGGAAAAACGGCTTCGCTCTTCGCGCTCACCCGCGATTCAAGGGCTACCTTGGCGTCAGCGAGTGACACGTACGAATCGCCGGTGACGATCTCGGCTGCATCTCGCAAAGCATCGCTGATGATGGCGTCGAGATCGCTGGGTGATTCCGCTGTCCGTGCGATAGAGCTGAGCCGATTCTGAAGGTCGACAAGTTCTTCGGGAAGGGTCGCGACCTGCTGCAGCCAGTAGCCGTCCGGCTCTTGCTCCAAGCGTTTCCGGCCCTCGGCGACTCGCTCCCTGAGAAGGTCGAGATCGCTAAGCGAGAGAAGAGACTTGAAGTAGGCGACTCTTTGCTTCGGCTCAGTGGAAAGGGCGTGGCGAAGTATGTGTTGCAGAAGGACCGGCGCGCTCACGGGTGGGTCTGCCAGCGAGAGCCCGATGCTGGACAGGCCCTCCGCTTCGTCGCCATCGATCAGAAGGTCGCTATCGCACTCTGCGCCGCGGCCAAAATCGCCGGTGAGGTTTCTGCGTGCAGTGTGGAGGGAGCCATCTGCGACCCTGACGACGGCCTCAACGTAGACCTGCTCACCTCCGGTGAGGTGAGCGTTGCGGAGGCTGTCGTTGTACTCTGCTTTGGCGCCGCCGAGGAGATCTCTGCGACTGCTGCGGCCGGATATCAGGAACTCGATCGCTTCCGCGAGGCTGGTCTTGCCCTGGCTGTTCGCGCCGTGCACGACAGTTACGGGCGCATCGAGTTCGAAGCGCGCGATGTCTGTACCGAATGCTCGAAATCCTCGCACCTCCAGCGATACGATCCTGGCCTGCGTCATGACGTGCGCCAGGTTTCGATGAGCCTGCTGATGGCCGTGTCGAGCTCGTCGACCGATGATGCTGCGCTGGCTGCCGCAACGATGGCACGGGCATCGTTCTTTGGCTCGGTGGCGCCTTGGAGTATCTCAGCCAGAGGCTCAGCGTTGGGCAACAGGTCGGACATGCTGCCGATTCTACTGTTGTGTCGGCCTGTAACCATGGGGCGTCTAACCGGGGATGGGAAGTATCCTGTATGGATACGCGAGGAGGCCGAGACATGGGTGTCGCGAAGCCAGTTGTTTTGCCCAGCATGACGTTTCCGACCCGCAAAGCGGCCAAGGATTGGGTTCGGGACGAGATCAAGGATCACTACGACCTCGAAGAGGTCATCACTGATCCTCTTCATGTTGCGGTGCTCCACGATCTCCTGGACCGTGACGATGATGCGGCTGAAAAAATCGGGGCCGGCATCAAAGAGTTCTTCATTAGGCGGACGGCGTTAGGTGGAGGGCATATCCAATATGTGCGTCGCGACGCACGCGGGATCTGGATCCGCCGTATCGATGGCTCGGAGGATGACTGGAGTTACACCAGTGCGATCAACCAAGAAGGACTCCAATCGGATGTCAAAGATGCGTTACGCGCTGTGATCAACGAAGATCGTCTCTCTTTCAGAGAGCAGGCTTTCGCCCACGGCCCAGTCCAATGCGCCCGCACGGGCGTCATGATCGGCTCGTTTCATGACGCCGAGGTCCGCTACGCGAACCCGTCATGGGCGAGCTTGGCCGAGGGGTTCGCAAGAACCCAAGGGGGCTGGGACCAGATCCCGTTGAGTGCCGGAGAGGGCCAGACGCAAATCTCTGGAAACCTTGCCGATCCAGCCCAACTGCAGGCATGGAAGGACTACTGGCACCAGCATGCCCACCCGATCATCGTGATGAAGACCAGCAGATAGATCTGCCTGATTCGCAAATCAGCTTCGTCCTACGACCGCGGTAGCGACGCGGCTCGTTCTCGGGCCTCTTCAGAGTTGTATGACGACGATTCCGGCCGTGTTCTTCGTGATTTCCTCTGGGAGCTCGAATCCAGCAAGTGCATCCATGACGTAGGCCGGTGGTGTCCGTCTCAGTCCTCGGAGGATGTTGGGATAGTAGGGTGCCCCGAAATGCCCTCGGTCCAATGGGTACTCGGTGAAGATCTGCTGAGCATCGGTAGTGATCCGCTCTTCGGTAGCAAGCGAGAACTGACCTTTCCTGGCTTCGGCGACGCGGTCAAAGAGCATCTTGGCGATCTGGCGAGCGCCGTGCTGTGGCTCGAGGAGGAAGCTTCGCAGTTCTGGATCGACGCGGTCAAGGTGTAGTTCGAGCGAAAGATCGACATGGGTACCCGCGTCGGCGAATGACTCAAGCGGGCGCGAAGCGCGATAGGCCGCTTCTCCGTCTGTCTGATCGAACCCTCCCCCGATCGTGCCGAGCAGTGCCGGGAGAAGAGAGACGGCCTCCATCGCGCATCGCTCACAGTCGTCTTCGACATGTGCGCTGCTGCGGCACGTTACAGGAGCCCGGTACTGCTGGGTGCCCAGATACAGCGCATAGGTCGGGGCGAGATCGAGTTCAGCTGCGGTGGCCGATAGATTCTTGTATTGGCGCCAGTCGCCAGGGTAGGGGAAGTCAATCGCCCATTTTGTGCCGATGCGGAGACGCTTGGCCTGTACCAGCATTCCAAAGGCCTCGCCTGCGTCGTCTAGCCACCACCACACCCAATCAGCACCGGTGATGCCTTCCTGATTCTGATTGAACTTCGCCGACTTCACGAATGGTCGCGCGTGCTGCAGGATGATGTCGGTGATCGTGGTTTCGTTCCATGTCTCGCCCGCGTCTTCGTTGGATCTCATGTGCGATTCGGCCGCTCGCCGTGCGCGCCGGAAGGACTCCAACAGATCGGTCGCGGGTCCATGGCTGTCCATACACTAATGATCCCAGCCGCGAGTGCCAGCGTCCATGCGCCGTCAGCGCTGAAGACCTTCTCGCGATACCGCCGCGGCGCCCGGCGGGGGCACGTTCCCCGCGCCAGCCGAGAGAAGAGCTTCGACGCGTTCCCGATCCAGCCGGTGCTGGGTGTCATCAGATCGCGACCCAAGCAACGTGTCGGCATCCACGCGATAGCGGTCACGGTAGGCCACCACAACTCGGAGCCTCATCTTCCACTTTTCCCAGGCGTCCGTGCCCTTCTGCGGTATTGATCCAAGGCCATTCATCCATGCCGGGCGAGTGTTGATTGCTTCGTCGGCGAGAACTTCGGCGCGGTCCTCGATGTGTTTGTGGAGTTCGTCGAGAGCACGTCGCATATCGGCGGGCATGGGGCCGGTGGCTTCGGGGATGAACCCAGCGATGAACCGGCGACGCTGGCTGATGCGGCGTCCGGGCGTGGTGCGGGTCGCAAGCTGCTGGATACGGTGACGCAACAGGCTCACGGGATCGTCAGCGCTTGCGATAGGGCCGGCTTTGAGTGCGCGGGTGATGAGGCGTTCGGGCTGGTGTCCGGTGGCTTCTGCTCGCCGGAGCGTGGTCACGATCGATCCGAACGTCTCGGAGTCGGTGATCTGCGCTAAAACGTCAGATTCAAGTCCCGTGTTTTCTAGGAGTTCGGTGATGTGCTCGGCTTGGGCCGCTTGCGCGATCGTCTCGTACTGGTCTGCGAGGTGCGCGATAGAAGCCCATGCTTGATGCTCGGCCTCGATCGTCTCGTGAGCGGACTTCTCCGCACCCTCGTGCTGCAGAACCCCATAGAGAATACTGTGGGCCGTTGGTTCACCGTCGGAGAGCTGATGCTCTTCGAGGTGTGCTTCGTCGGTGGCGACGTAAGCGGTGTTAGATGCCCTGCCGCGGGTCATCGCGACATAGAAGTTCTCCCGCGTCATCGAGGAGGAGTGCACGATCGCGTGGGCAGTATCGACGGTGGAGCCTTGCGCCCTGTGCGCGGTGACGGCGTATCCGAGATCGACGTGCTCGGCGACGTACGCGGCGGGGAGGAGCACTCTTGTGGCGTTGCGTGCGTCTGCGCGGGCGACAGTGAGGGAGCCGTCGTCGTGGTGTGCGGTGACGCGCCACCGGTCCCCGTTCTTCACCCACGATCCGCTGACCGTGGAGAGGCGTCGGTCGTTCTTGCGGGTGATGATGATGTCCCCGGTCCCGGCCTGGGTGCCGTCGCGGAGGGTGTTGCCGTGTGGTGTGACGTGGCCTTCGAGGATGCGGTCGTCGCGTGCTCGGGTGTTGAGCTCGGTGACTGTCTCGTTCGTTTCGGCGATCAGAAGGCTGGTCTTGCCGTCCGCGATGTCGGTGTACCAGGACCGGTAGGCCGCTTCCAGGATGTCTTCGTAGTCGCCGCCGACGATGCGGCCTTCATCGTCGTAGGTGTCGATGACGTCGGTCTTGCCGAGCCGGAGTTGCAGGGACGCCCGTTTCTCCCAGTCGGCGTGAAACCGTCGTACGTCCGCGAGTTCTGGGGCGTCGCCGCGGTCTCGGGTGAGGAGCCCGAACGCGCCTCCGGCGTCGACGGCGGTTAGTTGTGCCCAGTCCCCCACGAGCACGACTTTCGCACCAACCTCCGAGGCATGGGTGGTGATGCGTTCGAGGGCGAGGGTGCCGACGAGTGAGGACTCGTCAATGATGACAAGCTGACCGGCGGTCAGGTTCCAGCGGCCGTGGTCGTGTTCGTGGAGCCATTTTGCGGTGTTGTCTGTCTCGATCCCGAGATCTTCCGCAAGTACTTCCGCGGCTGCAGCTGAGGGCGCCAATCCAATCACGCTCTGCGCCCCGTGCGTTTTCTCCCATGCGCGGCGCAACGCGCCGAGCGTGGTCGTTTTCCCGGTTCCGGCGGGTCCGACGAGGAGGTCGATGGTGCGGCCGGAGACGGCGATCTTCTCCACGGCCGTCTGTTGCTCCACCGACAATGTGATCCCACGATCGTCGGGGCGGGCGACGACGCCTCCGACAGTTCGCAGAGGAACGGTGGGGGCGGTGGTGGTGCGTGAGAGCTCGAGGAGGGTGTCTTCGGCGTCGAGAATGCGGGTGGAGGAGTAGATCGTGTGATGCTTGGGGCGGAACATGCTCGACCCGTCTTCGCGGGTGAACTCCGCCGGCGGGTTCAGCAGTTCCGGGGGTGTGAGGGTCAACGATGCCTGTTCTGCGGCATGGACGATCATCCCGATGACGGCTTCTCGGTCGTTGGTGGAAGCGAATCGGAGCCCCATCGTCTGCCGGGATGCCTCCGCGTAGAGATTCCAGCGTCGCCATGCCGAACGCTTCACCCCCACCTGCGCAACCACCGCCTCCCCGATCTGGCCAAGTTGCTCCAACGGAAGGTCGTCCGCACGCAGGACACCAATGTGCGTGCCGGACTGGATCAGGGTCATCGCCCAGGTGGTGCAGTCCTCCCCCAGCACCTGAGTGGCACGGTCACGCCACTCCGTAGTCAGGTCCGCGAGAGAGCGCACTTCCTTCTCGGGCCGGGTGGCGAGGGTCGCTTGCTGCCGTAACCGGATAATTGTCGTATCGGATGGGTGCTTCCCGTGCCGGGCGATGTACTCCTCAATGAGGCGTTGCTTCTCCGTCTCGATCGCCGCCGTCCGGGAGGAAAACTCCCCTATCAGATCATCACTGACGCCGGTGATCTCCCAAGCAGGGTTGCGATCGCGGCCCCGCGCACGCACCTCCCACTCCACACCCAACACGCGGGTGAGGTGATCGGCCAGGACCGCGTTGTAATGCTCGGACAGGGCCACGACAGCAGCATGCAGGGGCCTGCCGTCCACGGTGCGCCACTTCCCGTCCGCGGCCTGCACCCGGTTCGCGATCACCACATGCGTATGCAACTGCGGATCCCCCGCACGCGAATCAAAATGATCGAACGCTGTCGCAATCACCCCACGCACGTCGACCTGCGCGACACCGTTCGCGCCCGTCCGTGTAGCAGCAACATCCCGTTCGAGAAGATCGATGACCTCGCGGATAGCGGCGTGATGCGCCTGGCCGATCAGTGCCTGGGTGCCGCCGTCGGAGACAGCCCACAGCACGGAGACTGACTTCGGGACAGAGAATGTGTAGTCGAAGCCGGCCACCGTGCGCGGACGCTTACGCTGCTTCTCCTCCGCCACGATCTGCTCCACCGCGGCCTCACGCTGATCAGCATTCAGCGCCTCGGAGAGCTTCGCAGTGCGGATCTTCACCCGCTCCCTGAGAGGTTTGAACGCGAAGTACGCCCGCCCCAACTGCTCCCCCGTCACGGGATGCTCACCACGCCCCAGCAGATGACGCAGCTGATCCTCCGTGACCACTCCACCTTCGGCGAGCACGGGATCCTCGAGACCTGCGAGCCCGTTACCTACCCAAAAGCCGGGCGGTGTTCCTGCAGCACTGTAATAGCGCGTCAGTAAGGTCGCGAGGTCGCGCCCGGTGTCGCCGGCAGCGATGCTCTTGAGGAGGTACCTGTATCCCTCCCCTGCACTGAGCACACGCATCGACACCGTCACACACGACAGGTACGGCAGCCAGCCACCTGATGTGCACCGGGATCGCTGCTCAGGATGCCTCAATAGATGTACGAGGAGCCCCATAAGGCCCGCGAGAGAGCAACGGGGGCATCTTGTCGCGTTACAAGTGGGTTTCAGCTCACCTGATATGTAGTGCCTTGTTGTCAAGAGGGCATGGCGAGGCGCCGTCCGGGATTGCCCCGGGCGGCGCCTCTTGCTTCGTGGTCGGGCTGGCGGGTGAGCGTGTCGTTGCGACGCGCGGTCAGTCTGATATTCGCGGGTTGGTTACCGCAGGACGGTTCTTCGGCAGGAGCGGGACCGCGTGTCTAGGAACGAGCGTCGCCCGCATGATGCCGAGCTGCTCATAGGTGTTTCGCGGGTCGCTCCTCGCGCTGCCACCGGCCGTTGAGATCGCGAAGCAGCTCGAGGGATCAGTCGTTCATCACTGCCAGGGACCAGCACCAGCCGGCGAGTTCTCTCGCGACGGCGACGTTCGCGATCGTGGGTCGTTTGCGTCGTTCGATGAACCTGACCCACCGGTCGTGGAGGCGCCTGTTCCCGAGGTCACCGCGGGCACGAGCTGCGGCGGAGGCTTGTTCCCAACGCCCGTGCATGACAGCGCCGACGTGATAGCGCGGACGATGATGCCAGGCGGATTCGACGAGCAGCCGACGGGCATGGCCGTTGCCGGTCTTGGTGATGGGCCCCTGCACCCGGGATTGCCCGGACGAGAACTCACTGGGCACGAGTCCGACGAACGATCCGATGCTGTTGCCGGTGAACCTGTCCCAGTCGCCGATCTCCACGGCCAGAGCAAACGCCGTCAGCGTGCTCACTCCACGCAGACACCCGAGCCTGCGCACGACCGGGGTGAACTCGCTGTCGGCGGCGAGCTGCTCGATCGCCCGGTCGAGCCGATCCCGGCGTGCCTTGATCTGCAGCACCGTCTCGTACTCCGCATCGAACGCCGCCCGCGACGCGGCACCGACCAAGTGCTGCTGGAGCAGCCACCGGTCGTGCTTGGCCGTCCACGCGGCACCATCGTCATAGACGATCCCGTGTCGCAGCAGCAGTTTGCTGAGCCGATGCCTCGCGCGCATCAGATCGCCACGACAGTCCTCGCGTGCGCGCACCAGATCGCGTGCGGCTTCCTGATCGGCGGACGGCACCGAAACCGCGGTGATCTCGTCCAGCCGCAGCAGTCTCGCCAGATGCACCGCGTCCTTCGCATCGGTCTTCACCCGATCCCCCGACGGACGCTGCAACTTTGACGGCGCCGCGACCACGCACCGAACACCTGCCGACATCAGCGACCGGTGCAGCCCGAACCCCGTCGGGCCGGCCTCATACGCCACCGCGACCGGACCGGGAAGCCCGCGCACCCACTCAACGATTCGATCATTGCCCGGCGGCAACTTCGCCTGGATTAGCTCGCCTGTCACACCATCGATCGCCGCTGCCGCGACGGAACGGGCGTGCACGTCGAGCCCAACACTCGTACGCTCAGTAAACACGGGGCCTCCCACAACTGTCGGATAGGCCGGGCGG
>CEVM01011941.1_pt1 | contig 10237 bp, 9 predicted proteins | sample 531481 | NCBI WGS metagenome assembly CEVM01 (sample SAMEA2623649, study PRJEB7988) | marine metagenome | biome: marine biome (ENVO:00000447); feature: mesopelagic zone (ENVO:00000213) & marine oxygen minimum zone (ENVO:01000065); material: "saline water (ENVO:00002010), including plankton...
CTTGTTGTCGATGACTTTCGTCTTATCCCTGTACTTCTCGCTAAATATTTAGACAGATCGGGGTTTGCAACGCACACCGCGAGCAACGGTCGAGAGGCATTAGAAAAATTTCGACGTGAGGAACCAGAGATGTTGATCTCCGATGCGCACCTACCCGGCATGAATGGCTTCGAGCTAACCCGGCGAGTACGGGAAATTTCCGATATCCCCATCGTGATTATGTCAGCCGTGTCAGATTACATGGAGGACGACTAGGAGGCAGCAATAGATTCAGGCGCAGACGCGTTCTTAATGAAACCTTTTGATTTAGTCGATCTCTTAGACGAAATTAACGGTCTGCTAGCAAAGGCCAAGCCGGGTGCCGGGTGCAGAGAAGTGGCGAAAATTGGCCAGAGCTAAAACCGAAGACAACGGCGATAACTATCGGGCAACTGGAGACAGAAGCGAGTCGGGTAGAGCGATGTTGACGGTGACCCAAGTAGCGGACTCGCTAAACGTCCATCCCCACTCTGTGCGGCGTTGGGCGGACTCTGGGCTTCTGCAATGCTACCGCATAGGTGTCAGGGGGACCGAAGGTTCTCTATCAAGGATATTCAAGTCTTCCTCGAGTCATCCGGCAGGGAACGGGAGTTAAAGGACCATGATTACAAAAATACCGGACCATCTGTGAACAAGACATTGCCGCCCCGGTAGACTTCACGCACCTCATGCAGCTAGATGTCCCTCGCTGCGCTCCGGACGCAAGGCCTGTCCGCCGCCATGATGGCACCGGGGACCGTAGCGGGCACCACATTCACCCCACCTTCACATACTAAGTCACTTAAGGCTTAGGAAACGCGCACTGAGAAGGAATGAAAGGTGAGTGAAACTGGGAGTTTCACTCACCTTTCATTCGATGGCAACAGACCCGCGGCTGATAAAGCTAGCTCGGCGAGACTCCAGCCTAACTCGGGGACTTGCTGAACATGATGAATCCGTTACTGTCGGGCGTATTGCATCCCGCCAGAGCAGTTTCAGCTCGCACCGTCACTTGCCGGGGGCCCGCAGTCCCCCGAAGTTGCTGAAGGCTATCAGAGAAGAGAGCGGAGCGGGTGCGTCCGGTCCCATTATTCCCTCCACTGGAAAGGAAGGGATGCGGACCTTCGACCCTGATGTCGTCGGCATAGAAGTCGTGGGCCTCACCCAGCTTCACACCGTGCCACTGGAAGCCCTCCAGGAACTGCTGCGTGAAGGTGAGATAGCCGTCGTACGGGTTGAAGATGTCAACATCATTGGGACCTAGGCCTGATCCCTCCCACATCTTCCGTGCCAGGCTGGCGACCGCCTCTTGGTGTTCCTCCAGAGTTGCCATGGTGCTCCGGCCCCTGCCGTTGTTCTGGGCATGGTTCAAGACGTAAACCGGCTTCTGCCTCAGGTCTTTCGCACGCTCAGCGGTGGTGAATATGAAGGCAGCGCACGTATTGACCGGCCGGTCACAGTCGTACACAACTAGAGGTTCCTCTATCAAACGTCCGTTCAGATATTCCTCGGTAGTGATTTGATGCGGCTCGTGCATCGCGTAGTATCCCCAGGGGGTCATCAGGCCGTTTCTACGCAGATTCAAACAAAGAGGGGCCAGCCCGTCATGGGACTTGCCGTATTTTTTACAATATTGCTGGAAGATTACGAGATTGTTGAACATCGCGCCGGCTTGATAGCCCCAGGGAAGGGTAAAGGCACTATTTCCGGGAGCCTCCTGATTGCTGTTCTGGGGATTGTTGTGCCCGTACCGGCCATCGAGGTTGACCATCGGGTACCACACCAGAGCAGTCTCGCACAGACCGTCACCCACGGCCTGAGCAGCCATGCCCATCATGGGGCCGATGTAGGGCGAATCGGATTTAAGATACTTTACGTTCTTGAATCCCACCTCGTGTTGTATCCACTCCGCTGAAGCCTTGATCAGGCCGTCTTCTGTGTCGTAGGGCGGGGCAAAATAGGGCCGAGGCGCCCAAGTCTGTTCGGCGCGGGTTTCCGCACTGGTTATAAGCCCGTCGATGTCATCCAGCGACAGACCCGCGTCTGCGATCGCCTTTAAACAGGCCTCCTTGGCCAACCCGCCGCAGCTCCGGTCCATGGTCACGCCGTCCCAGCGCCGGTCCATGTGCGACTGGCCCCAGCCTACGACAGCCACCTTGCCTCGGTGCTCCCAGATTCCCATTCCTTCACGGTCTCTCATCCAACCGGTATCACTAGCCATCTCAGCTCCCTTGTGCTTTTTTGCTGTTAATCGTATCCAGAAAACTCTATCGGGTTAGGTAATCACCCGCCATTCATGAACCATCTGTCCGGTACTGGTCTCCTCAAATATCAACTCCACAGGGGCCCCAACGGGAACCTCGCCAGGCGGGGTACCAGGAAGGTTGGACAGGAAGTTGATGCCTGGGTCTTCGTCCAAGGTTATCACCGCGAAATTGATGGGTTGCGCGCCCTGGAACCCCTTTATGCGAGAGTCGCGTATCACCATGTACACGTCTATGTGTCCCTTGCCTTGCACCTCTCTCCAGTCCAGCTTGTCGGCCGAGCCACACTTGTTGCACCGCGGGGCGGGCGGATATTGCAGCATCTCGCAGCCGGTGCAGATCTGCAAGACCAATCGACGCTCGTTGCAGGCGTCCCAGAAAGGTTTGGTCAAATCATTGGCAGCCGGTGCAGGTCTCACCAGGCCTGGTATCGTTGACATAGGTCTCACCTCTTTCGGATTCATATGCGCGCCGGACGTCACCGTTGCCGGCACGAATTATCGAATGATTTATTGAGTAATGTTTACCATCATTTACGACGCAAGGCAATGCGTGGTCGGAAAAGAAGGTTGTCCTAGGGTGGCACAGATTATCCTACCGGGGATCACTCAAAGTATTCCCTTATCTCCGAAAGCACCAGGTCCGGATATTCCATGGGAACAAAGTGGGACCCCCGGTCCAGTTGCTTGAAGCTAGAACCTGTGGACTCGCCTAAGAGGCGCTGCACTGCGTCGTCTTGTTCAGACTGAGCACCTTGGTAGCCTCCGACAAGAAGCCGGTACTGCCCCGTAAGACCACGCACGTACTGAGACGGGTCCAGCGCCGCCCTTGCATCATAGAAGGTTGCCTCCACGTCCGTTGGACATTTCAGTTCGGCACGGCCGTCATCCAACAAGCGGGTTCCACCTTCGATGTAGTCGTTGAATACTTCATCATCCCAAGTCTTGAATACTCTTCGTTCTCGGTATGCTTCGTGCATAGTTTCCCGATTCGCCCAGATCGGCCGCTTTTCGCGGGTTCTCCGCATGCGTTCTTGCCGCCTCTCAGAAGTGAGTACCGTAGTGGCTGCAGATCCTACCCGAGTGTCGACCAAGACTGTCCGGCCGACGATTCCGGGAACCAAATGATCGGAGATTAACAATGACATTCCACCTGCTGAATGTCCGACCGCAAAGGGCCGCTCGAGCCCCAATGTTTGAATGAATGCCGACACGTCTTCTCCCAGCGTAAGGAAAGTGTATCCGCTACCAGGTTTATCGGTGTCTCCGTGACCTCTCAGGTCAAATGCCAAAACATGGTAGTCCTGCGCCAAGCCCCTGGCTAACTTGTTCCAGACCTGTGCGCAGAGACCAACACCATGTAGCATAACGATCGGCGGAGTTTCTGGGTTTCCCCATTCTAGGTAATGATGATTGATCCCGTTCGCCTCCACGAACTTACTTTCCGATTGGAGTTCTTCTGGCAAATGTATCCTCCTGGTAATGTTGCACTAGTTAGTCGGCGTACTCTCAGCCTTGTGCCAACAGCACGTCCAGCCAATATAGCATTATATTTGCGGGGCGGAGTGATCTAACACAAGCGATGAGAATCCCAAGCCGGCATTTGGACACGAATATCTGGTGGAGATAGAAGGTACCGGAGATAGCCTGGTCTTAATAGAAGAGCCAGAAGGCTCCGTAGTGCAGAGTGAAAGAGTCCCAATCAAAGGAGTCGTCGTCTCTGGATGGTATCCGGAAGGAGCAGATCCCGTTTTTCGAGCGATGCCGCAGATCTACGATGACGCAAGAGCGACTCGGCAAACGTTTGAAGAGTGGCAAATGATTCATGGCCCGGCACCGTCGGTAAAGGACAAGGACAATCCCGCCACGGCCATCATAGTGACGGCTCCTTGCCGAGTGCGGGCTCGGTACACCGGATTGACCTAAGGTACTCAACAGCTATAATTCCCTCACGCGAAAATATTCAATAGTTCTTTCAGGCCTTTCCTTCCTAGTCCTACTCATCGTAGCCTGCGGCGATGAACCAACGGCGGTTCCCATTCCAGATTCAATCGCAACGCTCACACCAGAGGAAATTGACTTCGGAACAGCGGGTCGCAAGTTCGAAGCCTGCCTGGAACTCCGGTTGGCTGGCGGACGGATTTACATGGAGTTAGGTGCGGTCGACAGTGGTGGATGTCTAGCGAACGATATGCAGATGCCTGCTAGCCAGGTTACGGCGGTCCGCTTCACTTAACGGGTGATCTCGATCTGGAATCTCTGTTGTGGGCTCCCGGCCGAACAGGGGAGTGGAGAAGTAGCGCATGCCGGTGTCGTTTATCATGGTTACCATGAGACTGGTTCCGGGTAGCTCAGACGCTAGTTTGTTGGCGGCCATTACGTTGCAGCCCGAAGAGATGCCGCAGAAAATCCCTTCTTCAAGGGTCAGCCGACGCGCCATATCGATGGACTCCTGGGAAGAGACAGTCACCACTCCGTCAACATAGTCCAAGTCCAGGTTGTCCGGAATAAATCCGTCGCCTATACCCTCGATCTGGTGAGGCCCCCAGCCGCCACCGGAGAGAATCGGACACTCGGCAGGTTCGACGGTGTAGACCTTGACCTGAGGGTTCCGCTCCTTCAGGTACTTGCCTACGCCTGAAATCGTTCCACCGCTGCCCTGGGAGGCTACAAATACGTCCACTGCGCCCCCGGTCTGTTCCCAGATCTCAGGGCCGGTGGTCAAGTAATGGGCCTCGATGTTGTCTTTGTTTGAAAATTGGGCCGCTTCCCAGAACTTGCCCGGGCTCTCTCGCTTCAACTCGGCTACTTTCCCGAAGCAAAGATCGACGTCGCTCTCCCCTCCGGGTGTCAGCACCAACTCGGCCCCATAGGCCCGCAAGGAATCTTTGCGTTCTACACTCATGCCCTCTGGCATAACGATGACCACCGGGTAACCCTTGACCGCGCCAATCATTGCGGTGGCGATTCCCGTGCTCCCGGTGGACGCTTCCAGGATGGTCATGCCGGGCCGCAACTCGCCTCGATCCTCTGCCTTGCTAACCATGTGGCGGAGGATACGGTCCTTCAGGCTAGAACTGGGATTCATGAACTCTAGTTTTCCGCAGAGAGCCTGAGGACCTGTGGCAACTCTCCGCAGACGCACTAAGGGGGTCATCCCAGCGGCTTCAGTAATGTCTTCGGCAATACGGCGTCTGGAATCCCAATCAGTCATGGTCACCTACCTTGGTGTTGGCATGACTTAGATGTGCGGGTACACGCATGCTGTTGAACCATCTCGCAGCCTGCTACCAACTGCCCTCCAAGCCTTCATTGGAGAAGAAAGGCTTGTCCCAGTCAGGGTCGTCCCGGGACAGTAGCTGGCTGGTGTACAAGCGACAGGTTCTGTCCCACAGCACTGAGAGGGCGTCTCTCAGCATACTGTTGGGCAGAATTACGCTGCGGCCATGCTTCTCAGCCAGCCACCGGTTAAATCCAACCTCTAGAAAAGCCCAGAGTAGCTCTGACGGATCATTGTCGTCATAGGCCGTCTCCGCCAGGACTTCCGCCGGAACCTCAGAACAGAGGATGTTCGGATTATCCCGGGCCATCTGGAGATAGTGTTCCCGCAACGCTGGGTCCATAATTCCACGCTACTACCTGACTATCGGATTTTTCACGGATGTGCCTGAGACTCCCTGAGTCAATTAGGGCGCACAGGGATTTTACAACAGCCATGGGAATTTAAGGAAACATCTAGGGTGGGTTGGGGAACACGGTCCCACTGCAACTGTGTGGACTCTCAGAAGGCTCGCTTCGGACGATGGGGAGGAGTTAGCGGGCGCCGCCGGAGCCGAGCCTGGCTCCGGCGGCGTCACATTGCTATAGGTTCAGCTGGGGCTCCATGTAGTTCCTAGGTTTGTCATAGATCTGAATCCTCGACCGTTGGGTGTCGGCGATGAGAATCCGGTCTTTCGCCGGGTCAAAGGTTACCCCACGAGGCATCTGCAGTGTCCATTCCATCGACAGGTCCGCCCTGCGGCGGGCTCTTTGGTTGTCGAGGTTGGCATCTACGATGTCTTGGTGCCACTTGCCCAGGTTCTGGGCGTCACCGACCAAAGTCGCGAGGAATTTGCCATCGGGAGCGAATATCTGGACACGGTTGTTGCCCCAATCGCACACGTACACGTCTCCGTCGGGATCGATGCTCACATCCGAGGGGTAATTCAGTTGTCCGGCATCAGAGCCTTGACTCCCAAACTTGGCGACGAACTCTCCCTCTGGCGTGAACTTCTGGACGCGGTGGTTGCCGTGGTCGACCACGTACACAAAGCCCTGCCCGTCGAGGCCTATCCCCCAGGGGGAATCGAACTCTCCCTCACCACTGCCTAGCTTTCCCCACTTGGCAAGGAACTTTCCGTCTTTGGTGAGCTTCTGGATGCGGTGGTTAAGACTGTCAACGATGTAAAGGTTTTCCTGCTTGTCCATGGCGATACCGGCGGCGCCGTTGAACTCACCGTCGCCGTCGCCGGATGTGCCCCAGACCCGTAGGAACTTTCCATCCTTGGAAAACACGGAGATTCTATTTAGCCACTCATCGGTGATGTGTAGGTTTTCTTCGCTATCCAGCGCGATCGCCACCGGCCAGGTCATCTCTCCCTCACTGTCGCCACCATGGCCGAATTCCGCCACTAATTCTTCGTCACCAGGCGTCGACCCAGAGGTGAACACACATACCCTGACGTTGCCTGTCGCCCGGTTAGCGGGGACGTTGGGAGTTCTTTCCGATCCTCGGCACAGCACGTACATCGTATCGCCAGATCCCATCGCTATGTTGGCCGGAGTTTGCATCCGTCCCCCGATACAATAGCTGTAGTCGAACGTACGACCGGCCACTGTCTGCGTAAGCATATCTGATGCCTCCTAGGCTATAAATCAATCAACTGTGGCCTCGACGGCTAGTCTCGGCCTATTTCTAGATCAGCAACCAGCCAATGTAATGCTGCCGGTTGCCTCTCAGTGTTAGCAGGCCCGCAGGCTAGCCGAGGAAGCGAGGCTTCTCAAACTCGCCTTCCACGATGCCTTTGGCGTCCAAGCCAAGATGGTCCTCCAGCACAGTGGAGTAGAAACCCCGGAAGTCCATGTTGGGGACCAAGTCACCCTGCTCCAGGTCTTCTGCCTTCAACGACGGATACTCGCTGTATTGTCCGCCCTTAACCGTGTCGCCGATGGCAAAGGCAACGCCGCCTGCGCCGTGATCGGAGCCGGAGCCGTTGTCATGCAGACGGCGTCCAAATTCGGAGAAGAGCAACATGACTACATTGTCGGCGGCGTCATGCTCTCTAAGATCGTCGAAGAAGCTTTGCACGGCCTGAGATACTTCCGACCAGAGGGTATTATGGGCTCCCAACTGGTTGGCATGGGTATCAAAGACGCCATGGTCGCAATAGAAGATTCGGGTCCCCAAGTTAGCCTCGTGTATCTGGGCGATTCCCTTCAGCTTCTTGGCTATGGTGGAATCGGGGTACTCCACCTCGGAAGAGTACAACTGGGGAGCGGCTTTTAAGATGTCCGCGCCTGCCAGACAATCCAGTCCTATCTGACCCAGGTAGTCGTCCACCAAACCGTTGCCGATGGCCGGGACGTACATCCGGGCGAATCTGTCTAGAATCTTCGCTCGCTGGTCTACCTCAATGACGCCGGGCAACATACCGTAGGTATCCAGGTTGCCCACACAGGCGACCGGTACTCCCGGATATACCAAAGCCCGGAAGATACTGGGGCCGAAACAAACCGTTGTTACAACGTTTTCCTTGTTGGGGTCTATGTCCAAGGCGGCCCGGCCCAACCAGCCTTCGGTGCCCAACCGGTCCGGCGCGCAGGTGTGCCAGATATCCATGGATCGGAAGTGGGAGCGTGGGGAATTGGGATACCCCACTCCGTGAATGATTGCCACCTGGTTCTGGTCATACATCTCTTTGATGGCGCCCATCGCCGGGTGAAAGCCAATCTCGTCGTCGATACGAAGTTCCTGGCCTTCCGGAATGCCGATCCCAGGACGATTGTCCCGGTACAGTGGGTCGGCGTAGCGAATCACTGTATTAGCGTAGTCGTTGCCCCCAGTTAGCTGAAGTACAACCACTACCGGGTCTTTTTTAGTAGAAGTCATCGATTTCCTCCTTAACTTTGCAGCCTCGTCGCGGTGCCTCGTTACGCGTACTGGTAATCCCGAGTCGAGACAACCAGTTGCAGCATCTCGGACACCCGGTCCGTTGAGGCGGCAGAGTCTTGCTCTGAACCCCACTTAAGCGCTCCGGCCGCGCCGGCGTGGTCCACCAGTTCTTGCTTAACTTCCTGGCCCACATTCAACGGTCCCATCAGGTCCAGGCAAGTGTCGACGAACGATTCAGGGGACAGGTCTCCTTGGGCCTTGAGGCGATTGATGATATTTTGGATCCCTGGCTTGCTGGTATCGCTTATCAAATTCGCGGTGAAGTTGATCCGCGCCATCAGGGAACCGCTGTTTATCCACTCGGAACCCGTATGCCAACCCTCAACGCTGGGGGGATTCAGCAACTCCTGTCCCATGTAACCCGGTTCCTTGGACAGATTTCCGATTCCAGGCGAGGGGAAGTCGTAGCCGCCAACCAGTCTCAGGGCGCCCACCACAACCTCAGCATGGCTCTTTATGCGGGTATACCGAGCTTCCTTGAAGAAATCGGCTTTGAAGAGGACTCGCAGGGCCGAGCGTATATCGAAGTTGGTGTCTCTCAAAGCCTGGGCTATCGCTTCGATCGCTTCCGGGTCATTAGGCGGTGTAACCGACCATGCGGGCACCTGCGGTTCGTCGGCGACGAAGAAGTTGTAGAGATGCCGGGCGATGAACCGTGACGTGGCCGGATTCTTCAGAATGATATCGATGATATCGTCGCCGTTGAAGTCACCGGTTTCACCAAGGAAGGTCTTTTCGTCGTGGTCGTGGTCCCAGTCCTTGTACTCGAATTGCCAGTTATGCCGACCCATGGGACCCCGGGGCGGTACGGGCGTCAAGGTCCAACCGGTGAATGCACGGGAGGCCTCCCTAACATCCACTTCGGTGTAGTTGCCTACTCCCATGCTGAATAGCTCCAGTAACTCCCGGCCCCAGTTCTCATTGACGGCGTCGCCATGGTTCTCACAGTTATCCAGCCAGTAAATCATGGCCGGGTTCTTGGCCATTCCCATGAGAATCTCCCGGTATTCGCCCATACCCTTCTCTCGAAACAGGTCAATCATGGTTGAGAGCTCGTGATAGTGGTCGATCTTGGAAACACCCGTCGCGAACAACTGATGCCAAAAGAGGGTCATCTTCTCTTCCAGAGGGCGCTTGGTGGCAACCATGCGGTGCATCCACTCGCCAGCGCCATGACCGGTCATCGTCCCCGGCTTCCAGGTCCAGGGATGGTACCTGAGCATACGGAATTTATTGAACGGCTCATTCTGGTCCGGGTCCAATAACTCCTCTACCGTCTCCTCATAACCTTTCGCCGCTCGCTCTTCAAGCTCTTCACGAGAAGCGCCAAACCCAGCCCGGCGCATCAGGTGGGCCATCAGGGGTATATCTTGTTCGGCCATGAAATTCTCCTCCCCATTATCAGATAGGGTTACGTTTTACCGGATGTTATCTGTGCTCAATATATTTCTCAGACGAACCCCATTGTCGCTAACAGCTAATACCGTGTCAACAGCCTCCACGTGACATCGCACAGCACGGAAGCGATGAATCGAGGCAGACCACGGTCACCAAACGGATTCGATTGACAGGAAGTTGTGGCCCGCATAGCATCTTGCCAGTAAAACTTGCAACTGATCGGACGGTTTTGATCGCCCCGGTTTTAATCGCCCGTTGATGGGGAACAGCATAGTACGACAGGTCAGATTACTGATGGAATAGATGACTTTTAAATCCGACACCGGAGGGGAAGCACATGAATACCT
>CEVM01004304.1_pt1 | contig 10205 bp, 7 predicted proteins | sample 531481 | NCBI WGS metagenome assembly CEVM01 (sample SAMEA2623649, study PRJEB7988) | marine metagenome | biome: marine biome (ENVO:00000447); feature: mesopelagic zone (ENVO:00000213) & marine oxygen minimum zone (ENVO:01000065); material: "saline water (ENVO:00002010), including plankton...
GGTAGTTTCAACAATTTTAATATCCTCACCTTGGTATTTTCTTACCAAGTTTCGATACTCTGCAAGTCCCCAATCTCGCGTTAGTGAACGATTACCTGGAATGGGTGATTTAGTAGCATCATATCTACACGCTCCTGGTGCAAAGTGAATAACTGTCCACTTTTTTCTCTTTAATTCTATGATGAAATCATCATCATTTGTAACTGAAAGCATTTCAGGATTACCCAATATTGGTGATAATAACTCAATTGCACGTCTACCCATTTCTGGATCGCATCCTCTTGCAAGAATACTCTTGGTTGAGTTATCACCTACTTGCGTATTGTCAATACCATCACTAATATGTCCTATTAATATATCTCTTGAATTTATTTTCATATTGATTTAATATAATAAAGCAAAGATAAAAAAGTTTGTAAAACTTGTAAAAAAACAAAGTCAATAAATACATTCGATTCATTAATTGAAAAAAACTATTGACACAAGATTAGCCATTAATAAATGGTTGCAAAGTCCCACTGCATATCTTCATCCAAAGGATAGATAGGTCTATTTACATTCTGATAAGGTAAACCCTCGATTACCTGATTTGCAAATCCAGGAGTAAGAGCCATTATTGTCATAGGGGAAATATCCCTTAATCCCTGAAATAAGTATCCTAGTTTGACAACGACTATCTTATAATTCAATGGATCCAAACCTACCTCTTTAAAATCCTGGGGCGAAAGGAATGATCTACGATCAGTGAGTAGTACGAGGTCAATGCCATCCAATTTTACCACCGCCGGCTTCCTTCTTGTTAATGAATCATAACTTGAAACCATCTTAACTATTCCTCTTATTTCCAAAGATTGACCAAATACTGTATCTATCTTTCCTCCTATGGTAATAGAAACTTCATTTCCAACTCCGACTTCATCACAATACCGAACTGCTTCTGAATCAACAATACCAGCCACAAGCGCATTCTGGACACCATGGGAAATAAGGTATTCAAGAACAAGCGTATTATCCCCGGCGGCACCAGCGGTGGTATTATCCCCAGAGTCAGTAATGAATACGGTCGATTCCTCCGATTTAAGAGCTGTCTCCACCGCTCCTCTAATATTATCAGTCGGTACGTCGAATTGTAACCTTTGCCTTTCATCCCAAAGCTGCGTTGCCAAACTCCGTAACTCATCCTGGGCCGTGGTTAGATATGATTTATCTTGAGCCACAACCTGAATACTCATGCCTGCACGGGGAACGTCGGTCCAGGGCATCCCTACAAAGATCGAAGCATCTAGAAGACCCTCTTGCATAGCAATATCCGGAAGTTGCTCGTAGAGAGATTTAAGTGGTTCTACGGCCGTAATTCCCTTTTCACCAGGGATAAGGATGGGAATGTGAACATGAGTCACTACTGGTTTCCATTGGTTTCTTAGGGCATTAACCAACAAGCTGACTGCTCTTAACCGAGTTTGTGAGTCATCCACATGTGGAGCTGTACGAAAAGCGGTTAATAGATTCAAACTCTCGACAAAGTTAGATGATATATTACCATGCAGATCGAAACTCGCACTGATCAACACTGCATCCCCTAACTCCTTTCTAATGGACTGGATTAAATCAAATTGAGCATCAGAGTACCCTTCTACATGAAGAGCACCATGCATGTCCAGATAAATACCATCTATTTTACCAGCTTGTCGAACTTTCGAAATAATCTCGGACCTGAAAAATTCGTAGGTATCCTTGGCAACTACTCCGAAAGGTCCGGCACTAGCATGCATGGTTGGGATTACTTCAATTCCCTCATTTTTTAAATATTCGGCCCATTCTTCGTCCTCTAAAACTGCGCTTCCCCTTTTGATAGCAAAGTCTTTCGTAGTGGTTAAGACCGGATTAAAGGTATTAGACTCGTGCCGAATACCAGCGGTGAGAATCCGGAGAGTTTCCGGTTCTTTCTTAGCGCAAGAGAAAAACATAATTAGACAGGCTAGACTAAGGCAGACCTTTGAGATCACTGGAATTATTGAGCTAAGAATATACTGCATGGCGCCAAACAAGATAGCTAAGATAATTTTAAGATATTTCATTATTTCAAAATTAAGTATTTTTAAAAAAGATTATACTAACCCCACTCCCCTTTTGAATTTTTCTTGGATATGTTTAGATTAGAAGTATTAAAAAAACTTATAAAGTTAAAATATACTAAAATGAAAAAATTTTTATTAATAATATTATCAATAACAATATTTTCTTGTGCAGATAACACAAGTAAAAAATCAGAATTCCAAATTGGAATTATTGAGAGTAATGATTCTAAATCACAAGCTATGGATAACTTCACAAAAGCATATTTAGAAAATAATTTAGAAACTCAAATTGACTTATTTACTGAAGATGCTATAATTCATATCAATAGCAATGATGTTTCACCTGCTCAAATGATAGAAGAATTTTCAAGAGACAAAGAATTTTATGACAATGTTGAAAATCTTGAAAGAGCTACTGCTACTATGACTTTTGAGGATGGTGATGTTTATTCAAACTATTGGTTTACTTGGAAAGCAACAAGTAAGTCTACAGGTGTAACAATTAGCAATCCTGTTTACTCTTGGTTTAAATGGGATGGAGATAAAGTAAGCGAAGGAGCTTTTATTTTTGACCCAACAGAATATGTTGCAAATATGCCTCAATGAAATCCCTTAAAATAACTTAAGAATTTTTTTCAACTAAACAAAAAACCCACCTATGTAGATGGGCTTAATGAGTCTAAATTTATATTTAACCTTGACATCAAGGATGGTATCTCTCTGAAATAAAAAACCCCTCCAGTATGGTGGGGTTTTTACCAATATTTAATTGAATTTATTAATAAAAATTATATCCTGTATTATTAGTATATGGAGTTAATCCATTAGAACCACCAACTAATAATGGAGTTAATCTTTCAGCTAACTTACTAGGATCATCTTTAAGTCTCCAGTCCAAATAAGCTTGATATTTATCAAATGATTCCCAATACTCAATAATAAAATAAGTGCCTGATTCCTCATTAAAGAAAGCTTCAATATGCGTACAACCATCATAATTTCTAGTTGTTTTAAGTCCTTCTTCAGAATCCATCATTTCTTGTACCTTCCCATAGTTCCCTTTTTTGATATTTAAAGTAGCAACTACAACTTTTCTATCAACAGGACCAACTGCATTAACCATACCAGTTGCATCAAAATACTCACCAGTAGTAACAATTTTCCCATCTTTAAAACCGAAATTATGATAAGAAGAAATTCTAAATGTTCTACCTGTAGACTTACTCTCTCCAGTCCAAATACCATACGCCCTAACACTACCATCCGTACTCATTGTTGCTGTATCAATACCAGGTAACCATACAGGGTTATTAAATTTTACATTAGTATAATTATTAATATAAAACTCTGCAACTTGTAATGAAGTGGCATAATCTACTTGCCCCATACCATACATTGGAGCAATGTCTAATAAATCTTCAGAAACAACCTCTTTCCAAAGATCAATATTTCCATCTTCAAAGGTTTTCACCCACTTCTCAGCAAGAGCTTTATTAGTCTCATACTGAGGATTTGAAACGTTGTTACATCCATAAATAAATAAAATAGATATAACAAAAATTAATTTTCTCATTTTCTTAATAATTTGTTTAGGCCACAAAATTAGTGATAAAATTCTAATTAATATTCCTTCTCCACTCCCCTTTTGAATTTAAGATATAGATAATCATAGTGTTATACCCCATTATACAAAGACCAACCCCAAATAGAAAACCGATATTATATAGACTTTTTATACATTTACAGAACCATAAAATAGAAATCGATGAAATATCTATTATTTTCCCTTATTTCACTGCTAAGCCTCAACTTATTTAGTCAGTCGAATCTCATTATTAGCAAGTCTTTAAAGAACGATACATCGCAGGTTATTAGCTCTCTAATCGATAGTATGTTTATTGATAACCAAAATTTAGCATTTGCTTTAATGAACGACTTAGGTAAACCAAATCCTACCGAAAATATTGAACAAACAAATCAAGGTTCACGCCCACCTGCAGAAATAGTGGCAAGTTTCGATGGTTTGGGTTATGGTTTCAAAGGACCGCAAGGTCAAGCAAGCTATCGGAATCCCTCAGATAATTCACTTGCAGTAGGACGTGATCATATCGTACAAATAGTTAATTCGCGAATGGCAATATTTAGTAAAAAGGGAGTGAAATATGACGTGAGTGGGCAGGTTTTATACGGCCCTGTTGAAACAAAAAATGTGTTCAGGGGGTTTGGAGGACCTTGTGAGCAGTTAAATAATGGAGATGCAGTTGTTCGTTATGATCAGTTGGCTAACCGGTGGCTCATTGTGATGCCAATTTTCACGCGATTAGCCCCCCGAGATTATGAGCCCCCAGCAGGTAAAAACGGAGAACCTGCAACATTAAATATTCCGGGAAGGTCAGGACAACCTGGACAAGCAGAACCACTTTTTATACCTGACAAACCTACACTTTTGGAATTAGCTGAGAAAGATTCCTTACGAAGAATAAGGCGGAAATCTCAAAACCCTGAAGGAGGATCATATTGCATGTGTTATGCAATAAGTACCGGACCGGATCCTTTCGGATCTTACTATCGTTATGAATTTGCAAGACCACTCTTCCCTGATTATCCAAGGCCGGCTATATGGCCTGATGGATATTATGTTCCAACCAGTACGGGTGATAATATAATCCAAAAACATGCTAGTGTTGTTGAAAGAGAAGAAATGCTTAAGGGTAATCCGGCAAAAGAACTTAGTTTTATCATTGATGATGTTAATTTCCTTAACAATGCCGACATAGATGGCTACCAGCTTCCTCCCAATGGTGCGGCAAATATTATGCTGGCAACAGGTGGGTCACAGTTAAATAATATTTTTACAGACGATGGTATTTATGCATGGAAAATTAAACCTGATTGGACAAACCCTGAGCTAAGCATCCTCGAAGGACCGAAGAAAATCGAGGTTACCGAATATCATTATCAGGGTGACGGACAGTTAAAAAAGTCGGTACCACAACCCGGGACTGATCAGAAACTTGATACCCAAGGTGACAAAATTATGTCAAGGGTTATTTACCGGAGAATTGGTGAACAACAATCGATTGTTGCGGTTCATTCTGTTAAAACATCACTTGGTGGTGGTGGAATCAGATGGTATGAATTCCGACTTGATGATCATCAGGACATTACGCTTTTTCAGCAGGGGACATTTGCTCCTGACAGTTTATACCGCTGGCTTCCAAGTCCGGCAATGGATCGAATGGGTAATATAGGCATTGGTTATTCAATTTCCAGTCAGGACTTATTTCCCGGACAACGTTTCACAGGAAGGCTTGCCGGTGATACCTTGGGTACCATGACCCTCAAAGAAGCAGTCCTTGTTGATGGAGAAGCTTCACAAACCAATACCCTGAGATGGGAAGATTATACGCAAACAGCAATGGACCCTTCAGATGATCTAACTATTTGGTATGTTGGCGATTACTTAAAAAAAGGATCCAGTTCCTATTCCACCCGAATAGGAGCATTCAGATTGCAGAAGAAAGGAGCTATAGAGAACAAGGCCATATTTTAATAAAAAAACCTGCAACTCTTATCGAACGGAATCGAGATAGAAAAAATAATGAACGCGGTCTGGAGATTGCTGAATTAAAAGAAGAAGATATGCCTATAGTATAGAATTTTCTTAACTCTAACCCCACTCTCCTTTTGAATTTTTATTAGATAGTTGTAGATTGTAGATATGGAATCGTTATTAAGAGCATTAGCTTCAATATTAAAATTTGAGATAAGAACTAGAAAAACTTCAGTGGTTAAAAAAAGAAGATTTAAAAAAACTTACAAATCCAATTAAACAAATAACCATCTAACCCCACTCCCCTTTTGAATTATTCTTGGATAGTTGTAGATTGTAGATATGAGATTATTATTAATACTCTTATTGTTTATTTCTTTTAGTGTTATTGGACAAGTACGAAATCAAATAATTCTTTTACCTGAAAAAACTGAAATCAAAACCCCAATTACTGTAGACTTGAATAACTATACTCACATTGTTAGTATTAATTCTCTTGGTAGAAATTTTAATTTACTTTCTCCATTAAAAGTAATAACTCCAAAAACATACGACCCTAAAACATATAAGAAACTTTGCAATAAAAGATGGAGGTGCAAAGAAGGCGATGACTATCTTTTTAAAATAAAAAATCCTAAATGGTTATATATGATTGAATCAACAGAAATATTAGAAAATAATCGTAAAGTAGTATTAATTGTAAAAGACTATCAAAATAAAATAATTTATCACGCCATTCACAGAAATACTGGGATACTGGAGAGGTTAAAATATTTTGTTAAAATAATGATGCTGAAATAATAACTTCATCACCAAAAACTTGGCCTGAAATATTATCACCATTTATGGTATTCTAATTAAAAGGCTCATCTTTGGTAGGTTTAGGTTAATTAATTTTAAATTATTTAGTTAATTTTCAGTTTCACATTATCAGGTTTTACATTCTTGTTTTTCACATATCTCTCTAGCCAGGAGTCCATCTCGTAAAGCATATGTAATATTGACTCTTTTGCCTTGTACCCGTGGCTTTCTTTTGGTAGCATCACCAACTTTGACGTCCCTCCGTGGCCCTTTATCGCATTAAAAAACCTTACGCTCTGTACAGGGAAAGTACCAGAGTTGTTATCTTCTTCACCATGAATTAATAGCAATGGCTCGTTAACTTTATCTGCGTGCATGAAAGGTGACATATAATTATATAATTCAGGGGCCTCCCAGTACGTCCTCTCCTCTCTCTGGAATCCAAAAGGGGTCAGAGTCCTATTATAAGCACCACTTCTAGCAATTCCAGCAGCAAATAAATCTGAGTGAGCGAGTAGATTAGCAGTCATAAAGGCACCGTAAGAATGCCCTCCAACTCCTACTCTGTCTCTATCTCCAATACCCATATCTGAAATTTTATCAATAGCTGCCTTTGCATTCATCACCAACTGGTCTCTGAAAGAATCATTTGGCTGATCGCCATCAAATCCAACTATTGGCATCTCCGTGCTTGCCATGACAGCATATCCCCTTAATGCCCAGAAAATTGGAGAACCATAACTTATTCTGGTAAACCTATAAGGTAAGGTTCTAACCTGACTCGCAACCTTTTTGGATGTGTACTCTCTTGGGTATGCCCATATGAGGACAGGAAGTCTTCCCTCCTTAACTGGATCATATGATTCTAATGTGTAAACAACGGAACTTAGGTCTATGCCGTCATCTCTCTTATAGTTAATAACCTCTTTCTTTAGATGTTCTAACTTTTTATAAGGATTCTCAAAATATGTAATCTGCTTAATGTTTTTTGAATTTAAATTTCTGATAAAGTAGTTGGGGTTATCAGATTTAGATTCTCTAGAAGTTATTAAAGTCTTCGAATCGCTACCAGTAAGTTTTAATGGTCTCTCATAGTAAGGAGCTTCAGATCTGAAGAGAATCTTACTCTCAAGAGTTTTTAAATTAAACTGGCTTAGAAAAGGCCTATATCCTTCAGGTGAACCACCTTGACCTATCATATAGAATGAGTTTTTCTTAATATCTACTACGTTTCTATTAAATATGTTAGGTGATAGTACTGGGGCCCCTGGATCAGAATAAATATCATCATACTGTCTATCAAATAATACTTTTTTTACACTCCTTGAGTCAGTATCCAAAAGTGAAGTAATCTCATTTCTATTTTTCCATAATCTCTCTCCCATAATTGCTTCATCCCCGATTCCCCATATTATATTTCTAAACCTAAGTTTAGTCCTGACAAGTTCCTTCTTCTCTGTGTTAAATGGACTTGATAAGGTATAGACAATATCTCTATGATCAGTCTTAATCTTAGGATCACCTCCATCATTTGCCTCAACCCAGTAAAGTTCGCTACCAAGGTCATTCCTCCAAGATACTGATCTAATTCCTTCCCTTGTAGCATCAAAACCCTTAGGTCTAACTTCATCAATTGGGATATTTACAATAATTTCTATCGAGTTATTATCAAGATTTTTTGTTGATACAGTGTAAGGAAACCTGTAATATGGCACTAGATATGAAAAAGGTTTATTGATTATTTTTGTTAACAAATAATTTTGGTCAGGAGAAAGATCATAATCTTTAATCATTCCCTCTTGAATCATCTCAGAAGAGCCATTTAATGTTATCTTATGAAGTTCAACACAAGCATAATGCTCAAAGAGGATCTCATCATTTTTATTTTTAATAAGATCTTGGTAAGTCCTTGAAGGTGCGTTTTGGTTTGTTGTCTCTTGTATTATAGGTCCTGTAGGAACAGAACTAATATTAGGTTTTTCTATATTACAACGTAGACTTGCAAGAATTTCATTACTTGAATTAAACCACTGGAATGGGCTGTTAAGTATGTCATTTATATATCTCTGCGATACTTTTTGAGATTTTTTTGATTTTATATCTAATACCCATAACTCAACTCCCTTATCAGTAGTATTTGCATAAGCTACTTTTTCTTCATCAGGAGACCATTGAAAAAATGAGAATTTTCCATCTACAGGAAATTCTAATGAAATGTTATCACCAGACTTAATATCAATTAATGAGAAGGACTTATAATATGTCATTCTTGAAGAAGTGTACCTCACAGGATCTAATCGAGTTCCAGCAATTCTAAGCTCATCTTTTGCAAGTTCATCTATAGACCGGTAACCATCTCTAAATAAAACTAAAGCTAAATCACCTTCTCTTGTTAAACTTATTGTCGGTTGAGGGTCTGCATCAATTAGTGATCTAATAACATCAGGTGGCACTTTATAATCTTGAGATAATACAGGAAAATATGCTAGGAGTAATAAAATAATTTTTTTCATATTTTAAATATAATAAAATAAGATTTTATAAACTTCAGATACCTAGAACCTTACTATTATACCCCATCATACAAAGACCACCCCCAAATAAAAAACCGATATTTAAAACAACTTTTTTGGTATTCTAATTAAAAGGCTCAACATTTTTTTGAAATTTCTGTTTACTGTCAAATAACACTAACCCCACTCCCCTTTTGAATTATTCTTGGATAATTGTAGATTGTAGATATGAAAAAATCAAAAATAGCTGGTAAAGTTCCAAAAATGGAACAATTGGAATTTGGAAAAACATATGCTTGGTGTGCTTGCGGAATATCAGTAAATCAACCTTGGTGCAATGGTTATCATAAGGGAACTGATTTTTCACCGTCAGTCTTTAAAGCTGAAGAATCTAAAAAAGCTGCCATGTGCATGTGCAAACAAACAAAAAATCCACCTTTTTGTGACGGTTCGCATAGAGGATTATAATAATTTCATATGATCAGAATTAAAGTCTATTAGCTCACCTTGGTAGCAACTCTCATTTGACTAAGAAAAGATGACTAAAAATACTCGAACTTAGATTTATTACCTACCAAAGTAGAATATAAATAACATACTATATTTTAGAAATCTAAAACTCTAATAAAACTACCTTCTATTGTTTCTATAGTTTGGTTTTTTATTCCCTCTCTTTTTATTTCTATTATCAAAAAACTCTTGTTTTTTTCTTTGTTTTTCTTTTTCAAATTCCTTTTTTTGTTGCGCATTCATGGGTTTTTCCGTTTGAGGAAAAGGATGGTTTTGAACCTCTTCAATTTTTTGCTTTATCAATTTTTCAATGTCTCTTACGTACTCATTTTCTTCTGGTTCGCATATTGAAATAGAAACTCCTGTCTCTCCTGCCCTACCACATCTTCCTATCCTGTGCACATACGTTTCTGACTCATTAGGGATATCATAATTCAGTACATAACTTAACTTATCAATATCAATACCTCTAGCGGCAATATCAGTAGCTACCAAAACTCGTATTTCGGAATCTTTAAAGGACTGTAATGATTTTTGTCTTTGTTTCTGTGATTTATCTCCATGAATTGCTGAAGCTCGAATATTTTTCTTTTTTAAATTACGAGCTATCCTATCGGCACCATGCTTAGTTCTTGAAAACAGCAATAATTGATTAATATTTTTATCTTTTAAGATATGCAGTAACAAATATTTTTTATCTGCCTTATTCGTATAGTAAATAAACTGCTTAATAGTTTCGGCGGTTGAAGA
>CEVM01107901.1_pt1 | contig 10175 bp, 7 predicted proteins | sample 531481 | NCBI WGS metagenome assembly CEVM01 (sample SAMEA2623649, study PRJEB7988) | marine metagenome | biome: marine biome (ENVO:00000447); feature: mesopelagic zone (ENVO:00000213) & marine oxygen minimum zone (ENVO:01000065); material: "saline water (ENVO:00002010), including plankton...
CTTCCATGACCTTCATCTGGCTGATCAGGGACGCGTCCATGCCGCCATACTGCGCCCGCCACTTGTAAAACGACGCAGAGCTCGTGCCATGAGCCCGGCACAGTTCGGCCACCGGCATCCCGCCTTCGGCCTGACGCAGGATCGCGAGGATCTGCGCCTCAATGTATCTGCTTGTCTTCATTCAGAATCTCCTCGTTCATCTTGCCGAGAAAATTCTACTTTGCAGCCCCCTACTTTCGGGGGGGATTACCCCCTGCCTGGATCGAATGGCTGATCGCGTCACCGACCGGCGACAAGCTGGCCGATCATCTGCCCGAGCAGGCCGACTGGCTTGTGCCGACCATGGTGCAGCTGGAGCTGGCGAAATGGCTGACCCGCGAGATCGGCGAGGACAAGGCCGATCAGGTCATCGCCTTTACCCAGATCTGTCACATCGTCCCGCTCGACACGGAATCCCGTGGCAGATCAGCACCATGTACGCTTGATTGAACTGTCCCAGCGTTTTTCCCGAACCAGGCTGTCGCCCTCCCAGGCCTGAAGCCTGGCGACGACGCGAAAATTCTCGTGGTCGCCGGTCAAACGCGTGGTCGTGACCGTTCTTACCGACCAGTCACCGCGGCGCATCTCGTGCGTCCAACGGACCTCTCCTTCGGCCGAGGTCGGCTGGTCCGGAAGAACCGAATAGCGTTCGCGTCCCTCGGCCGAGTGAGACAGGTCATGCCGGCTGATATAGGCATCGCCTTCATGATCACGGATCTGGGCGGTGATGCGGCCGGTGCAGCGGTCCTCATCGACGTTCCATTCGGCGGCGGGCGCCACATGGTAGGTGGCGTCCAGCGGCCGGCCCGCACGTGGCGGGGCGAAATCGGGGACCGACAGACCATCAGACGCACGGATCGGCAGGTCGAGTTGCGATTGGCCGGGCAGGATGGTCAGCGTCACGGGTTCCGGTGTCGGCCAGGCCAGGGGGAAATAGCTGCTGGAAACGGCCAGCCGGATCCGGTGCCCTCTGCGGAATGTCTGCGCGACGTGCTTCAGCGGTATCTCTGTCACATAATCCCGGCCCGGTTCCAGCGCTGCGGGCTGTTCATGACTGTCCCGGTGGGTCAGGTTCAGAAGACCATAGCTGACCCGCGTGGCGGCGCCGTCGGGGGCCACGTCCACCAGTCGCACCGCGACCTGCGCCACCGGTCGGTCGGCCCGCAGCGCAAGCGTCAGACGCGCGTCCCCCGCGATGTCCAGGTCCTCGTCCAGCGGCGCGGTCTGGAAAGTCAGGCTTCCGGCATCGTCGCGACGCTGATCGCCCGGCTGATCGCCCGGATGCGCATAAGAGCACCATTTCCCGGCCTGCATCCCGACCCAAAGCGGCGAACGGATGGTCAGCGCGGCGCCGGGCAGACCGGCACCGTCGCGGATCATCTGCCCGTCCGATCCCAGGGCGAACCTTGTCCGGGTCACATTGGGCGATGGCCAGGAAGGTTCGGTGATCCAGCGGCCGTCCCGGTGGGCGTAATGGGTGCGGGGGGCGGCATGATCCTGAAGGTAAAGCCGCAGAGGCGGCTCATCCATGATGCCGGTGTCCCGGCCCTTGAGCCAATGGTCCCACCAGCGCGTCTCTTCGGTCAGCCAGTCAATGGCCGGTCCGGGCTCACCAAGATGCGGATATCTGTGCGCCCATGGCCCGACGATGCCCTTGACCGGGCCTTTCAGATTCTCGACCAATCGAAACACCGACCGGCAATAGCCGTCGGCCCAGCCGCTGACGGCATAGACCGGAAGCTGAATCCGGGAAAAATCCTCGCAGACCGAGCCATGCTTCCAGAACGGGTCGCGGGTCTGATGTGCCAGCCAGGTTTCGAGCCAGAGGCCCGAACCGTCAAGCCGCGCCGTCCACATGTCGCGCCAGCGGTCGCCGACATGGGCGGGGTCGGGTGGCAGCGTGTTGATCCCGAACATCACCGAGGCCCAGGACAGCTGCTCGCACAGAAGTGTGCCGCCCATGTAGTGAATGTCGTCGGCATAGCGGTCATCGGTCGAACAGATGGTCACCACGGCTTTCAAGGCCGGCGGGCGCAGCGCAGCGATCTGCAACCCGTTGAAACCGCCCCAGGAGATTCCCACGATACCCACGCCGCCGTCACACCAGGCCTGATCGGCGATCCACGCGATCACGTCGCAGCCGTCCTGCAACTCGACCGGGGTGTATTCGTCCTGCATCACGCCCTCGGATTCGCCGCTGCCGCGCAGATCGACGCGGACATAGGCATAACCCTGCGCCGCCAGCCACGGCGCGCGCGCGTGGTCGCGTTCCAGCGTCTTGTCGTTCTTGCGATACGGAATGTATTCGAGGATCGCGGGCACCGGCCGCGCCTCGGCGTCCTCGGGCATCCAGATCCGCGCCGCAAGCCGCGTGCCATCGGGCATCGCGATCTCGGCATGTTCTGTTTCCCGCACGGTGAGGGGAAGTTCGGTATCGACCTTCATGAATGATCTCGCTGTAGGCAGGGCATGGCGGCTTGCCCGCTTATCTCCGCGGATCCTGCCGAAGTCCATCGCCCGGGCGGGCTATTCGGCGATGTCGGTGAACGCGTAGTCCAGTCTTTTCATCACCTGCTCGTAATTCCACAGAAGTTTGGAGGGCTTTTGCGCACCCATCCAGACCGAGGCCACGGCAAAGCTGTAGGCGTCCTGTTCGGGCAGTTCAGACAGTTTCATGTCCCTTGACACATAGGACGAGATGCGGGTCCCGGCGACCTGTTCGGCGGCGACTTCGATCTCGGCGCGCGAGGGCACGCGGGCCACGGTCGCGTCGGTGAAAAACACCCGATAGAAGAATTCCGCCGCCACCTCTTGCGGGCCCTCGCCCCTGGGCATGTCCGGGCGGCGCCCAAGGCCAAGGTCGATGGTCACCTGCTGGTGGCTGACGCCGTCGACCATCTCGAACAGGTCGCAATGCGACTGCGCGATGCGCGTGTTGATCTCCAGCAACCAGATCTTGTTCTGCACCTCGTCCCAGTAATATTCGATGTTGAAGCCGGCATTGTCATAGCCGATATGATCCATGACGATGCGCGTGATCTGGTGCATCTTGTCCTGCACGCGGCTGGGCAGGGTCGAAGGATAAAGATAGTAGAAGAAGCTGAGAACCTGCGGATAGCGGATGGAATCGACGGTGCCATAGGGAACGACCTCGCCCTCGTGGACATATCCCTCGACCGTGCATTGTCGCCCGCCGATCACCTGTTCGGCCATGCAGTAATGGCCTTCCACCGCCTTGATGTCGTCGGGCAGGTCCGCCTGCTCCATGACGAAATTGAACGGTTCCGAGATCTGGCCGATCCCGGCGCGCAGCTTTTCGGTCGCGTATTCGAAATCTTCGGGGCTGTCGATGCGAAATCCCAGCCGCGAGCCGGAGGACTTGATCGGCTTGATGAAGAACGGAAAACGCAGATCGGCCTCGCCGATCCTTGACAATGCGTTCTCATCGAAGGGATCGAAGGCGGTGAACTTGGGAACATGGTCTGGGACGACCTCGGCCATGACCTTGCGCGACCAGTATTTATGTTCGCATTTCAGCATGCTTTCCAACGAGGAATTGCGTGTCCCGAATTTCTGGCACAGCAGCGGCAGCATGGTCGAGACGGGAAAGTCGATATAGCCGACGATGGCGTCGATCGATCCGTCGAAGGCATTCAGCCTGTCTTCGGCCTCTTTCAGCATCGCCGGAATATCGAATTCTTGCGTTTCGGAAACCTGCATCGGGGTCAGAAGCTGGTGAAATTCCACGTCTTCCACGCCGCGCAGCCGTTTCAGGCGTTCGGCGTTCAGGTCGTCCAGTCCGATGACGAAGACGTTTCTGGTCATTGTTTCGTCCTTCCTGTTGGGTCTGCGGCGCGATGGGCAGCCCGGCCGACGCGCCCTTGCCCCCGTGGCCCGGTCCGCAAGCGGGTCAGGCGCGGGCCAGTTCGGCCTGCGTCGGGAAGCTTCGACCCTTGAGCCGTTCTGTCGTGCCCTCGATGTCATCGACCAGCAGCAGCAGGAAATCCCCCGGCTTGGCCTCGTCGATGGCCTTTGCGACGGCCTCGTGCTCGTCCATGATCGTCTCGACATGCGCGGAGGTGCCGGCACCTGCCGCACCGTCGTGAATCATTCCGGCGGTTTCGCCGGTCTCGCGCCCGCGTGCATCGGTTTCATAGACGTAAAGCCTGTCGCACATCCGGGCCAGTTGCGCGCCCAGGGCCGCAAGATCCTCGTCCCGGCGATTGCCCGGTGCGGTGGCGACGGCGATCTTGCGCTGCGTGGCCAGCCCGTTGACCAGCGGTTCCAGCGCGATCAGCGCCGGCACGTTATGGCCATAGTCGATCAGGCACTTGACGCCGTCCGCCTCGAAATAGTTCGTGCGGCCCGGCATCTGCGCAGGCGTGGGATGGAAGGTCAGAAGACCCGCGCGGATATCGTCGATCTCGATTCCATGGGCCAGGGCAGCGGCCGCCGCGGCCATGGCGTTCTGCACGTTGAAGGGCGCATGTCCCTCGAACGCGATCGGCACGTCATTGACCTCGACGATCTCGACGGTGACCTTGCCCCGCAAAAGCACGATCTTGCCATGCTTGACGGTCAATACCATGCCCAGATCGTCCAGATGCCGGGTCAGCGCCGGGTTCTGGGGATCCATGGTGAAATAGATGATCTCGCCGCGCGCCCAATAGGTGCCGTGTTCCATGACCAGCGGATCATCGGCGTTCAGCACGCAATAGCCGCCTTCGCGCTTTACCGCATCCACGACCACCGTCTTGCAGCGGGCAAGGTCTTCCAGCGTGTGGATGTCACGCTCGCCCAGATGATCGGAGGCGATGTTCAGCAGGACGCCGACATCGCATTCGTCAAAGCCCAGGCCACGGCGCATGATGCCGCCGCGCGCCACCTCCAGCACCGCGTGTTCGACCGTGGGTTCGCGCAGCACGGCCTGCGCCGCCGCCGGCCCGGAATAGTCGCCGCGCAGGATCACGTTGTTGTCGATCTCGACCGTGCCGGTGCAGCCCATGCCGACCGAATGACCGGCCTGCCGCAGGATATGCGTCGTCAGGCGCGTGGTCGTGGTCTTGCCGTTGGTGCCGGTGATTGCGGTGATCGGAATCCGCCCGTCATCGGTGGGATCGGGAAACAGCATCTCGACCACGTGCTGTCCTACCGGACGGGGTTTGCCATGGGTGGGGGACATGTGCATCCGGAAGCCGGGTCCGGCATTGACCTCGACCACCCCGGCCGATTGCCGGTCCAGCGGCAGATACAGGTTTTCGGCCAGCAGATCGATGCCGATGATGTCCAGCCCGACAAGCCGGGCGATCCGCTCCATCGCGAATCGGACTTCGGGATGCACCTCGTCGGTCAGATCGGCCGCGGTGCCGCCGGTCGAGATATTGGCCGTGGATTTCAGAAAGGCGATCTCGCCCTCGGGCAGCACGGTGTCCAGCGCGTGACCGGCCTGTTCCAGCATCCGGTGGGTCTGTTCGTCGACATGGATCTGGGTCAGCAGGTTCTCGTGCCCGACGCCGCGGCGCGGGTCGCTGTTCTCGACGTCGATCAGTTGCTGGATCGTGCTTTTGCTATCGCCGGTCACATGGGCTGGACGGCGGCGCGCCGCCGCGACCAGCTTGCCGCCGATCACCAGCATCCGGTGATCCTCGCCCTTGATATAGTTTTCGACGATGACACCGCCGTGATCGTCGCGGGCACGCGCGACCGCGGCATCATAGCCTGATCTCAGGTCCTCCACGCTGGCGATATCGGTCGTGACGCCGCGTCCGTGATTGCCCGACAGCGGCTTGGTGACGACCGGCCAGCCGATCCAGTCAGCCGCCGCCTGCGCCTCTTCGAAGGAATGGCAGACCTGTCCGCGCGGCACCGGCACACCGGCATCTGCCAGGATCTGCTTGGTCCATTCCTTGTCGTCGGCGATCGAATGCCCGATGATTCCCGAGGCGTCGGTCACCGTGGCCTGAAACCGGCGCTGCTTGATGCCGTGGCCCAGCTGGGTATAGCTGGTGCCTTCGGTCAGGTTGTAGGCGGGAATGTTGCGATCCCTGGCGGCGTTGACGATGGATCCGGTCGACGGCCCCAAGGCGTTCGCGTCACGCACCTCTTTCAGGTGGTCGATGATCGGCGTCAGATCGACATCCTCGCCGTCGTAAAGCTTTCGAACGATCTGCACCGCCGCCTCGCCGGCCGCGATGCCGCTTGCTTCGTCGCGATAGCGGTAGACGACATTGTAGATGCCCGGATCATAGCTGTCCACGGTCTTGCCGTAACCCACCGAGAAGCCGACAAGGTTCTGCAACTCGATGGCGACATGCTCGACCATGTGCCCAGCCCAGGTGCCGCTGCGCACCCGTTGCAGAAAACCGCCCGGCTCTCCGACCGAACAGCGATGATTGTAAATGGTGGGGATCAGCGCCTGAAGCCTTTCGGCGATCGCCGGCACCTGGTCGCTTGGCCGGTCTTCCAGGTCCTCGATGTCCAGCCGCATGTAGATGGCTTGATAACGGCTGTAATAATTCGGTCCGCGCAACGCGCGATGTTCAAGAATATGCAATCCTGTGCTCCAGGCTCTTGGCCCTGAGCTCATCGTGTCCCAGGACTCGTCGGTCTGTCAGACTGTATCCACAGCCATCGACCAGCGCGTGCATGATGACGTTATTGACGCTGACCGCCTCGCCGTCCGCGAGACTGAAGACATTCGACCCTGTAACCTGGGAACTGTCAACGAGGATCACGTGACCGGGCCCGAATGCATGGATCACATCCTCTTCAAACAGGACCGCCGCATCCTCGCCCAAGCCGATGCCCAGATATTCGGGATTGGTCGCGCCGACCTCCATCAGCCGCGAGAAACGCCCGCGTTCGAGAAAATGGGTATCGATAATGACCCCCGCCACCAGACCGAAGCCGGCAGTCATCTTGACCGCACCCTTGCGCAGGGAATCATTGGCAGCACCGCCATAGACCATGGTCTGCGACTGGCAGGCAGCGCCCGCGCTGGTCCCCGCGATCACCGCGCCCTCGGCATGGCGGGCCCGAATCGCCTCCAATGCGGCAGTCGCGCCCAGAATATTCGTCAGCCGCATCTGGTCGCCGCCAGAAATGAAGATGACGTCCGAACGCCGAATCATCCCGACGATATCATCCGACGCCGCATCCTGGCGTTCGCGGATCCGGATATCCACGACCTCGCCCGCGCCGATCGCGGAAAACGCGGTGCGATACGATTCGAACACCTCGCCCGGAGTGCTGCTGGCGGTCGTGATCACACCGACCACCGGCGCCGTCTTTCCCGAAACGGCCAGCACGCGGCGCAGGATATCTGCGCGCGAGGTCTTGTCTTCCGCCCCCCCGATCGCGACAAGCGGCCCCTTGGTGCCATGGGTGGTGGGCATGCTCATCGACTGCGCTCCGTTCCTCATGAATGGACGTTATCTTGTATGTCGGTGTATCACCAGCTTGCCAATCGACAGACCGTCTCGCATTCATGCGATGCCGTTCCGCCGATCCTTGACATGAAATGGTTGATGCGAGGTTAGGCGAACGCTCATCCAGCAATGCGGAGGCCATGTTTCATGTCCGAGACAGCGAGGGCGCGGGGATTCAGTCTTGCGATCCACGGGGGCGCGGGGGTCATGCCGCGCGACAGCATGACGCCCGACCGCGAGGCGCGGCTTCATGCGGCGCTGACGCGCGTGCTGGACGCGGGCGAAGCCGTGTTGTCGCGCGATGGCAGCGCGCTTGACGCGGTGACGGCAGCGGTCTGCGTGCTGGAGGACGAACCGCTGTTCAACGCGGGCCGGGGCGCCGTCTTTACCCGCGACGGCAGGCAAGAGATGGATGCCGCCGTGATGGACGGCCGCGACCGCAGCGCGGGCGCCGTCGCCGGCATCTTCGGGCCGAGGAACCCCATCCTTGCCGCGCGCGCCGTTCTGGAACACACCGATCACGTCCTCATGATCGGCGATGGCGCCCTTGCCGTGGCGCGGGCGGCCGGGCTTGAATTCTGCACCGAAGACCACTTCTTCACGCAAGATCGCCATGACGCCCTGCAAGAGACGTTGAAGATGGAGCAACAGGGCAGGCTCGACGACGATCCCGCGCGCCGCCACGGGACTGTCGGCGCAGTGGCCCGCGATCGGCATGGCGCGCTGGCCGCGGCGACCTCGACCGGCGGCATGACGGCAAAGCGATCGGGCCGCGTCGGCGACAGCCCGATAATCGGCGCCGGCACATTCGCGGACAACGCCACCTGCGCGGTATCGGCCACCGGCGACGGCGAAATGTTCCTGCGCCTGTCCGTGGCGCACGAGATTGCAGCCCGCATCCGCCTGGCCGGCCTTGCGCTGGATCGCGCCGCGCAGGAGGTCGTGATGACCGACCTGACGGCCATCGGCGGCTCCGGCGGGCTGATCGCGGTCGATCGGGACGGTCGCATTTCAGCGCCGTTCAATTGCGAAGGCATGCATCGCGGCTGGGTCGTCGAAGGCAAAACCCGGAAAACCGCCATCTACTGATTTGCCGCAGCGTCGGCATCCCGACAGACTGGAAGGCCACGCGATCCGGCGGCGGATTCAGCCTCTGCCTTTCCAGGGGACCAGTTTGCGTTCGGCGAGGCGCATGAGGACGTCGATGGCGTAGCCGATGATGCCGATCAGGATGATTCCCATCAGCACGATGTCGGTCAGCTGGAACTTGGAGGCGGCGATGATCATCATGCCGGCACCCTTCTGGGCGGCGACCAGTTCGGCCGCGACGACGGTGCCCCAGCAGACGCCCATCGCGACGCGCGCGCCGGTAAAGATTTCGGGCAGCGAGTTGGGCAGGATCACATGGCGCAGCAACTGCCATTTCGATGTCCCCAGCGAATAGGCGGCATGGACCTTGGTGATGTTGACCCCCGAGACGCCGGCCCGCGCCGCGATGGTCATGACCCACAGCGCGGCCAGAAACAGCAGCACGATCTTGCCGGTTTCCCAGATCCCGAACCAGATGATGACCAGCGGGATCAGCGCCAGGGGCGGCACCGGGCGCATGAACTCCACGATCGGATCGAACCAGCCGCGGAACCAGCCCGACAACCCCATCGCATAGCCAAGCGGAATGCCCACCAGCGATCCCAGGGCAAAGCCCGCCAGCACCCGCATCAGCGAGGCGCCCAGATGTTCCCACAGGCTGAAATTCTGGTAGCCGGTCCGCGCGATCTCGACGAAACGGCCGGCCACGGCCTCGGGCGAGGGCAGCCAGATCGGCTCCATCTGCAACCCCTCGTCGGCGGCAAAGCCCAGCGTGCCCTTGGCGGTCATGCTCACCGTGCCATGATCCACGCGGACCCTGCCGCCGGGGGCGATGGCGGTGCCGTCGATGGCGCTGGCCTGCGCGCCCCCGGGCAACGGGATCAACCGGTCGCGCCCGCGCGGCACCGACGCCACGACCGCATCCCCGGCCGCGTCCGCAGGCGCATCGATCCCGGCAAAGACCCGGACCCGGCCGCTTGTCGGCCGACCATCCGCGCCCCGCGCCTGATAGGCAAAGCCCGTCTCGCCGATGAAGGGGCCGGGCACATGGAACGGCACCAGCCGCGACCCGGTAAAGGCGCCCCACAGCACGAAGACCACGAGAATCGAGATGACCGAGGCCGCCCGGTCTGGCCGGATCGCGCTTTCATCGCCGAAGGTCACCGTCTTCAGGCTGGTGAAATCCTTGCGCTGACCGGTCCTGCGCCGGATCAGTTTCACGACCAGCGCGGCGGCCGCGAACAGGCCCGCATAGACCAGCAGAAGCGCCAGGCCGGTCATGCCGCATCCCCCTGACGGCCCATGATCTCTTCTTCCATGTTCCAGATCATCGACAGGATCTCCTCGCGGCGGGCGGCGAAATCGGGCCGCTTCTTGATCTGCCGCAGATCCTGGCCGACCCCCTGATCGGCAAAGGGCAGATGGTATTCCTTGTAGATCCGGCCCGGACGCGGGGCCATGACGATCAGCCTTTCGCCCAGAAGCAGCGCCTCCTCGACGGAATGGGTGATCAGGATGATGGTCTTGCCCGTCTCCTTCCACAGATCGAGGATCATGGCCTGCATCTTTTCCCGCGTCAGCGCATCCAGCGCGCCCAGAGGCTCGTCCATCAGGATGACA
>CEVM01127818.1_pt1 | contig 10122 bp, 8 predicted proteins | sample 531481 | NCBI WGS metagenome assembly CEVM01 (sample SAMEA2623649, study PRJEB7988) | marine metagenome | biome: marine biome (ENVO:00000447); feature: mesopelagic zone (ENVO:00000213) & marine oxygen minimum zone (ENVO:01000065); material: "saline water (ENVO:00002010), including plankton...
ATTTGCAGTAGCTGTATCGCAAGAATTGTAGAAGGAAAAGCTGAAATGCGTAAAAATCAGATTCTTACCGATGATGAGATCGAAGAAGGATTGATTTTAACCTGCCAGGCACATCCACTCACTCCTACCATTAAAGTAGATTATGACGATGTTTAAATCATCTTCAATTTTTTATATAAAAAAGGCTTTCAGTATTAGTGAAAGCCTTTTTCTTTTTTAATTTAATACTGAATTTATCTTTTTTACCACTCTAACCGGACTTATAGTCCTGATAGCAAGTTCGTAACCTTCAGGATATTTATTACCATATACCGAGGTGGGTATTTTGGGAAACTTTTCTAAATCTGGAATCATTGAATTTTCGAAAGGTTGCTGAAAAGGCTTAAAACCGGCAAAAGGATGTGTGACTCCCCAAATGGTAATTACCGGAACCCCGTACATCGCTGCCATATGTCCATTGCCGCTATCCATAGATAACATGGCATCAAGATTAGATATTAAAGCCAGTTCTTCTTCAAAAGATAAAAGCCCGGCGACGTTTATACTATTCTCAAACTGCTGCTCCCAAGATCGTAGTTTTTTGATTTCTGCCTTACCACCGCCAAAAAGAAACACCTGAATATTGTCTTGTTTATTCAGTTTTTTTAAAACTTCTTCCATTAAATCTGCAGGATAAGCTTTGGAACTATGTTGTGCAAAAGGCGCTATTCCTAACCATTTTTTAGAAGAATGAGCTACAATTTCATGTATTTTGGAGGGAATTTGCTGCTTTTCCGGAAAAATATGTTTATTAAAATCAAGAGGAAATCCTAAAGCCGTAAACACATCTACATAGCGTTGATGTGTACTTTTTAATTCTTTAAAAACTTTATGATCTTCACGTGTTAATTTCTTTTTATCAGCTCTACCCTTATCGATTTGTTTTACTGGAATTCCAAAGAAATAAAAAACCGATTTCAATACGTTACTCCTAAGAACATTGTGAAGATCAGCTACCATTTCGATCTCATGATTTCGTAATTCCCGGGCCAACCTTCCCAACCCCATCACGCCATTATGTTCGCCATTAATATCGGCCTCATAAATTTCTATATTGGGAATGCCCTTAAACATGGGCGCAAAAAAAGGCCGGGTAAGAAAGGTAATCCTACAATTGGGATACATCGCCATAAAGGTTCTAATCACCGGAACCGTCATGGCAACATCTCCCATTGCTGATAAACGGATAGCAAGAATATGAGCACCTTTCTCTCTATTTTCATTGGGAATATGTTGATGTGCAGTGCTCATCTAATTTTATTTATTTCGTAAAACAGGATTTAATTCGTCATCATTATACATTTTCATCTGCTTATAGACTTTCATATATTTATCCCCGTTCTCTATATCTTTTAAAAGCTGATCGATTGCTGAAGAAAGATCTACCCGCTGCTCTAATAAAATATCAAGCTTTGCCTGGCATTTTTCTTTATGATCTGCTGAAGCATCTTCACGAGTAGCTTCTTCGTGCATGTGATAAATTTTAAGTGCTAAGATCGATAATCTGTCTACTCCCCAAGCCGGGCTTTCTGTATTAATAGTCGCGTTTTCTTTTGGCGCAACCGCCTTATATTTTTCGAGGAAATAACTATCAATATATTCTACCGTATCGGTACGATCCTGGTTAGAAGCATCAATAAGGCGTTTCAATTTTAAACCGGCTATAGGATCGATATTAGGATCTCTTACAATATCCTCGTAATGCCACTGTACGGTATCTATCCAGCATTTTCTATAAAGAAGATGCTCTATAAGTTGGGAATCGCTATCATAAGGGTTTGTAAAAAGCTGATCTACAGTATCAATTTCATGATATTTTTTGATCACTTCCTGAAAGATCTTATTGGCTTTATCTGTAAACATTATGTTGATTTTTTAAAACTGAATAGCTTAAACGCCTCTAAAATCTGAAAATTTCAGGATTTGGCGATTTTAATGACTATTTTAAATTGAAATACAAAGGTATTACAAAATCTATAATTGCTAAACATTCCTTTTAAATGACCAAAAATTCAAATACCACAAATATATTTCTGAAGCAATTTTAACTCTGAATAAATAGCACTCCAAAGGGCATCAAAATCAATATTAATAATAGTATTTCCCTAAAGATTTTATCCCGGCCGGTATCAAAATAATTGGAAACAATAATACTAAGTGGAATGAAGAAAAAAATAAGCTCACTTCCATTTTTACTCGGCGCCAGTATGCCTACAGAAATACCGATAATAAGCGTAAACAAAATAAGGTTTAAGGAGGGTCGTAAACTAACACCTGCTTTTTGAATAATTGAAAAGTAATATACAAGAGACCATAGCGTAAGAGCTAAAATGATACTTATTGGTGTTAAGAATTTAAAAGACTGATAGTTAGAGAAATCAAAATTATAGGGCTGGTACCAATCTGCCATTAAATAAAACTGATCGTAGACCAACAAATGGATGGAGCAGTAAATCATGTATACACAAACTGCTGAAGTTATAGGAATTAACCAGTTTTTGGGTCTGGGCGAATAAATTATAATTCCGCCTAGTACAATAAATAAAAATAAAATGGACCAGAAATAAAATAAGGAAGCAATGCAAATCCAAAAAGCAGCATCAAATATTTTCTTTTGTACGCTTATTTGTGATTTTAAGCTTATAATTCGGCGTAGTGCCAATAAAATAAGCGTTGCGGCAACAATCACGTTATAATCCTTAAGCAAGGAAAAAAAAGAAGCGCAAAATACCGAAAATAAAAGGACTTTATATGCACTCCGCTGAGTAAGGTCGTTTTTTTTAGCTATAAAATTCAGCAAAAATAAGGACAACATCAGCGCTAAAAAAACGCCTAAAATTTTAAAGAATTTAAAGATTTCGAAAGCTAAAAACCAGGTATGAAAGTTAGCTGTTATAAAAAACCCAGATAGCAATACGAGGACAAGCGTAATATTAATTGGCTTTGATTTGGCAAAAAAGCTTGTTAGCATTGCTCTTTTTTCTATTTTTGTAGTGTTAAACTAACAATGTTAAACGATGACTGAATTTTTTGAAGGAATCTCGTGGCTTTTTGAAAATGTACTTCTTGTTCCTCTTGATTGGCTACGTTCTCTAGAACTAGACTCCTGGTGGGGTGCTAACGCCATCAACTTTGTATTTATTATCATTGGAATGATCGCTTTTGCATACTGGTGCAAACAATTAAAGATTTTCCAAGACGCCGATGACGAAAACACAAGGTCTAAGCCTTACTTAGGATAATCCTAAGCAAGGTCAAACCCTAGATCTTTTCTAAAATACATCTTATCAAATTGTAGTTTCTCTACATTTTGATAAGATTTTTTTAGTGCCTGTTTATAATCTTCTCCAAACGCGGTTACGGCGATTACCCTCCCGCCATTGGTCACTACTTTACCATCTTTTAACGTAGTTCCTGCGTGAAATACGAGCGCATCTTCAACGTTTACATTTTCGATACCGGTTATTTCTTTAGCTTTTTCATAAGCTTCTGGATATCCGCCAGAAACCATCATTACTGTTGTCGCAGCTCTCTCGTCAATCTCTAGATCGACCTCATTAAGTTTCCCCTCTGCGGTTTTTGCAAGTACCTCAACCAGGTCTGATTTTACCCTTGGTAAGACTACTTCGGTTTCAGGATCTCCCATTCGTACATTATATTCAATCACATAAGGCTCCTTTCCTACTTTTATCAAACCGATAAAAATAAATCCTTTATAGTCTATATTTTCTTCAGTAAGACCATTTACCGTAGGCTTTACAATACGCTCTTCGATTTTCTGCATCAATTCGGCATCAGCGAAAGGTACCGGAGATATTGCTCCCATTCCACCCGTGTTTAAGCCTGTATCGCCTTCTCCTATTCGCTTATAATCTTTAGCTGTTGGCAGGATTTTATAATTTTTACCATCGGTTAAGACAAAAACACTAAGTTCTATTCCGTCCAAAAATTCTTCGATCACCACTTTGGCACTAGCTTCTCCAAATTTTTGATTTTTCAGCATATTTTCTAATTCGGTTTTCGCTTCAGCAAGATCGTTTAAAATTAAAACGCCTTTTCCTGCAGCAAGACCATCGGCTTTAAGCACATAAGGGGCACTTAAAGTTTCCAAAAACGTTTTACCGGCTTCTAAACTTTCTATAGTAAAACTTTCGTACGCCGCTGTTGGGATTTGATACATTGCCATAAATTCTTTGGCACGCTCTTTACTTCCTTCCAGTAGTGCACCGCGCTTTGAAGGCCCCACAATCAAAAGGTCTTTTAAGTCTGGCTCTCCCTTACAAAAGTCTGTAATTCCCTTGACAAGAGGATCTTCTGGCCCCACGACCAACATGTCTACATTTTTTTCAATAATAAAATCTTTAATACCGGAAAAATCTCCTACATTTAGGCTCACATTTTCCCCTACATTCAAAGTTCCGGCATTACCGGGAGCTATATAAAGTTTTTCACATTTTGGACTTTGTGCAATTTTGTAAGCAAAAGTATGCTCTCTACCGCCAGAACCTAGTATTAAGATTTTCATTTTTTTAGAAATATTTATTTTGGACTTCAAAAATAATTGTTTGTAAATTGAAGCACCAATAAAATCGAATAAAAAAGCATTGTTAAGTTTTGGATTGGTTTAAACTTTCGCTTCAGCTCAATAAATTTCCTGTAAATCGGGCCCGAAAAATGTTGGATGAAATAGACAATATTCCCGCAAACCAGTACCCACAATATATTGAAACTAAAAAAAAAGAAATTGTTGATTATCATTTAAATAACAATAATTTCTATAAGAGCTTTATAGGAAGTAAGGCGATCCCAAATTGGGAGGATATTCCTATTATGACCAAAACCGATCTACAACAACCCTTAGAGAACCGCCTAAGCCAAAGTTTTAATTTAAAGAATAGCTATGTGGGTAAGACCTCTGGAAGTAGCGGCCACCCTTTTACTTTTGCCAAAGACAAACTTTGCCATGCCATGACCTGGGAAGGTTTTAACAATCATTATAACTGGCACGGTATAGATCTCAACAAATCACTACAGGCAAGATTTTATGGAATTCCGTTAGATTTTTACGGTCATCTTCAAGAACGAATTAAAGACCAGATAAGCCTAAGAAGGCGTTTTAGTATTTTTGATCTTAGCGAGACTAAATTGCAAGGCTTTCTTGATCGGTTTAGGAGAAGTAAATTTGATTATTTAAACGGTTACACCAGCGCTATCCTGCTTTTTTCTAAGTTTTTAAAAAAAGAAAAGATTGTACTTAAAGAGATTTGTCCTAGTTTAAAACTTTGCATTGTAACTTCAGAGCGATTATTTGAAAAGGATAAAAAAGTTATTGAAGAAGCTATAGGCATACCCGTAGTAAACGAATATGGCGCCAGCGAAGTAGGCCTTATCGCTTTCGAAAACCCTAACGGAGAATGGTGTCTTAATCGCAGCGATCTTTTTATAGAAATCGTGGATGAAGACAATAGAACTTTACCACATGGTAAAGAAGGAAGAATAATAATAACCTCCTTGTATAATAAAGCCCATCCCATAATTAGGTATGCTATTGGAGACATTGGTATAATGTCTAAAAAAAGTACTCCCAAAAAGCCAATATTAGCCTCTTTGATAGGAAGAACCAGTGATGTGGCAAAACTTGCAGATGGAAAAGTAGTTCCCGGACTTACATTTTATTACGTAACTAAAACGATTATCGACGATACCGGGAGCACCAAAGAATTTATAGTGACCCAAACTAAAATAGATTCTTTTGATATTGAATATGTACGAGATACTGATTTTGACGCTGAAGAAACGACCAAAATCGCTGAAGCGGTAGAAAAGTATGTAGGGAAAAATTTGAACGTTAATTTTAGAAGAAAACAGAGCTTAACCCGAAGCAAAAGCGGGAAGCTCAAACAGTTTACTTCTTTAATCAATTGATTTTAGTTGCCTGGATTTTACAAAAAAATGTTCTCCTAAAAAGATAAGAACCCAATACATACTTTTTAGCTTTCCATAGCCCAAAACTTTATTATAAATTTTGAAATTATAGGAAAGCATTTCAAATTTGTTTTCTGAAACAGATCCTTTTCTTATTCGGTATAAAGCCAGCGATTCTTCCATCCCATGGGCCGTTCCTCCTTTTCTAATTACTTCAAGCCACATAGCCCAATCCTGCCTTTTTCGTATGTCGGGATGATACACTTTACCAATTTTACCAGCATTATACATTCCCGTTAAATTGCCTATATAATTACTCCTAATCAATTTAGGGTAATTAACAAAAGGTAAAGCTTCGATTATTTCATTTAAATTTTCGCCATTTTCTTTAATGCGGCCATAACTGCTAAATACAATTTTTGCATTGTTTTCTTCGCAAAATTTAAGCTGCAGAGATAACTTTTCTGGTTTCCAAAGATCATCTGCATCTAAAAAAGCTATAAACTCTCCTGAAGCCTCCTTAATCGCTTTATTTCTTGAATACCCTGCACCTTTGTTGGTTTGATTTCTAAAAATTTTGATACGAGGCTCTTTCTTTATATAATTCCGAATCGTATTAACGGTAGCATCTTTTGAAGCATCGTCTACAATAATAAGCTCCCAGTTTTTATATTCCTGAGCAATAACCGATTCGATAGCCAACGCAATAAATTCATTGGAATTATAGGCGGGCATGATCACAGAAACCAAAGGGTTTTGCATTATTTATTTTCTATTATGCTTACTAAAATCTTTATGCTCTTTCTTCAGTAAATCTTCTTTCGATAGATTCTTGAAGTAATTATAAGTGATTTTCATCCCTTCTTCCCGGGAAACTTTAGGTTCCCAACCAAGAATCTCTTTAGCCCTTGTTATATCAGGCTGGCGTTGTAACGGATCGTCTTTTGGTAATTCTCTATATACGATTTTTTGATTGGTGCCGGTTAACTTAATAATCTCTTCCGCAAAATCTTTTATGGTTAACTCGTCTGGATTACCAATATTTACCGGCTCGACATACTCACTAAAGAGTAATCTGTAAATCCCTTCAACCTGATCGTCTACGTAACAAAAAGAGCGAGTTTGCAATCCATCTCCAAAAACGCTTAAGTGCTCTCCTCTTAGTGCCTGACCAATAAATGCAGGAATTACCCGGCCGTCATTTAACCTCATTCTTGGCCCATACGTATTAAATATTCTTACGATGCGGGTTTCTAAGCCATGAAATCGATGATAAGCCATTGTTAAAGATTCCTGGAATCGTTTGGCTTCATCATAGACCCCACGTGGCCCGATGGTACTTACATTTCCGTAGTAATCCTCAGATTGTGGATGCACCAGTGGATCTCCGTAAATTTCAGAAGTTGAAGCGATAAGTATTCTGGCTCCTTTTTCTTTTGCCAGCCCTAAACAGTTATGTGTTCCCAAAGAGCCTACCTTTAAAGTTTGAATAGGAATCTTTAGATAATCAATAGGGCTTGCGGGCGACGCAAAATGAAGAATGTAATCTAATTTTCCGGGAACATGGATAAATTTGGTTACATCATGGTTATAGAATTCAAAATCCTTGTTTTTAAATAGATGCTCTATATTACGAATATCACCCGTTATAAGATTATCCATTCCTATAACACGGAAACCTTCACTAATAAATTTATCACACAAATGTGAACCTAAAAAACCTGCTGCTCCTGTAATTAATACAGTTTTGCCCATTTACTTTTTATTAATCGATTTAAAAATCACTCAGAAAACATTTCAGTTTCAATTTACGACACAAGCCTAAGAGTTAAAGATTTGCTCCAGTATCTTTTCGGTTATTAAATATGTTGGTTTAACACCTGTTGTTCCTAACCCGCCAGAGGCTAAAGTGCTTCCGGTTTCTAATGGATTATCAGATGCGTAATACGCGTATCTTACCTTCACATCTTCAGCAATACTTTTTCTTAATTTACTGGCTGCCTGTATGGCTTTTTGATAATGCGCTCCTTCCATTTCAAGACCACTTACATTCCATGTAGAATCGTGGAAAAACTTAAGAATATCACGGTTTTGTAAGGATGTTCCCAAAACGGTAATCATACTACCATCTACTACTTTTATTCCATGACCTTCAAGATCATCTTTTTTCAATTCGTTTTTAAAAGGATAATTATCGGCCGTACCCTCAAAAATATGGGCTGAAGGAATCATTATATCACCTTTGCCACCTTCTAAAATACCAGCCTTTCCCATGATGGAAACTGATTTTACATTCATTTTTATCTCTTCACCATCCAGAATATAAGGTTTAAGAAGTTCATCCATGGTTTCATAAGCCTGTTCTCCAAAGGCGTAGTCCATCACGATTATTACCGGCTTTTCTTCTTCTTTTAGGGATTTAAAACCTTTATTTCTAAAACCTTCTTCCAGTTTTGCGGTATCAAAAACCTGAACATCGATATTGGTACCACTGGTATCCTCTATAAACTTCATCCCACCAGAAAGAGCAGATTTCGAAACTTTTTGACGAACCTGCCCGTTCGATGAATCACTCAGCGTTTCATAAATCTGAAGAATATTTTTCTTTTTAATCTCAGCTTTTAGTGCTAATGGCGCATAAAGCGTATTCATTACACTATGCATATTGGCGCTGATAATATGAATAGGCCGCTGTAATAATTGCTCTTCTACCAGATATTTCTTGATTTTATCTGCCCATACCTCCCCGTGAATATGGTGTCCTAAACGTTCTCTAAGAATAGGACTAAAAGTGATGATTCTTTTATCATTATTTACGGTTTCTTCAATCGCCAGTTTTCCCATCCAGTAAATAATATGCAAAAACTGCTCTGGATTATTTGGTGTAGAAAACTTGGGATAGATCTTAGAAACCTCATAAAAAGTACGTCCTAAAATATTAGCAGCGTGGGTTAAAGCTACTTCACGCTCGGCCTTATCGATGTCTTCTTTAGAAAGCACGATCGCTTCAAGTTTTTTCCAGTCTCGGGTTACACTACCATCTTCATCGATAACCACACGTCTCATAATTTTATGCGATTCGATAAATAAGAAGGTTAGATGTGTAAGAATATCATAGATTTCAGATCGGCCTCTGGTGATCTCGATATTCATTTGTTCTTCATCTATACGATAGCAATTTCTTCGCCGTTTTGGCGGCACAATAGGCTGAAAATGAGAATCTCCGTATCCCTCGTCACTGGTAAGATTGATATAGCGACACTGCTCGATCCCTATAGGAAGACGTTCTAAAACGTATAACAATCCATTAAGCTCAGCCTTATCTTCTGCTACAGAGCCATATATTTCAGGTCGTAAGGCCAATAAGCCTTCTCTTAAAGTTTCTCCAGAAACACCCATAGGTTTATAAAACCCTCTATTAAAAAGGTGTCTCATGGTAATATACATACGTTCTATCGCGTTGGTACTTTCCTGCGCTCTTGTTCTTCCGTCTGTTTTCAACTTCAAAATTTTTATTTTTTTATTATTGCTTCTAAAGCATCTGCTATTTTACGATCGTTTGATAATCTTGGCAACTTATTTTGACCGCCTAATTTTCCAATGGACTTCATATAGGCCTGAAATCCTTCTTTAGGGACTTTAGTGATTTTTACCGGTTGTAGAATATTCCCTTCTATTAAATCGAAATAATACGAATTTTGCTGCTGAAGAGACTGATCCAGGATATTCCTGAAATTCGTTAAATTTTCAGGCGCTTTTTCAAACTCTATAAACCACTCGTGGTACGGCAATTCTCCTGCTACAGGGTTTACCTGTGGGGCCACCGTAAATTCATTAATTCTGGCGCCTGTTTTTTCTGATGCTACTTGCATCGCCTCTTCTACCTCTTTTGCAATTACATGTTCTCCAAAAGCCGAAATATAATGCTTAATCCTACCCGAAACCATCACTCGATATGGTTTTAAGCTCGTAAATTGTATGGTATCACCTACATTATAAGCCCAAAGACCGGCGGTGGTGCTAATGATCATTACATAGTTTACCCCAAGCTCTACCTCTGCAATGGTAAGCCTCTTAGGGTTTTCATCAAAAAATGATTCCGCTTTAATAAACTCGTAAAAAATACCGCTATTAAGCTGAAGTAGCATTCCTTTTTTC
>CEVM01127855.1_pt1 | contig 10120 bp, 7 predicted proteins | sample 531481 | NCBI WGS metagenome assembly CEVM01 (sample SAMEA2623649, study PRJEB7988) | marine metagenome | biome: marine biome (ENVO:00000447); feature: mesopelagic zone (ENVO:00000213) & marine oxygen minimum zone (ENVO:01000065); material: "saline water (ENVO:00002010), including plankton...
AATGGCGGTGAATCCAATACTTTTGTTAGTTGTCCTGAAGCAGAAAATCCGAATGTATCAACAACTGATATCAAATACCATCGCGGTCGTGAAGGGTCAAATTTATCCAATATGACATTAGGCGTATCAATGGTGGTTATATTAATAATTTCTAATGTGTCACCGCCTAATGAATCAACGGCAGATAATTGATAATGGCTAAAATCATTTATATAAGACTGTTGCCAATCAATCCTAAATAATGATGAGTCATACTCTATATTCGTTATTTCTACTGGTCTTGGGTAACCTCGAGATTGGTCAAAATAAACTAAAACGCTATCACTACTTGATTTATTACCAATAGTATCATATGCAGAAACATAAATTATATGTTCACTTGTATCAGCAAAGTGAGTTGTATTTAAAGTAAAATTATAATACCCTGCCGTAACTTGTTTTTTAATTAAAAAAGAATCTAGATGCAAGATAACTGAATCGATTCCGCCATCATCTATTGCTAAACCTGCAATAGGATGTAGCTTTGTTAAAGTATCGCCATTCTCAGGATATGTTAACCAAAGGAAAGGTGGTATGGAATCTAGAAGTTTTGGTGGTTGATAAATTGTAGTATCAATCATATAACCAGATATCCAATGGTCAGGTATAAAAGGTATTCGATCAAATACTTTTGGTAATTTTGGAATTGAAGGAAGAGAAGGTAAGCGAACTGCGCACCCTGGTATAAACAAAAATACAAGAAAAAATATAGTTAAAAATTTATTTTTCATGATTTTTAACTATTTCTATAGATTGAAAATTGGTAAAATTTCATTTATTAATGGTATGTAGAGTACCCATAGAATACAGGAAAAATAGTTAAATAAAAAAGCATAAAATTATTTGTTTGGATGTGAAGATAGAAAAAATCAATTTCATACTACTTTAAATTAGTTTCAGATTGGTAAAATAATTGTGAATAGTCATCGATGAAAAATATTTTTCAAATTAATGGTATAGAATTTGGCGGAGATACACTTCCGATAATTGCTGGTCCATGCGTTATTGAAAGCAGAGATCATGTTTTATATATGGCTGAAAAAATAAAGAAAATAACAGATGAGAATAATTTGCCATTTATTTTCAAATCTTCTTTTGATAAGGGAAATCGCACATCTCATTCTTCCTTCCGCGGGCCTGGAATTGATAAGGGTCTTCGAATATTAGCAGATGTTAAACAATCATTTAATATTCTAATTACTACAGATATCCATAGCGAATCTCAAGCTAATACTGTAGGGGAAATTGTTGATATTATTCAAATACCTGCTTTCCTTTGTCGTCAAAGCGATATAATAAATGCAGCAGTAAAAACCTGCAAAACTATTAATGTAAAAAAAGGTCAATTTATGGCCCCATGGGATGTAAGTAATATTATTGAAAAAGTTGCTGAAGCCAATGGAGATAAATTATTACTTACTGAACGAGGATCTTCATTTGGTTATAATAGTCTGGTTTCAGATATGACTTCAATTCCTATTATGCAAGATTTTGGTGTACCAGTAATTTTTGATGCTACGCATAGTGTTCAGCGTCCAGGGGGCCTAGGAAAAACAACTGGTGGTGCAAGAGAATTTATTCCAACTTTGGCTAAGGCTGCAGTAGCTGCTGGTTGTAATGGCGTATTTATGGAAGTGCATGATGATCCAAATAATGCGAAATCAGATGCTGCTAGTCAATGGCCATTAGAAAAACTAGATCATCTATTAAAAAGTTTAAATAGAGTGAAACAAGCCGTATTATAGATTTTTTAAGAATGTGATCTAGATCATATCTATTTTTAATGTATTGCCTTTTCAAGATAATGATAATATGTTTGCTTTTACAATGGTAAATAAACCTCGTGATTAAGGGTAAATAATTAATTTAAATGCGAATTATTTGCATAAGAAAGGGAATAACAAACATAATAAAGGAGGGAATATGAATAATTTCATTTCTCGAATTTTCGTTTTGAGCCTCTTGTTCAGTTTTGTATATGCGCAGGATGCTAGTGGTATAAAAAAAGGTTCTAATGACGAAAAAGTCTCAGTAAAGAAAGAACAAAAGAAAAGTTCTAATGGCAGTGCAGCTAGGCTCAATAACGATGATACTCAACCAGGCTCTGGTAGTACTGCATCGAAAAAAGGTGGCCCTGGTGGTGGTAAAGCAACTCCTTCTGGAAACAGCTCTAGAATGAGTGGCACAACTGCTCCTGCACCAAAACAAGGTAAAAAAGCCAAAAAAGGTTTTCTTGGAAGACTATTAAGTAGATCTTCTAAAAAATCTTCTCAAGCTTCTGGATCTTCTGCTGCAGGATCAGCTAGACCAGGTGGATCACAACCCGAACCTGGTTCTAAGGAATCCGGAAAAAAAGGGGATCCTGGTGAAACAGATCCAAGGGATAAGCCATAATTTGATTTAATACTTTTATAATTGCTTATCAAAAAAACAGGGTAAATACTTTTTACCCTGTTTTTTTTTACTTTATATTTCTTTATTAGTACATTCTACTGTTTAAATAGTATGTGGGACAAAGTTAAAACAATATCAATATATATACTTATTTGTTCAACAGTATATGCTTCTGAGGTAACAAATCAAGTTAGTGCATCATATTATAACTATGGTGGTAACTATAATTATGCATATTATGATGTATCATGGTTTTATTCAATTATTGGAGATATTAACAAAGGCTCAATCAACCTTCCTGATACTGAATTTTCTATTTACTTAAGCAATAGCAAATCAATCTATGAAGGGTATTTATATACTAATGATGCAAACTTGGTATTAAAAACAGATCTTAATGCAAATCAAAAATTTTCTCCTTTTTTAATCTTTCAGTGGACATTTGATTCTACAACAGCTTTGGATTATCGGATTAACCCTGGGATGGGTGGAAAAGTACGTTTGGGGAAAGGTTTATCCCTTAGCTATGCTGGATTATGGGAAATTGAAAAATATACTGGATATAAAGAAAATTCATTTTTCAGACATTCATTTAGACCAAAACAAAAACTATCTCCTATGGAGGGCGTTAAGATAGAAGAACAATTTTTCTATAAACCTACATATAAATTTGATTCATATTTAATTGAAAATATCTTTTCAATATATGTAGATACAGTTATACCTGGCGTTTCATTAAGTATACAATATAATTACAACCTAAATAGTAATCCTCCTCCTGGATATAAAAAAGAAGACAGCTATATTTCTTTTGGTTTCTCTTTACAATTATAAATAATAAATAATTTAATTAATTATTCAGCAAAGGTAAAAATTGCTGATCTAGATCTAATAGTTAGAATAACAATTTCCTTTTATAATTTAGAATAGCATAACAACTTCCAAATAATAATTGAGGAGGATGTGATGTTATTAGTTCCAAAGAAATCATTTCTTATTTCTATAATGATTTTATCTTTATCTGTTGCTCAATCTTATAAAAATGAATCTGCTCATGGGTTGGGTAATTATAATGTTCCGTTTTTCAAAGCAGATAGCTATCACCCAAATGTTCAGCCACCTAATGAATTTTTAGGTTTCGCTCTTGGTTCTAGACCTGTTCATCATTATGAAGTAATTGATTACTTTAATTATTTAGAAAAACTATTAGATAATATAACTCTTACTGAATATGGCTATACCTATGAAGGAAAGCCTTTAATATATCTTATGATATCTAGTAAAAAAAATATGGCTAATATAGAAAATATTAAAAAATCTATTTCGTTGTTAGCCGATCCAAGAAAATTAAATAATTCCCAATCTGCTAGTAAAATTATTAAAAATACACCAGCAGTTGCATGGATGGCATATTCTATCCATGGAGATGAAATATCAAGTACTGATGCTGCAGTACAATTAGCATACCAATTAGCAGCAGGAACTGATCCAGCTACTAAAAATATCCTGAAGGAATTAGTAATTAGTATTGACCCAACTGAAAATCCTGATGGCCGCGAACGATATCTTCAGCAATTATTACAATGGAGGGGAGAAATAGTTAACTCAGATGCTAGTAGTTTAGATCATTCAGGTTTTTGGCCATATGGTAGAGGTAATCATTACTTATTTGATCTTAATCGCGATTGGTTTGCTACTGTACACCCTGAAACAAAAGGCAAGGTTTCTGCAATTTTAGAATGGAATCCGCAATTTCTTGTTGACTCTCATGAAATGGGGGCAATGGACACATACTTATTTAATCCCCCTAGAGCGCCATTTAATCCCTATATGCCAAAAACTATTTTTAAATGGTGGGATAAAATCGCTCAAGATCAAGCTGCAGCATTTGATGAATATGGATGGAGCTATTATACTGGAGATTGGAATGAGGAAGTTTATCCTGGATATGGTAGCTCGTGGGGAATATATATTGGATTAGTAGGTATTTTATATGAGCAATCTGGAGCAGATGGATCTATTGTAAAAAAAGAAGATGGGACAATTACAACATATAGAGAAACTATACATCATCAATTCATTAGTTCTATGGCAAATCTTCAAACAATTGCAAGCCAAAAAGAAGAACTTCTAAAAGATTACTATAATAATAGAAAAAAAGCCGTCTCAACTAAAAATACAGGTAAAGCATTTGTATTTTCATCTAACACAAACCAGACAAGATTAAATGAACTAGGTGAAACAATTAAACGACAAACTATTGAAGTTTATACGAATAAAAATGATCTTAAGCTACCTAAAGCAATCAACAGTAGTGGCAAAACTGTGACGAGACAAAATATTCCTGCTGGATCATTAATTATTCCATTAAACCAACCTTTGAATACTCTAATCAAAAATATTTTATCATTTGATATAAGATTAGGTACGAAAAGCATGGAAAAAGAACGAAAAAAACTTTTAAAAAATCAGGGTTCTACACTTTATGATGTTACTGCATGGTCACTTTCTCATGCATATGGAACAGATAGTTATTACACTGAAGTTATGCCAAAAGTATCACTGGAACCTTTTCAAGCTATTTTAAGTGAAGGGAAACTTATAGGGAAAAATCCAAAGTATGGGTGGGCAATAAAAAGTGATGATGATCAATTTTATCATTTAGTTGGAAGATTATTAGAAAACAAAATTAAGGCATGGTGCGCTAAAGAAGGTTTTAATGTTGAAGGAGAATATTTTCCTAGAGGAAGTATAGTTATTAGAAATAATTCCAATAAAAAAATGAAAGTTGGACTGTTAAAAGAATTAGCTTCAAAATATGGGGTTGATATTTTTTCGATAAATACAGCCCTCGCAACAGATGGTCCAGATCTTGGAAGTAGTAATTTTAACATGTTAATAGAACCCAGAATCGCAATTGTCTCCGGGGCCCCAACTAGCACTTATAGCTTTGGAGCTACATGGCATTTAATAGATTATAAAATGAAAAGTAGAGCATCATTAATTAATGCAATGAATTTTGGATGGCAAGATCTTAGCAAATACAATGTACTTATTCTTCCCAATGGTAGTAGTATGAAAAAAGCACTTGGAGATAATGGTATTAAAAAATTAAAAAATTGGATAGATGATGGTGGTACATTAATCAGCTATAGTAATAGTGCTGCATTTTTGTCTGATTCATCAGTAAGCATTAGCTCTGTTAGATTAAGACGGCAAGTATTAGATAAACTAGTCTCCTATAATAATGATCTATCTATTTTAAAAGAAGCTGAAAATTTTTCTATTGATAGTATCGCACTATGGGAAGGTGGAAATATTTATACATCTGACGAAATAAAAGAAACTGATAACAATATTGATAAAATTAAAGAATTGGATCAATTAGGAAGAAAGTTTCGTCCACAAGGTGCTATTTTAAAAGTAAATATGGATAAAGAACATTGGCTTACTGTTGGTTGCGGGGAATTCATACCGGTTTTATATAATACTGGAAATGTATTTATGGCAAAAAAACCAATTAATGTCGCTGGTCGATTGGCTGATGAAAAAAATATCAGATTAGGTGGACTATTGTGGCCTGAAGCAAAATCACGTATCGCAGAATCTGCATGGGTAACTCAAGAATATCATGGAAAAGGACAAATAATACTATTTGCTACAGAGCCACATTTTAGAGGATATTTTAAAGCAAGCGAACGTGTGCTCTTAAATGCGATATATCTAGGCCCTGGAATGGGAACACGTCATTCTGTTAAATGGTAAATCATATTATTTCAGAAAATATAATTCATTAATTAAGTAATAATATTATATGGTGGAATTTGATCAGTTAATTCTCCATCTTAAAAAAAGAATCAATACTAATCTGCCGGGCAGAGATTCTCATAAAAAGATGAAAGTTAATTACCGTGAAAAAATAAAATTTCCTTTTACAATTAATAAGGCTAAGCCTGCCGCCGTACTCTTGTTATTATATCCTAATGATAATCAAATTTTCTTTTACTTAACAAAAAGAACAGAAAATCTAAAATATCATAAAGGTCAAATTTCTTTGCCCGGCGGTTCAAAAGAAAGAGGTGAAACACTATTAGAAACAGCTTTGAGAGAAACTGAAGAAGAAATTGGTGTAAATAGAAATAGAATATCAATACTTGGCAACATAACTCCTTTATTTATACCGGTTACAGGATTTATGATGACACCATTTATTGGATTTATATCAAAAAAGCCTTTAATTAAGTTAGATTCAACGGAAGTAGCTGACATATTTTCTGTGAATATCCTAGATTTAATTAATAATGATAAATTAATTACATATCGTCAAATAAAAGGTGAAAACTTAAATATCCCATATTTTAGTTTAAATAATCATCAAGTGTGGGGAGCAACATCAATGGTATTGTCTGAATTCAAAGATATTATACATTTGATTGAAAAGTAATAATTATGAATCGTATTGGTATAGATCTAGGTGGAACAAAGATTGAAGGAGTTTTATTATCATCAGATAATAAAATGATTGAACGCAAACGTATTCATACGAAGCAAGAAGAAGGTTATGAATCTATTATCCATAGAATTGTAAAATTAATTAACAATATTAAATCAATATCTATTAAAGACTGTCAAATAGGTATATGTACACCAGGCGCTTTAGATATAAAAACAGGTATTTTAAAAAATAGTAATACAGTTTGTTTAATTGGAAAACCAATTAAAGAAGACCTTGAAAGTGAATTAAAATGTTCTATTGCAATAGATAATGATGCTAATTGTTTCGCTATGGCTGAAGCATTATTGGGATCTGGAAAAAATTATGAAATTGTTTTTGGAGTAATAATGGGGACAGGAGTTGGAGGCGGTTTAGTATTAAATCGCAAAATCCATCATGGAAGATTATTTATTGCTGGCGAGTGGGGACATCAAGTATTATACCCAAATGGTAGGGACTGTTATTGTAATAAAAAAGGATGTGTAGAAACATATTTAAGTGGCCCCTCTTTAGAAAAAGAATGGGAAAAAAATTCAAATGAATTTTTACCCTTAAAAAAAATTATTGAATTATACGATAATCGTCCAAATGATATTTATACTAAATGGAAAAATGAGTTTCTTTCAAACTTTGGAATTGCTCTTTCAAATGTAATAAATATAATTGATCCAGATGTCGTTGTATTAGGAGGCGGACTTTCAAACATTAATTTTCTTTATAGCGAAGGTATATTATCGGTACAAAAAAATATATTTAGTAATAAAACTGATACTCCAATAGTTTCAAATAAATTGGGTGATTCAGCTGGTGTGTTTGGGGCGGCATTACTTAATTAATTACTTTTTTGATCGTTTTCGCAATGCTTGCATCGTTTTCCACAATGTTTTAGGTAGTTTGTCTAAATCATTAAATTGCCCTGCTCCTTTTAACCATTCTCCTCCATCTATCGTAACTACTTCTCCATTGATATATCCTGACTGATCACTAATTAAGTAAGTAGCAAGATTAGCTAACTCTGAATGTTCTCCAAATCGTTTCAAAGGAATTCTATCTTTTAATTTCTTTTTCATGTTTAACCCAGGTGGAGCCAATCTCTTCCAGGCTCCCTCAGTCATAAACGGACCTGGCGCTATTGCATTTGTACGAATATTATATTTCGCCCACTCAACAGCGAGAGATCTTGTCATTGCTAATACCCCTGCTTTTGCAGAAGCGGAGGGGACAACATATCCAGATCCTGTCCAAGCATACGTAGTGACAATATTTAATATATTTCCATTTTTTTGCTTAATCATCTCTTTACCCACAGCAAGTGTACAGTTAAATGTTCCCATAAGAACAATATCAACAACTGCTTTGAATCCTCCCGGTGATAACATTTCTGTCGGTGAAATAAAATTACCGGCAGCATTATTTATTAAAATATCAATTTTATCAAACTGATTTAATGTATCACTAACCATGGAGTTTACTTGATCCGTATCTCGCACATCACATTGTAATCCAAGCACCTCTGCCCCAATCTCTTTCATTTGGGATGCAGCTTCTGAAATTACTTCTTTTCTTCTACTTGCAATAACTAGGCTAGCTCCTAGTTCTGCAAAACGCATTGCCATAGATTTTCCAAGACCAGTTCCTCCTCCAGTTATTAGAACGACTTTATTTTTTAATATATCTTTTTCAAACATAAAACATCCATTATAATAGCAAATTTTAATCCAATTTATCTATAAAATATATCATTTGATAAATACTGTGATTATTTTTTCAAAGTTCTAATAATTTGCTATATTGGCATTAATGATTAATTATTCAACTAATCAATATCCTATTGTAAAGTATAAAATAAAGCAAACTCACATTGTTAAAAAAATTATTTAAAATAAATCAGGGAGAAGGGCTTCCAACCCTAATTCTCTTTTTCCATTTTTTTGCATATGTAGCAATTAGCATAACTGGCACTGCAGCAAGAGATGCATATTTTCTTAATATGGTAGATAAAAAATATCTACCTCTAATGTTTCTTGCTATTGCGATTGTACTTTCTATAGTAATAGAAATTTATAGTCGATTATCAAAAAATAGAGATCTCAGCACAATTGTAACTGGAACAGGAATAATTTTTATTGCCACTCTTTTAGCAATTCAAAAACATCTTGAAGGATGGGTAATTCCATTTCTGTATGTATGGAAAGATGTTATTGATGCAATTATAATTACACAATTTTGGTTAATTGCATCACAAGTATTTGATCCAAGACAAGCAAAACGATTATTCGGATTACTTGGTGCAGGAGGAGCATTAGCTGCAATTATTATCGGATCAAGTATAAGTCAGTTTGTATCAGTTTTCGGATCAGAAAATCTACTTTTCGTTACTATGAGTTTTATAATTATTGTAATACTAATGGCAAATTTAATTAGGCCTTATAGAAATCTTAATGAACAAAAACATCAAACTTCAAAGAAAGATGTCCATAAAAATACAGGGAAATCTTTTACACCATATTTAAAGTCTCTTGCAATTATTATTGGTTTAGCTGCAGTAGCTTCGCGAGTTGTAGATTATCAATTTAAGATTACAGCAGTAGCTTCATTCCCTAATCAAGATGATCTTGTCAACTTTTTTGGACAATATTATGCAGTCACGGGTGTTGCAACAATGATAATACAGCTTTTTATTACAAGCAGGCTTTTATCGCGATTTGGAATTATTGTAGCCATATTAATTCTCCCAACATTATTTATGGCTGGAGCTGCGGGATTTCTCATGTCACCCGTATTAGCAGCTGTGTATATATCAAAATTTTCTGATCAGGTTTTTAGATTTACATTTCATAATGCCTCTATTCAATTATTATGGATACCAGTAAAAAGAACAATCAAAAACCGTTTGAAACCTGTGATCGAAGGTTCGATACGCGCAGGCCTTGAAGGTGTCTCGGGTATATTAATTTTTCTTTCAATTACAATGTTTAATGTACCAATACACTATCTCAGTATATCAATTATATTGATTACTATTTACTGGATTAAAAGATCCTTTAGGCTAAAAAAATTATATATTAAAGAACTTCAATCAGCAATCGAAAAAAGAGAGTTAAACTTTGAAGAATTAACCTTAGATATTCAAGATGAAGCAATGGTTAAAACTATTAATCTGGCATTAAATAATGATGATGAAAGCCAACA
>CEVM01112274.1_pt1 | contig 10099 bp, 7 predicted proteins | sample 531481 | NCBI WGS metagenome assembly CEVM01 (sample SAMEA2623649, study PRJEB7988) | marine metagenome | biome: marine biome (ENVO:00000447); feature: mesopelagic zone (ENVO:00000213) & marine oxygen minimum zone (ENVO:01000065); material: "saline water (ENVO:00002010), including plankton...
GGTGGAATTGAAGTTGCTTCCGGAGGCGGAACGACAACCTTGACCAACGCCGACTTATTAAATAACAGTACGGCATCTGCTCCTGGTAATGGAGGCGGACTGCATATCACCGGTGGCGACAACAGTACGATCACAGGTGGAACGGTTTCAGGGAACACGGCTTCATTAGAAGGTGGTGGACTATGGAATGGTGCTGGAACGATGACAGTTGACGGAACTTCTATCGATGGAAACACCGCAAGTGGCGCCATGGCCAACGAAGGTGGTGGTGGAATTTTCAACGCTGGCGGAACGCTAGATGTATTGAATGCAACTATTACCAACAACGTAGCCGACGGTGCTGCTGGTTCTGGTGGAGGAATTCTGAACGATATGGGAACCTTAACGGTAACCGATTCAGATTTCGACGGCAATACTGCAGTAAGAGCTGGAGGTGGAATTGAAGATAATTCGGTTGCTGGAAATCTTCTAACGTTAGACAACATTACCTTGACGAACAACACGGCTGCTGCCGCTCCGGGTAACGGAGGGGGACTTCATATTACAGGTCCTGGTGATTCTGATATTCTTGGCGGAACCGCAACAGGTAACGTTGCTGCTGCCGAAGGAGGAGCCCTTTGGAATGGTACCGGTATCATGACGATCGATGGGATGACCATCGACGGAAATGATGCGCAAGGAGCTGACGCCGATAATGGCGGAGGTGGTGTCTTCAATAATGGAGGTACGGTTGATATTCTTAACGGAACCACAATTACCAATAACCTTGCTTCTGGAACTTCAGGTTCTGGTGGAGGACTGTTGAGTACTGATGGTGATGTTACGATCACCGATTCGTTCTTGGATACCAATTCAGCGAACCGAGCAGGAGGTGCTATCGAGATCATCGAAGGAACCTTGACGATCAATACTTCAGACTTAATAAATAACGATGTGAACGGTACGGCAGGTACAGCGAACCCAGGAAACGGAGGAGCACTGCACGTAACGGGAACTTCAGCAACGATTGATATCATCGAAACTACCGTAGATGGAAACAGTGCCGCTAACGAAGGTGGTGGATTGTGGAACCAAAATGGTTCAACGATGAATGTACTTACTTCTACGGTTTCTAGAAACGATGCTGCCGAAGGTGGTGGTGTCTATAACAATGGAGGTGCGATCACGACCATTGAAAGAAGTACCATTTCAAGTAATACGGCCTCAGCCAATGGTGGTGGTATTACAAACGATGGAGCTAGCTTAGACTTAAATGCGGTAACAGTAGGAGCCAACTCGGCTTCAGGAACTGGTGGAGGTATTCAGAGTAATACAACGACTAGTTTGAAGAACACTATTGTAGCCTTGAATACGGCTGGTAGTGGTGCCGATGTAGCAGGAACATTTACTTCTAACGATTATAACTTGATCGGAACCGATGATACGGATGCGTTCCCTGAAGAAGCCAACGACATTGAAGAAGTAGACCCATTACTTGGGCCGCTTCAAGATAACGGAGGAACTACGGAAACGCACGAACTATTGTTAGGTACACCGGCTTATAACGCAGGAGATCCAGCAGATCTATTTGATGATCAACGTGGTGAGGCTGTATTTGAAGGCATCAGAGATATTGGAGCCTTTGAAGCACAAGATATCTTACTCAGCGTAGCTGATGTTAGTAACGAAGGTGGAATCATTGTATATCCAAACCCATCGCGTGGTTTTGCAACGGTGGCAATTCCGCAGACCTTCGGGACATCGATCCAAATTGTTGTTACCGAATTGGCTTCCGGTAAGCTCATCAAGAATATAACAACCACTGCAGGTCAGCAGGAACTAGATTTCAGCGGATTTGCTAATGGCGTGTACATCATTAACGTGATCTCTGAGCAAAAGAGCTCGGTACACCGTTTGATCTTAGCCCAATAAATTAGTTTAGATTTATTGAAAGAAGCTCTTCCCTTGGGAAGGGCTTCTTTGTTTTTATGAGTTTCAGAAGTAGGAAGGATGTTTTTTATTGCTTCGGAAAGCTATACACGTATCCTAAAGTAAATTCCGTAAAATCGGCCTGGCCACCATTCGCGTTGATATGTGCCCCGAAATATAGGTTGTGTGGCTGAAGCGTATGGGTTCCGAAGAGATAATACTTTAAACCCAGTCGTGCTGAAAGGAGGTGCTTCATCTTAAACTTAGAAGTATATTCTCCCAACACCCAATAGTCAGGAATCTCTCTAGGCGTATTGTCCCAACCTTCGTTGATACGCCAATCAAATCGATAGGAAGGTTTAAAGAGGTTGGCGCCTAGTTGCAATTCAATTCCTATATGATTGAGTAGTAATTCACCATTCAAATGTAAGCCGATGGCGGAAGCGTTCAAAAATGGATTATCTCGCAAGTCTGAAAATTCTTGTCCTTCTCGCACCAAAAACTCATGGTTATTGATGTACTCATAATAATGATCATAATAGCGATAATAGAACCCGATACCGATACGATACGTATTATTCAGAACTTGTCCGTATTCTCCTGAAACCGTATAGACCGGCTTTTGGTCGTTATAGGCATTAGAAAGCACGTTGATACCATACCCAAATCGCGCTGTGAGATAGTGATAACGTGATCGCTGAAAAGAAGGTGTGGTGGTTTGTTGTTCGCGCTTTCCATGTTTAATTTCTGCGGAAAGACTTCCTAAAAACGAATTTAGCCCTTGGTTGGGAAGTCGCGTATGGCCATTGGAATGATGGAAAAATCCGGCTCCTAACTGCCAGTCAATACGGCGGCTTTCAAGAAATCGATACTTAAAAAATACGCGAAACGACCATGTTAGTTTTGTAGTAACCGCTTGATTTCCCGGATTCGTAAGGGTATCAAATTGCCTCGTAAAGTAAGAGGCACCCATTCCCGTAAGTAGGGTAAACCTTCTTTTTTTTGAAGAGAACAATGGAAATTCAGCAATAGGCATGGCTGTGATAGCCACCCCTAAAGCATCGTAATTTCCAAATTCTGAAAGTCCAACACTAAAGCCTACTTTGGGATGATTCAGCCGATAGGCCCATTCTTGTGTAACCTAATCGGTATAACTTCCGTAATGGAAAAAAATGTTCTTTTGGATACCACGCTCCGGGAATCCTTCGTTGGCTTCCGCGGTAATTCCTGCCAAAGCTTCCGTAGTAAAAAAACGTGAATACGCAGTAGATTCCGAAGAAATTTGCGCTGTGAGCGTAGTGCCTAGAAGCATGCTGAATATGAGAGGGGCTACCTTCATTTGGCTCCAAAGAAACAATTTCTATGGAACTTTTAAAAATTAAGATTACATTCGCTGTACCACGTCATATGGAAGCACTCGAACAATTTACTTCAGACTTATCTTCTTTTGCTTGGGGGCTGCCCTTACTTATCTTGTTAATTGGCGGCGGGCTATACTTACTCATTCGAATTAAATTTTTACCCTTCCGATATTTAGGTCATGCCGTCGCTATATTACGCGGACGCTACGATGACGAACACGATGAAGGTGATATCAGTCATTTCCAAGCACTTACTACCGCCCTTTCTGCTACGGTGGGTATGGGAAATATTGCCGGTGTCGCCGTAGCGATTGCCTTGGGAGGTCCCGGAGCTGTGTTTTGGATGTGGGTAAGTGCAGTCATTGGAATGTCTACAAAATTTTTCACAGCGACCTTAGCAGTATTATTTCGAGGTAAAGATTCCGACGGAAAAGTGCAAGGCGGACCTATGTATTTCATTGAAGAGGGCTTAGGAAAACGTTGGAAACCCATGGCTATCTTTTTTAGTATTGCCGGATTGGTGGGAGCTTTGCCCGTTTTTAATGTGAATCAACTAAAGCAAGCATTGAACGATATTGTGATCAAACCGGCAGGTTGGTACGCAGGTTTTACATCAGATATTGTAATAGGAATCGCACTCGCCCTTATTACGGCCATCGTTATTTTAGGTGGTATTTCACGTATCAGTAAAACGGCTGAAAAATTAGTACCCGCCATGGTGGTCCTGTACTTTGTGATGGTGCTCATTATTTTGGGAGTGAATCTCGACGCAGTACCGCAGTATCTAGGCTTGATATTTACGGATGCGTTTTCTGCATCCTTTTACGAGGGCGATGCGTTTTTGGGAGGTGTGGTAGGCGGACTCATACTTTTGGGAATCAAACGTGGGGCTTTTTCAAACGAAGCAGGAATTGGTACGGCACCCATGGCACATGGCGCAGCCAAAACAAAAGAACCTGTACGAGAGGGGTTGGTAGCGATGCTGGGACCGGCCATCGATACACTTATTATTTGTACGTTAACGGCATTGGCCATCTTGGTTACGGGCGTTTGGCAATCAACAGACGACAATGGAGTGTCGCTAACAGCTTCGGCTTTTGAAAACAGTATTCCCTATTTCGGGAAATATGCATTGATGGTTTGTATCGCCGTGTTTAGTATTTCATCCCTGTTTTCCTATTCGTATTATGGTACCAAATGCATGTCGTATCTCTTCGGAACCAAATATAAACATTGGTACAACTATGCATATATCGCAAGTATTTTGGTGGGTGCTACAACAAGTTTAAGCATGATGATCAATTTGATTGATGCCTTCTTTGCCTTCATGGCCATTCCAACAATGACAGCAACATTGTTATTAGCCCCTCGTGTCATTCGAGAAGCAAAATCCTATTTCGCGCGTATGCGGAATAAAAATGTTTAGTACTGCTGAAGAAATTGGTCTAGAAGTGCCGTAGCTTTTTTAGCGCCGCTAGGATTTAAATGACTTTCATTCCAAAAATCGGTCACCTCAAAGTTTAGTGTGTCTTCTTCAATACTGAAAAGTAGAAGGTTATTTTGACGTATTTGTTCGCGTAATACACTATCCCTACGCCTTAGAATGTCAGGATGTCTCTGGGGTAAGTACGAAGTGTACATCGGGGCTTGAAAGACCACCACTTGAATGTTTTGTTTTTGTAAGTAATCGATCATTTCCAGAAAATGGGCCACATTATGGTCAAAAAGATCCTTGTTGGGTATTTTATAGATTTTGAAGCGATCCGATCTTGTAATAGCTTCTTCATCGTACTTCAAACGTTTAAATTTTCCAGCATAATTTAACGTGTCAAAGCCAACATCATTGAAGCCTGCAGGATCTTCATGAGAGTTATAGTAATTGTTTAACCGTTCGATCATGATCGGAGGATTGGCAAAAAACAGCAATTCATCTTTAAAATAGGTTGTCCGTTGATAAGCGTTGACATTGTAGTATAGTAGGGGATAGGCGTGCTTCCAGAAATCAGGACCGTTATGTGGCAATTCAAAGTGACTATAGGACACCTCCAGCACTACGGTGTGAACATTTGGAAGCTTTGGAAGCAATTGTTTTAGTAATGCAAAATCGGTATCGTGATGTTGATTTCCGGAGGCGAGATTTACGGCAGGAAGAGAAAGCATCTTAGCATTAATGGCATCCTTCATTTGTGAAGAACCTAGCAAAACCACTTCAATTGATTCAGTATGATCGTCAAGATAAGGGGCTATATAAGTATAAGAAGTCGGGATGTTGCGCGTCAATCCTTCCACCAAAATTCCTAGTAGTACAATTGGGATAAAAAACCACAATAGCGATATGAAGAAGGAGCGTTTTGTCAAAACTGAAAGTATATAAAAGCCTCCTGAGGCGCTGCATAGCGCACTAAGAGAAATATGAGTACATAATAAACAAGCCATCGCGCCGGCTTGGGTAGCCATCGTTCAAATTCTTGCATGGGGTAGGCGTTATTTCTGAAAAATAATTCTGCAATGATCATAACGGGAAGCACCATGAGCTTCCAACCAATAATGGTGGAGAACTGGTCGTTCATTGTAAAAGAGGCAATACGTTCGAGAATAATCCATACATCTGAAATGGAGGTTGCCCTGAAGAAAATACTTGAAATAGAGGTTATCGTGAAAAAATAAATCAATGAAAATAATCGGTTTTGTTTTGAGAGCCATCCACTTACCGTACGGTGGTGCTGCAGCGGAATCCGTTCGAAGATTAAAATAATTCCATTAAAGATTCCGAAGCAAATAAACGTCCAATTGGCACCATGCCAAAAACCGATCAATGTCATGGTTACTAATAAAGCAGGCATTGTCGACCAGTAATTTAAATTCTTACGATAACGAACTAGAGAAGCGTACACATTCTCAGTAAACCAACGGGTAAGGGTTATATGCCAACGTTGCCAAAATTCAGTGATACTTTTTGCGAGATAGGGGAGGTTGAAGTTCTTGCTCAAACGAAAGCCGAATAATTTTGCAGTTCCGATAGCTATATCAGTATACCCTGAAAAATCACCGTACATCTGAAAGGAGAACAATACAGCTGCATACATCAGCGAAATACTTCCGTAGGCTTCCGGTTGTTCGAAAATGGTGGTCACTGCAACCCCTAAGGTGTCTGCAATCAATATTTTTTTTATCAGTCCCCATAAAATTTGCCGAAGGCCTTCTTTTTGTTGAGACACTTGAAACGATCGTGACTGTTGAAACTGAGGTAATAGTTTTCTTGCCCTTTCAATGGGGCCGGCTACGAGTTGTGGAAAGAAGCTCACAAAACATAAAAATTCTAACAGATTTGAAGAAGCCTCTTGACGACGTCGGTAGACATCAAGGGTGTATCCTAAGGTTTGAAAGGTGTAGAAGCTTAGCCCAACAGGAATTAACACCGTCCATATGGTAAAATCTCCTTCAGGCACGTTCATACTGAAAAGGGTATAGAATTCCGATAGGAAGAAATGGAAATACTTAAAAGTGATGAGAACTCCTAGATTCCAAAGAATACTACCGCCCAGCCATGCCCTTCGTTTCCATAAGGTGTTTGATCGCTGTAGAAAATATCCGGCTCCGAAATCAACCAGACTACTGGCAGCAAGTAAGACTAAAAATCGCCAGTCCCACAACCCATAAAACACATAGCTTGCGCACAATAACAGAATATTTTGGGTGATCCTATGGCGACTTCCGATGCCCCAATAGAGACCGTATACGATCACTAGAAAAAAGCCAAAATCAAATGAATTGAAGAGCACCTATCTACGAGTTGAAGCCTAAAAATAAAAAAAGGCTACCATTTGGTAGCCTTCTGTAATGCGATTTTTTTTAGTTCCCTGTAAGTAGGACATTGTCAATAGCAATATCCTCATCACCTGCATCTAAACTCATTTCAATGCGAATGTCCATAGTAGTTGCTGCTGGTATCGCAAAAGTAGCTCCGTACTGTGTCATTGTGTCTGTAATTTCAGCACCATCTCCATCTCCATCTAGATCGTTATCAATAAGAGGAGCCGTATTAAATTCAGTGCCATCATTTTCAATAGCAAAGAACGTCACCCAAGGCCCACCGTCTAGTCGGTATTGAGCGCGTAAATAATCTAGTTCATCCCAATCCTGGTTAGAGCCATCATCGTCTTCTGCAAAGAAAGCACTGAAATCAAAGTTGGTTAATCCTGATACATCAAATCCAGACCATGTAAGAGAAGCTGGGTTAACGCCAACGGCAGTCACTCCATCAATATCTTGTGCTCCGAAGAACTGCGCGCCTTGTACTCCGCTGATTGCAGCAGAAATGTCGCTCCCATCGGTAATACGGAAATAATCAGTTGTTTCCCCTGCATTGTCAACAAAGGTTGGAACAAAGTCGAAGGTAGCATCTTCAAAATCTTCATCAATCAGTGTAGTGTTAGTGCCAGGACAGCTCGTGTCGCTTTCAAAGGTTCCCGAGAGCGTACCATAGCTAATAGACTCCCATTCCCAGGCGCCTGTAATTTGTGAACAATCATTTCCGCTAGACGTGGGTTCATTATTAAAGATATGAACACCTTCCCAAGTTACGGGCTGTCCGTTGCTCAAAAATCCAACATTGGTGGTGCTACCGTCTCCACTTTCAATGGTACAGGTAGTTAATACACCTGTCGCAGAACAATCAGACTGATACCCAATTCCGTCGGTCGTTGTCGTACCAATGGTACTTTGGGTGGTCATGTTGCTAGTGCCATCTGCAGTCGTAAACATCATATTGAAGGTTTGTGTAGCCCCTTGTCCTACTACCGGATGTCCGTTACACTCAACACATTCCCAAGTACCTGTTACCGGAGTCACCGGAGCACGTTGGGTATGTTTCGCAACAATAATATCTGCATCAAGATCTTTAAAAATAACATTGGTTACCTGTGGTGTCTCGCCGCGTTGGTTTACCGAAAAGTCAAACGACCACTGTGCCGATGCAAAATGTAAATTGTTAATTGCATTTCCGGCCTGTGGAATAGAAACGGCTTTTGCTTCAAATGATTCTCCTGTGTGGGTGGTTAAGGTAGCCACGGGTACCGCCTTGGAAAACGTATTACCATTGGCGGGTATGTTTATAGAAACAACAGCTCTATATTTTGAATCCAATGTGGTGAAAACGCCTTTATATTCCCCAATATTTGTAGCATCTGTAAGGGCATTGGCTTGAAGGGATGCAGACGTAAGTTCTTGCGATGGATCTTCGGGTTGACATGCCACAAATAAAAGGGCTGTCATCAATAATGTAAATGTATATCTCATGTGAAAATTTAGTTTGTACAAAGCAACAAATCCACGTTAAATTGAATGTTACTTCATGATTAATTAAGTATTATGTAAACCTTTATTTTGATGCCTCTAACTTAAACGTATACTCCTGAAACAGTTGTTGCAATATTTTCTCGGAAGCAGATAGATATTCATTGCCTTTTATATCCTTCGAAATTTGCTGACAATATTGGGTCAACGATCCGTCTTCATATCGTTCTACGAGCATGGGGTGGACGTAATAACTTCGACACACAGCTCTGGTGTTCCCTAATGAAGAAGCAGCGGCGTCAAAGGCTTCAAGAATATTTTTCTTGATTTGTTTTTGAGATTCTTCAGGACCCAATTCACAGAGCGTTTCAAAGAAGATTTTAGAGGCGGCCCAAGTCCTGAAATCTTTAGCAGTAAAAAAATCGTCACTGATTTCTTGAATATAATCATTGACCATTCCACTATCAATTTGATGATGTTTACCGTCTTCATCATAATATTTGAAGAGTTCCCAACCGGGAATTTCCTCGCAGGCTAAGACCAGTTTTTGAAGTCGTTTATTCTTCAGCGTTACGGAATGTTCCTTTCCTTTCTTTCCAACAAAGTTGAATTTAATCTTGTTCTTGTACACATCTAGATGTTTTGTACGTAGTGTTGAAAGTCCGTAAGATTTATTCCGCTTTGCGTAATAATCGTTTCCAATTCTAATATGTGTTTCTTCCATCAACCGAATGACCAATGCCAAACACTTACGTTTGGTCATAGTTCTAAGTCGGAGGTCTTTTTCAATTTGTTTCCGGATCTTGGGAAGTGCCTTTCCAAAAACCCCCATTTTCAAGAATTTTGTTTGATTTCGTAATTCTGACCAGTTCGGGTGGTATCGATATTGTTTTCGGTTCTTTTCGTCACGTCCAACTACTTGCAGATGTCCGTTTTCCAGGTGTGTAATGCGTACATCTGTCCAGGCAGGAGGAATGACCAAACGCTTAAAACGATCAATGCTCTTTTTGTTCGTTATCTTTTTGTTCTTTCTGGTGTAGTAAAAACCTCGCCCATGTTTGTGACGTTTGATACTGAGTTTATCTTCGGTAATGTAAACAAGATTCGCAAGGTTAACCGCAGTATCCGGATTTTTGATAATTTTTTTGACCTTGGGAACGCTTATAACCATGACATAAAGATACCATGGCAAAACCTTAAAAACTCTTAAACAAAACCGAAAACTATGCGAAAGTTTATTCGAAGTAACTGAACGTCTCTCCGTCTTTCAAGGAAAGAAGCGTTTCATAGATCAGTTGAATGACATGCTCTACATCATCACGATGTACCATTTCAACGGTAGTATGCATGTACCGCAGCGGAAGAGATATTAACGCACTTGCCACGCCACTACCACTATATGCAAAAGCATCGGTATCCGTACCGGTCGCTCTGGAAAGCGCCGCACGCTGAAAAGGTATGTCCTTGGCTTCCGCTGTTGCTACAATAAGGTCTCTTAATTTTTGTTGTACCGCCGGCGCATAGGCCACTACCGG
>CEVM01125423.1_pt1 | contig 10096 bp, 8 predicted proteins | sample 531481 | NCBI WGS metagenome assembly CEVM01 (sample SAMEA2623649, study PRJEB7988) | marine metagenome | biome: marine biome (ENVO:00000447); feature: mesopelagic zone (ENVO:00000213) & marine oxygen minimum zone (ENVO:01000065); material: "saline water (ENVO:00002010), including plankton...
TTCTGGGGCCGGCGATCCTGTTCCTGTCGCTCTATCTGGTTTATCCGGTGCTCGACAGCCTGTGGCGGTCGCTGAACAATGCCAATGGCAGCCGTTTCGTGGGATTCAGCAACTACACCTGGCTGGCGGGCGACAGCAAGTTTCGCGAATCGATGCTGAACAATCTGCTGTGGCTTCTGGTGGTGCCGGCGCTTTCGACGCTGTTCGGGCTGATCGCGGCGCAACTGACCGACCGCATCAGATGGGGCAATATCGGCAAGTCGCTGATCTTCATGCCGATGGCGATCTCTTTCGTCGGTGCCGGGGTGATCTGGAAATTCATCTACGAATATCGCGGCCCCGACGAGGTGCAGATCGGCCTGCTGAACTGGATCGTGACGAAACTGGGCGGCGATCCGCAGATCTGGCTGACGCTGATCCCGTGGAACAATCTCCTGCTGATGATCGTGCTGGTCTGGATCCAGACCGGCTTTGCCATGGTGATCCTGTCCGCCGCCCTGCGCGGCATCCCCGAAGAAACGATCGAGGCCGCGATCCTGGACGGGGCCTCGCCCATGCAGGTGTTCATGAAGATCAAGGTGCCGCAGATCATGGGCACGATTGCCGTGGTCTGGACGACGATCACCATCGTCGTGCTGAAAGTCTTCGACATCGTCTTCGTGATGACCAACGGCCAATGGGGCACCCAGGTCCTGGCCAACCTGATGTATGACTGGACCTTTCGCGCGTCCGATTACGGACGCGGCTCGGCGGTGGCGATGATCCTGATGGTCCTGGTCACGCCGATCATGGTCTGGAACATCCGCAATGCCCGCAGGGAGGTGCGCTGATGGACGGGATGGCGGGCCGCAAGTCGTCGCTGGTCTGGGCGGTCAACATTTCCGCCCTGCTGCTGGTGATCCTGTGGACGATCCCGACGCTGGGGCTGTTCGTGTCGTCCTTTCGCGACCGCGACCAGATCGCCAGTTCCGGCTGGTGGCAGTCCTTCTCGGCCTCCGAACAGACGGGGTTCGTGCGAACCGGAACCGACAAGGACGCGGAGCAGCGGGACGGGCTCTACATCATCGAGGGCAATGTCCTGGAGGGCGGGCAATCGCTGGTCGCCTGGGGCACCGGCGCGCGCCAGCCGGCCGAGTTCCAGCCGGGCGAGACAACCCGGATCGAGGATGGCTGGGATCTGACCGTGAACGAGGACGGATCCTATCGGCTGACCTCGGCCCGGCCCTTCGACATGCGACGCGGCGAACGGATCTTCGTCACCACCGAGGCGCCGCCGAAATTCACCACCCGGAACTACAGCCGCGTCCTGCAGGCCGAAGGGCTGGGCCGCGCCTTCATGAACACGCTGACGGTGACGATTCCGGCCACCATCATCCCGATCCTGATCGCGGCCTTCGCCGCCTATGCGCTGGCCTGGATGGAATTTCCCGGCCGCGCGATCCTGACCGCCGCCGTGGTCGGCCTGCTGGTCGTGCCGCTGCAGGTGGCGCTGATCCCGCTGCTGCGGCTGCATAACGAGATCGGCATCGGCAAGGGCTATCTGGGCATCTGGCTGGCCCATACCGGATTCGGCCTGCCGCTGGCGATCTATCTGCTGCGAAACTACATGGTCGGCCTGCCGCGCGAGGTGATCGAAAGCGCCCGCGTCGATGGCGCGACCGAGTTCCAGATCTTCCGTCGCATCATCCTGCCGCTGTCCTTTCCGGCCCTTGCCTCTTTCGCGATCTTCCAGTTTCTGTGGGTCTGGAACGACCTGCTGGTGGCCACGGTCTTCCTTGGCAATACCAGGGAACAGCTTGTGATGACGGGCGTTTTGCGCGAATTGATGGGATCGAAGGGCGGCGAATGGGAAATTCTGGCGACATCGGCCTTCATCTCGATCGCGGTGCCGCTGGTCGTGTTCTTCGCGATGCAGAAATATCTGGTCCGCGGCCTTCTGGCCGGATCGGTGAAAGGTGGATGACTTGACGGAAAAGACGGCCGATTGGTGGAAGGGCGGGATCATCTATCAGATCTATCCGCGCAGTTTTCAGGACACGACCGGCGATGGAATCGGCGATCTTGCGGGGATCGCGCAAAGGTTGCCCTATGTCGCGTCGCTGGGCGTGGATGCAGTCTGGATCTCGCCCTTCTTCACCTCGCCGATGAAGGATTTCGGCTATGATGTCAGCGATTATCGCGGCATCGACCCGATCTTCGGCGGGATGGAGGATTTCGACTGGCTGATCGAGCGGGCGCATGAGCTGGGCCTGAAGGTGATGATCGACCTCGTGATGTCGCATACCTCGAACCGACATCCGTGGTTCAAGGAAAGCCGCGCCAGCCGCGACAATGCCAAGGCCGACTGGTATGTCTGGTCCGATCCCAAGCCCGACGGGACGCCGCCGAACAACTGGCTGTCGCTGTTCGGCGGCAGTGCCTGGCAATGGGAAGGCCGGCGCGAACAATACTACCTGCACAACTTCCTGTCGGCGCAACCGGATCTGAATTTCCACAACCCGGAGGTTCAGGACGCGCTGCTGGAGATGACGGCCTTCTGGCTGGACAAGGGCGTGGACGGCTTTCGTCTGGACACGATCAATTTCTATTTCCACGACCGGAAATTGCGCGACAACCCGCCGCTGGCGCCGGAGCTGCGCAAGGCCGATACCGCGCCGGCGGTGAACCCCTACAACCATCAAAGCCACCGGTACGACAAGTCGCAGCCCGAGAACCTGAAATTCCTCGAACGCTTTGCGGCGATGCTGAAACCGCATGGCGCCGTCGTCGTGGGCGAGATCGGCGACAGCGAGCGCGGGCTGGAGCTGCTGGAGGATTATACCGGCGTGCCCGGCCGGGTGCAGATGTCCTATGTGTTCGATTTCCTGTCGGGCGACGGCTTGCAGGCGGCGCGCGTGGTCGAGGTCTTTGACCGGCTGCACAGCATCGCGCCGAACGCATGGCCCTGCTGGGCGATGTCGAACCACGACGTGATGCGCCATATCAGCCGCTGGAGCCTGACCGATCAGGCCGCCAAGGCCTATTGCACGCTGCTGATGTGCCTGCGCGGCAGCGTCTGCCTGTATCAGGGCGAAGAGCTGGGCCTGCCCGAGGCCGAATTGCAGTTCGAGGATCTGCGCGATCCCTATGGGATCGAATTCTGGCCCGAATACAAGGGGCGCGACGGATCCCGGACGCCAATGGTCTGGGATATGGGCGTGAATGGCGGCTTCTCGACCAGCCAGCCCTGGCTGCCCGTGCCGCATGCCCATCTGCAACGCACCGTCGTCGCGCAAGAGGCCGATGCGCAATCGGTGCTGCATCATTATCGCTGGGCCATCGGCCTGCGCAACAAGCATTCGGCGCTGCGCCTGGGCAGCATGAGCGACATGAAGGCCGACGGCCCGATCCTGTCCTTCACCCGCGCCGACAGCGAACAGACCCTGCGGATCCGCGCCAATCTTTCGGAGGAAGAGGTCGGCGGGCTGGCGCCGTGGCAGGTCCAGGTCATCGAGGGCTGAACGGGGAGGAAACGCGGGATGGCCGATCTGAAACTGAAGGACATCGCCAAGTCCTATGGCGACGTGCAGGTTCTGCGCGATATCGACCTGGAGATCGCCTCGGGCGAGTTCATCGTCTTTGTCGGGCCTTCGGGCTGCGGCAAGTCCACGCTGCTGCGCATGATCGCGGGGCTGGAACGGATCACCGGCGGCGACCTGCAGATCGACGACCAGCGGATGAACGACATCCCGCCCAGCCAGCGCGGCATCGCGATGGTGTTTCAGTCCTATGCGCTTTATCCGCACATGACGGTTCGCGACAACATGGCCTTCGCGCTGCAGATCGCCGGCAAGTCCAGGGCCGAGATCCGCGAGGCGACCGACCGCGCCGGCCGGATGCTGCAACTGACGCCCTATCTGGACCGGCTGCCCAAGGCCCTGTCAGGCGGCCAGCGGCAGCGGGTGGCGATCGGCCGGGCCATCGTGCGCGACCCCAAGGTCTATCTGTTCGACGAGCCGCTGTCGAACCTGGACGCCGCGCTGCGGGTGGCGACGCGGATCGAGATCGCGCAGCTGAAGGCCTCGATGCCCGACCGGACGATGATCTATGTCACCCACGACCAGACCGAGGCGATGACGCTGGCCGACCGCATCGTGGTGCTGGCGGGCGGCGGCATCGCGCAGGTCGGCGCGCCGCTGGAATTGTATGAACGTCCGGTGAACGAATTCGTGGCCCAGTTCATCGGCAGCCCGGCGATGAACCTGCTGCCGGGCAAGGTGACGGCGGTCGGCGAGATGACCGGCGTGGCACTGGACGGCGGCGGCCAGGCGCAGGTGGCGATCCCCACGCGCCCCGGCGACGAGGGGATGGAGATCAATCTGGGCGTCCGCCCCGAGGACATGCGCGAGACCGACGGCACCGCCCTGTTCGAAGGCAAGGTCGATCTGACCGAGGCCCTGGGCGAGGTGACGCTGCTTTATTTCGGCACCCAGGGCGGTGCGGTGCCGATCATCGCCAAGCTGTCCGGCATTCATCCGGGGCTGAAGGGCAGCACGGTGCGGCTGACCGCCGATCCGCAGGCGCTGCATCTGTTTCACAAGGGCAATTCGCTTCTGTATCGCGACGGCACCGACCTGCCGCCCTATCAGCCGCGCACGGCCCGCGCCGCAGGCAGCATGGGCGGCGATCGCGGCGCGGCCGCCATGCCGGCAGATCGGAACGGACAGGACCGGAACGGGGGCAGGGACGGGGAGGATGGCGACCGGATCGAGGACGGGCTGATCAAGCCCGAGGGCCCGGTCCGCTGATTCTGCGACGAAAGTCGTAAATCTCCGATACCGCGATCTGCTATACTCGTCGCGATTGGGGGGAATCATGGCGCATCGCAGCCACGCGGATCTGGTGGCCGAGCAGTCGCAGTCGAAATCCGCGACCTCGGCGCTGGCGGCATCCTGGCGCCGCTCGCTGCTGAAGCATGGGCTGGATCCGGGCGATGCCCGCGGTCCTGAACGCCTGAGCCTGGCGGAATTGTCGGCCCGGCGACAGGCGATGGAGCATTTCCTGAAAGTCGCGGCACCGCAGCTGGACCAGCTCTACAACCTGGTCTGCCTGTCGGGCTGCAACGTGCTGCTGACCGATGCGGCGGGCGTGGTGCTGGATCAGCGCGTCAGCGATGGCGATGCGGCGCAATTCCGCGACTGGGGTCTGTGGCAGGGCATGGACTGGTCCGAGGCCGCGCAGGGCACCAACGGCATCGGCACCTGCCTGGCCGAGGCGCGGCAGGTCACCATCCATCGCGACGAACATTTCCGCACCCGCAATACCGGGATGTCCTGCATGGATGCGCCGATCTGGGGGCCGGACGGACGGCTGATGGCGGCCCTGGATGTCAGTTCCGCCCGCGCCGACCAGACCGAACGCTACAACCGCCTGATCGGTGCGCAGGTGGCCCAGACCGCGCGGGCGATCGAAGCGGTGTTCTTTCGCGCCTCGTTCCCGGATGCGCGGATCGTCGTCGCCTCGGGCGACGGAACCGAGGCGACGCTGCTTCTGGCGGTGGACAAGGACGACCTGGCCATCGGCGCGACCCGCGCCGCGCGGCGCGCCATGGGGCTGGAACGCGAAGGCGCCATCAAGCCGCGCCCCGCCGCCGATCTTCTGGGCCGCGAGGATGACATGCAGGGTTTCGACCGGGCCGAACGAGCCGCCGTGACGCGGGCCCTGGCGCGGGCCGAGGGCAACGTCTCGGCCGCCGCGCGCGCCCTGGGGATCGGACGGGCGACGATGTATCGGCGCATGGCGCGGCTGGGTCTGGCGGACAGATAGCCGGCGCCGGAGAACGTCATCGGCGCGGCCGGCGCGGCGCCGGGCGTGCCGCCGTCGATAAGTTCCGACACCTGTCTCACCCGCGAGACAGGTTCACGCGATGGCGATCCCGCCTGCGTTGAATCGAATCCTCAGCATCCCAAACTGTGACCCAGGCCCGGTCAGGAAATGCCGGGACGAGAGGAGGATCAAGACAATGCCGAACGACCAGACGCACGAATTCAAGGGCGTGGGCGTGCTGCCCTTTGCCAAACGCTATGACAACTTCATCGGCGGCACCTGGGTGGCGCCGAAATCGGGCAAGTATTTCATGAACACGACGCCCATCACCGGAGGCGAGATCGGCGAGATCGCCCGATCCGGTGCCGAGGATGTCGAGGCCGCCCTGGACGCCGCCCACGCCGCCCGGGACAAGTGGGGCCAGACCTCGGTCGCCGAACGGTCCAACATCCTCAACAGGATCGCCGACCGGATCGAATCCAATCTGGAACTGCTGGCCACCGCCGAGACCTGGGATAATGGCAAGCCCATCCGCGAGACGATGGCCGCGGACCTGCCGCTGGCGGTCGATCACTTCCGCTATTTCGCGGGCGTCCTGCGCGCGCAGGAAGGTGGCATTTCCGAGATCGACCATGACACCGTCGCCTATCACTTCCACGAGCCGCTGGGCGTGGTGGGCCAGATCATTCCGTGGAACTTTCCGATCCTGATGGCCACCTGGAAGCTGGCCCCGGCGCTGGCGGCGGGCAATTGCGTGGTGCTGAAACCGGCCGAACAGACCCCGGCGGGGATCATGGTCCTGATGGATCTGATCGCCGATCTGCTGCCGCCGGGCGTGCTGAACGTCGTCAACGGCTTCGGTCTGGAAGCGGGCAAGCCCCTGGCCTCCAGCAACCGCATCGCCAAGATCGCCTTCACCGGCGAGACGACGACCGGCCGGCTGATCATGCAATACGCGTCCGAGAACCTGATTCCGGTGACGCTGGAACTGGGCGGCAAGTCGCCGAACGTCTTCTTCCAGGACGTGGCCCGCGAGGATGACGATTTCTTCGACAAGGCGATCGAGGGTTTCGTGATGTTCGCGCTGAACCAGGGCGAGGTCTGCACCTGCCCGTCGCGCGCGCTGATCCACGAATCGATCTATGACAGGTTCATGGACCGCGCCCTGGCCCGCGTGAAGGCGATCAAGCAGGGCGATCCGCGCGATTCCGAAACGATGGTCGGCGCGCAGGCCAGCAGCGAGCAGAAGGAAAAGATCCTGTCCTATTTCGACATCGGCCGCAAGGAAGGTGCCGAGGTGCTGACCGGCGGCAAGGCGGCCGATCTGGGGGGCGATCTGTCCAGCGGCTATTATATCGAGCCGACGGTGCTGAAGGGCAACAACAAGATGCGGGTCTTCCAGGAAGAGATCTTCGGCCCGGTCGTGTCCGTGACCACCTTCAAGGACGATGACGAGGCGCTGTCGATCGCCAACGACACCCTCTACGGGCTGGGCGCAGGCGTCTGGTCGCGCGAGGCCAATACCTGCTATCGCTTCGGCCGCGCGATCAAGGCGGGCCGGGTCTGGACCAATTGCTATCACGCCTATCCGGCGCACGCGGCCTTCGGCGGCTACAAGCAATCGGGTATCGGGCGCGAGAACCACCGGATGATGCTGGACCATTACCAGCAGACCAAGAACATGCTGGTCAGCTACAGCCCCAAGAAGCTGGGCTTCTTCTGATGCCAGGCGGGGCGGCCCTTCGGGGCCGTCCCCTCCCCGCAACCTGCGGGGGCCTTGCGGCGTTGGGACATCACGTCTCCTCCCTGCCGGATCGTCCCGATGCCCAAGGATACCGAAAGCCCCATCCTCGATGCCGAGGACGCCGCCACCGGCGCCGGCCTGATCTATGTCAACGACGACATGCCGGGGATCACCCGCATCCGCGCGGGCAGGGGTTTTTCCTACCGCGATGCCAGGGGCCGCACGATCCGCGACAAGGCCGAACGCAAGCGTCTGGCCGCGCTGGCCATCCCGCCGGCCTACGAGGATGTCTGGATCTGCCCCGACCCGCGCGGCCACATCCTTGCGACGGGGCGCGATGCGAAGGGGCGCAAGCAATACCGCTATCACCCCGATTTCCGCGAGGTGCGCGACAGTGCGAAATACGATCACATGCTGGAATTCGCGACCGCCTTGCCCCGGATCCGCCGCCAGGTGGACAAGGACATGGGCCGCCGTGGCCTGCCCGCCGAAAAGGTTCTGGCCACGATCGTCTGGCTGCTGGAAAACACCATGATCCGCGTCGGCAACAGCGGCTATGTCAAGGAGAACAGGTCCCACGGCCTGACCACCCTTCGCGACCGCCATGTGACCTTCGCCGGGTCCGAGGTGCGGTTCCGCTTCAAGGGCAAGGGCGGCAAGGAATGGGATCTGGATATCCGCAACGCCCGCGTGGCGAAAATCGTCCGCGCCGCCCAGGACATTCCGGGCCAGCACCTGTTTCAGTATCTCGACGAGGACGGCCAGCGACGCGAGGTCAGTTCGACCGAGGTCAACGATTACCTGCGCGGCATTTCCGGGCGCGAGGTGACGGCCAAGGATTTCCGCACCTGGACCGGCACCGTGCTGGCCGCGCTGGCGCTGGCGGAATACGAGGCCGCCGACAGCGAGGCCGCCGCCCGGGCCAATGTCCGCGAGGCGATCGAGACCGTCGCCGCGACCCTGGGCAACACGCCCGCGATCTGCCGCAAATGCTATGTTCATCCGCAGATCATCGACGCCTATCTGTCGGGCGGGTTGAAGCTGGAACTGCGCGAGAAGATCGCGGACAATCTGAAAAAGCCGGATCTGCGACCCGAGGAAAAGCAGGTCCTGACATTCCTCAGGAGGAGGTTGAAATCATGAGCACCGTCACCGCGACACCGGAAGCCCTGCAACTGATCGAGGAAATCACGGCCGATCACGGGCCGGTCCTGTTCCACCAGTCGGGCGGATGCTGCGACGGGTCCAGCCCGATGTGTTACCCGCAGGACGACTTCAAGGTCAGCGAACGCGACGTGAAGATCGGCGAGATCGGCGGCGCGCCCTTCTATATCTCGGCCAGCCAGTACGAGACCTGGAAACATACCGATCTGACCATCGACGTGGTGCCCGGCCGGGGCGGCATGTTCAGCCTGGATAACGGGCGCGAAAAGCGGTTCCTGACCCGTTCGGACCTGTGCGCGACCTGACCCGCGGTCCCGCGATTGTGAAGCCGCGACCGATCGCCTATAAGCTGCGCGTCCCCCTGGAGGTTCGATCATGGCGCACAGCATCTTCATCGACGGCGAATCCGGCACGACGGGTCTGCAGATCCGCGACCGCCTGCTGGGCCGCGACGATATCGCGCTGATCCAGATCGACCCGGAACGCCGCAAGGATGCCGATGCCCGGCGCGAGGCCTTTGCCGCCGCCGACATCGCCATCCTCTGCCTGCCCGATGATGCCGCGCGCGAGGCGGTGGATCTGACCCGCGATCTGGACGTGCGGCTGATCGACGCCTCGACCGCGCATCGGGTCGATGAAAACTGGGTCTATGGCTTCGCGGAACTGGCCCAAGGTGTCCGCGACCAGATCGCGGGCGCGCGGCTGCTCAGCAATCCGGGCTGCTATTCGACCGGCGCCATCGCGATCATCGCGCCGCTGATCGCGGCCGGCCTGATCGACGAGGAAGAGGCCGTCGCCATCAACGCGGTCAGCGGCTATACCGGCGGCGGCAAGGCGCTGATCAGCGAATATCACGATGGCGGCGCGCCGGCGCATTTCGTCTATGGCCTTGCGCAGAACCACAAGCACATCCCCGAGATCATGGCCTATACCGGGCTTCTGGTGCAGCCGGTCTTTGCGCCTTCGGTCGGCAATTTCGCGCAAGGAATGGCGGTGCAGGTGCCGCTGCATCTGGATGAAAGCCGGACCCTTGCCGCCCTGCGCGAGGCCCTGTCCGACCATTATGCGGGCCAGCAATTCGTCGCGGTCGAAAGCCCGGAGGCGATCGGCGCGCGAATCGTTCCGACGGCGCTGAACGGCACCAACATGATGCGGATCAGCGTCCATGGCGACGATTCGCTGGGTTGCGCGACGCTGGTCGCGGTGCTGGACAATCTGGGCAAGGGCGCGTCCGGCGCGGCGGTGCAGAACATGAACCTGATGCTGGGCCTGCCGGAAGAGACCGGGCTATAGGCCGCAGGGCCCCGGCGCGGCGCAGCGGGACCCCTTGTCCTATCGGGCCTGATCCGACGATTGCGGCAGCGCGAAAGCCACCAGCTGATC
>CEVM01028054.1_pt1 | contig 10082 bp, 8 predicted proteins | sample 531481 | NCBI WGS metagenome assembly CEVM01 (sample SAMEA2623649, study PRJEB7988) | marine metagenome | biome: marine biome (ENVO:00000447); feature: mesopelagic zone (ENVO:00000213) & marine oxygen minimum zone (ENVO:01000065); material: "saline water (ENVO:00002010), including plankton...
GAGCCGGACGAGCTGCGCCAGGCCTGGGACGACTACAGCCTCAGCGACCCGTTCACCCTCGACCCCGCAATGCCCGCCCTGCTCGCTCGCATCGACGCCGACCACCCGGACGACGACCCCCAGGTGTGGGTGCCCCTCGGCGGGCAGGGCGACCCCGACTATCTGGATGCCGTCGTGGTCACCGAGCGCACCGTCACCAAGTACACCGCGCGCGACGGCCAGATCGAGCAGCCCTACTCGCTCCCCGAGGGCGACCCCCACGGCCTCACGCAGAGCGGCTGGCGGGCCGCGGCGAGCGCAGCGCGCTACGCGATCATCGGCCTCAACGCCGACGCCAGCAACACCGAGTACCTGCGCGGGCAGATCGAGGCGTACCTGACCGCGTTCGGTCACTTCGAGCCGGGGCGCGATGCCGACGCCAAGCGCGAGCGGGTCACCGCCGAGATCACCGCGGCGATCGCCGCCCAGTGACCCACGCCGGGGCGGGCGCGCAGACCGCGCCGCCTGTAGGTTCCCGCCCAAGATGGCGAAGGATGCCGGGATTCCACAGGTAATGGCAGTGGTTGTCAGCTCGGGTTTCCTCGCGAGATGGCGGATTCCTACAGACGCGCACCGAGGGTATGTCCGGGCGGGCAGTCCTGCGTGGAATCAGGCTCGCGCCTTCTCCTGCGCTACCTGAGCTGCTGGCGGTTGCTCTTGCTGTGTCGAGGTGATCATCACTATCGCTGCAATCGCCCTGGTCGGGGTCTTGGGTTGAGCTCCCGGTGTTCACCTCGCTCTTGTCAGGCGTTGGGCTGATCAGGCTCCGCGTGGCAGGTGCTCGAGGTGCCCGATGGCTTCGTCGAGCAGTTCCGTCACATGGTCGTCGAACAGCGTGTAATGGATGTGCCGACCATTGCGGTCACCAGTGACCAGTCCGAGGTGCCGGAGCAGGCGCAGATGGTTCGACACAGTGGTCTGGCCGACGTCGAGTCGCACGCTGAGTTCGGTGACGGTGCTCGGCCGCTCTCGGAGCACGCTCAGGATGCGCAGACGCACCGGCGACGCCAGCCCCTGCATAATCTCCGCCAATCGCTCCGCATCAGGCAGGGACAGCGGCTCCGCACCCTGCTTCTCGCTCACAGCCACCATTGTGCCTCGATCACGATAATCATTCACAACTGCAATATATCATGACGTTGTGATGTATTCTCGTTGGCATGAGCGCCTCCGAGACCACCGCCCCTTCCACCGCGGATACGCAGGAGCACGCGCACGGCTCCGCACGGTGGGAGCTGTGGTTTGCGATCGCGTCCGGCGTTACCTACGGGGCCGGGATGATCGCAGAGTACGCGCTGGCGCTGCCCATGCTCGGCTGGCCGCTGGTGTTCTTCCTCGCCACGTACTTCTTTGGCGGCTTCTTCACTGTCCGCACCGCGATCGCCTCCACGCTGCGCGGGCGGTTCGAGGTCGACTTCCTCATGCTGGTCGCAGCCGTGGGTGCCGCCCTGATTGGACGGTGGGCTGAGGGCGCGGTGCTGCTGTTTCTGTTCAGCCTCGGGCACGCGCTCGAGGAGTACGCGCTCAGTCGCGCCAGCAAGTCCATCGAGGCTCTCGCCGAGCTCGCCCCCCGCACCGCGCTGGTGCAGCGCGGTGCGGGCGACCCGGTCGAGGTGCCAGTGGAGCAGATCGCGGTCGGCGACGTCGTGGTGATCCGCCCGAACTCGCGTATCCCCTCAGACGGGTTCGTGATCTCCGGGGTGTCCGCGGTGGATCAGTCCGCGGTGACCGGCGAGTCCATCCCAGTCGAGAAGGAGCCGGTCTCCGACCCGGAGCGGGCGATGCGCACCGTCGACACCCTCCCGGCAGCGAACCGGGTGTTCGCGGGCACGGTGAACGGTTCCGGTGTGCTCGAGGTCGAGGTGACCGCCACGTCCGCGGACTCGACTCTCAGCAAGGTCGTCGAGCTGGTCCGCACCGCCGATCAAGCCACCTCCCCCACCCAGCAGTTCATCGACCGGTTCCAGCGCTGGTACGTGCCCGCCGTGATCCTCGGCGTCGTCGCGACTCTGCTGGTGTCGATGTTCGGGTTTGGGCAGGCGTTCCCGGATGCGTTCTACCTCGCCATGACGGTGCTAGTCGCCGCCTCCCCGTGTGCGCTCGCGATCGCGACTCCCGCCGCCGTCCTTGCCGGGGTCGCCCGAGCGGCTCGAGCCGGGGTGCTGGTCAAGGGCGGCGCCCCTTTGGAGACGCTCGGCCGGGTGGAGGCGATGGCGTTCGACAAGACCGGGACGCTCACCTGGGGTCTGCCCCGCGTCACCTCGGTCACCTCTGCCGCAGGCGATGCCGGCGCGGCGCTGATCCCGACCCTGGTGGCAGTGGAGTCGCTCAGCGACCATCCTTTGGCATCCGCGATCCTCCGTGACCTGGGCGAGCAGGTGCCCGACACCGCGAGGCTGGAGGCGACCGATCTGAACGCGGTCGTCGGCCGCGGCGTGCGCGCCACGATCGGTGGGGAGCCGGTCGAGGTCGGGAACCTGCGGATGTTCACCGAGCAGCAGCTCGCCCTGCCGGGCGAGCTCGAGGCTGCGTACGAGGAGGCTCGGGACTCGGGGCAGACGCTGATGATCGTCCGCCGGGCGGGTCGGTTCCTCGGCATCGTGGGGGTGATGGACGCCTCGCGCGCCGAGTCCGCTCAGGTGCTGCGGGCACTGCGCGGTGCGAGAGTGGGGCAGCTGGTGATGATCTCCGGTGACAACCAGCGTGTCGCCGACGCGGTCGGCCGCGAGGTCGGCGTCGACACTGCGATCGGAGAGCTGCTGCCCGAAGACAAGGTCGCCCAGATCACTCGGCTCGCCGAGACGCACCGGCCGATCGCGATGGTCGGCGACGGCGTGAACGACGCCCCCGCCATGGCACGCGCTGACATCGGCATCGCGATGGGTGCTGCGGGCTCCACCGTCGCCCTCGAGACCTGTGATATCGCGCTGATGAGCGACGACCTGGGCCGTGTCCCGTTCGCGGTCAGGCTCAGCCGCGCCACCAGCCGCATCATCCGGCAGAACCTCATCGCCAGCCTCGCCATCGTCGCGTTCCTCGTCATCGCGACCTTCATTGGGCTGAATATCGGCGCTGTCGTCCTCATCCACGAAGGCTCCACCCTGATCGTCGTCGCCAACGCGCTGCGACTGCTCAACTTCGAGCGTGGCAAAGAGCACCACGGCATCGACCACGAAGACAAGCCCGCACACTGATCTTCGTGGGCACGATCCTTGATTTCGGCGCACCGAAACATATGATTTCGGTGTGCCGAAATCATATGTTCGGGGAGCTGCCGAGCCGCTCCCGTCGCGTCGTGCGTCGACTCCTCGCCTGGCGTGGTTGATCGGCCCGGCTCTCGTCGCAGGCGTGGCTTACCTCGACCCGGGCAACGTGGCGAGCAACATGACGGCGGGCGCCCGCTACGGCTACCTGCTGGTATGGGTCGTGGTGCTCGCCAACGTCATGGCCTGGCTCATCCAGTACCTCTCCGCGAAGCTCGGCATCGTGACCGGACACAGCCTTCCGGAGACCCTCGGCACCCGCATTCGCCATCCGTGGGCGCGGCGAGCGTACTGGCTGCAGGCCGAACTCGTCGCGATGGCGACCGACATCGCCGAGGTCATCGGCGGCGCCGTCGCCCTGTACCTCCTCTTCGGGGTGCCGTTGCTGTGGGGTGGCTTCATCACGGGCACTGTCTCGATCTTCCTACTGCTCATCCAGTCCCGCGGGGGCGCGCGGCCGTTCGAGTTCGTGGTCATCGGGCTAGTCGCCGTCATAGGGATCGGCTTCACGTACGGTGTGTTCGTCGCACCGCCCGATCCCGGCGGCATCGCGGGCGGTCTCACGCCCCGCTTCGAGGGCACCGACTCCGTGCTGCTGGCCGCCTCGATCCTCGGCGCGACGATCATGCCCCACGCGATCTACGCACACAGCGCCCTCGCGCGAGACCGGTTCGCGCCGTCGACGTCGCGGAAGGATGCGACAGGCATAGTGGCCCGAGGCGTTGCGCTCGATGATCTCCGCGGCATCTCGACGCCGCGGCTGCTGCGCGCGACGCGCTGGGATGTCACGATCGCGATGCTGATCGCGGGCACGGTGAACTTGTGTATCCTGCTGCTGGCCGCCGCCAACCTTGCCGGAGTGCCCGGCACCGACACACTTGAGGGTGCGTACTCGGCCCTGTACGACGGCATCGGCCCGGTCGTCGCGACGCTGTTCGCGATCGGCCTGCTCGCGAGCGGCCTGGCGAGCACCTCGGTGGGGGCCTACGCGGGCGCCGAGATCATGCGCGGCCTGCTACGAATCCGGGTGCCGCTGCTTGTCCGCCGGCTGGTGACGCTTCTGCCCGCGCTCGCTCTCCTCGCCTTCGGCGTCGACCCCACCCTCGCGCTCGTGCTCAGCCAGGTGGTGCTGTCGTTCGGCATCCCGTTCGCACTCGTGCCGCTGGTCGCCCTCACGTCCAGGGACGACGTGCTCGGCCGCTTCCGCAACCACATCGCGACGACGGTGGCGGGGATCGCGGCATCCGTCTTCCTCATCGCACTCAACGGCGTGTTGCTGTGGCTGGTGTTCACCGGAGCATGACTCAGCCGCATTCGACCTCTTCGGCCCTGTGCTCCCTCGCCACCGTGTCAACTGCGGCCGCGGGTGTCACGTGAGGCGAGTTCGAGTAGGCGCGCGTTGTACGCCTCCAGCTCTGCATCGCCGGTGCGGTCCGCGTGCCGGTCGCGGCGCCGCGTCTCGCGGTCGTCGCTGCGGCTCCACTGGATGGCGACCGTGATCGCGAGGATGAGGGTGGGGATCTCGCCGATCGACCACGCGATCCCGCCTCCCGCGTATTGGTCTTCCAGCGGTGTCGCACCCCAGGTGCGGCCCATCGCACCGAACCACTCAGCGACCATGAGACCTTCCTGCATCATGATGGCGATGCCGAAGAACGCGTGCATCGCCATGATGCCGATCAGCAGCAGCAGCCGGCCCGCATACGGCAGCCGGTACGGGGCCGGGTCGACGCCGATCAGCGACAGCACGAACAGATAGCCGGTGATGAGGAAGTGCGCGACCATCCATTGGTGTCCGAGGTGGTCGTACAGCGACCAGCGGAACAGGTCGGTGTAGTAGAAGATCCACAGCGACCCGATGAACAGCCCGGCGGCGATGAACGGGTTGGTGAGGATGCGCGCGGCCGGGGAGTGTACGGCCCACAGGATCCATTCGCGGCCGCCGCGGGTGCCGTCCTCGCGCTTGCGGATCGCGCGGGCCGCTAGCATGACCGGGGCGCCGGCCACCAGCAGGATGGGGATCGCCATCGTGAGTAGCATGTGCCCGACCATGTGCATGCTGAACAGGTAGTCCTGATAGACGTTGACCACGCCGCCGGTGACCCACACCAGCAGGACCATCCCGACCACCCACAGGATCGTCCGGTACAGCGGCCACGCATCGCCGCGGCGGCGCAGACGCCGCACCCCGGCGAGGTAGAAGAACACCGCGAACCCGGCCACGACTGCCCAGAGCAGGTCGATGTTCCACGCGGTGAACCACCGGTCGATCGTGAGCTCCGGGGGCAGCGGTGCGCCGGTGAGACGTTCCGCCGGCGACGGGGTCTCAGGAAGCGGGGTCGGGTTCGGTGGAGGCGTGCGCGCAAGCGCTGCGGCGGCGCCGCTGGCCAGGCCCAGGACCGCGAGCTCGAACACGACGAGGGTCCAGAAGGACCGGCTGACACGGTCGGAGTCGCGCATCGTGCCGATCAGGCGGGCGCGATACCAGACCCCGAAGAAGCCGAGCGTGACCAGCGCGACCACCTTCACGGCGAGGATGGCACCGTAGGGCGACAGCATTTCGGTCCAGTCCTGCAGGCCGATCGCGGCGCGCACAGTGCCGGACACGGCGACGAGCACGAACGCGGCCAGTGCGATGCTCGAGTAGCGGGCGACGACGTCGGCGAGGCTGCCCCGTGTGAGCAACGGGCGGACCACGACGAGCAGCAGGAGCCCGCCGACCCAGACCGCGGCGCCGATGATGTGCAGGATGAGCGCCATCATCGCCTCGTGGTGGAACGCATCGTCGCCGGAGTGCCCCTGGGTGCCCATCGGCACCAGGGCGGCGACCGCGAGGGCCGTCACCACGAGCGTGGCCGGCCAGGACCGCACCGCGAAGGTGAGGACGGTGAGCGCCGCGCCGGTGACCGTGGTGATGAGCCAGGTGCGGCCCACCTCGGTCTCGATGAGGAACCGGCCGAGCTGGGCGCCGAACACCGGTCCTGCGTCAAGCGTGGGGTTGAATACGTTGACGAAGGTAAGAAACCCCGTGACGCCGGCGGCCACGGTGAACACGGCGGCGGCGATCGAGGCGGTGTCCAGGGCGACGTCGAACTCCCGCTCCCCGGCCCGCAGGGTGAACAGGGCCGTCACAAGCACGCCGACCATGCCCGCGGCGGCAAGGTTCACGATCATCTTCGCGATCGGGAGTCCCCACCGCACGAGAGGGCCGGCGTCGCCGAGTTGGAGCCCGGCCGCGCCGCCGCCGAACGCCAGCCCGGCGAGCAGGGCAACGAGCCCGGTCATGCCGAGGAGCGCGGGTCCTGCGGCGCGGAGTGCGCGCGGAGTGAGCCGCAGCACGGTTGGGCCCTGCGCGGAGGGGCGGCGGGTGGTGGCCGGGGTCACGTCAGCTGAGGCCGGAGTAGGCGTGGAGCCCCTTGAAGAACATGTTGACGATGGTGAAGTTGAAGAGCACCGTGATGAACCCGATGATGCACAGCCAGGCGGAGCGGGTGCCGCGCCATCCCCGGGTCGCGCGCGCATGGATGTAGCCGGCGTAGAGCACCCAGATCACGAAGGTCCACACTTCCTTGGTGTCGAAGCCCCAGTACCGTCCCCAGGAGTCGTTGGCCCAGATCGCGCCGGCGATCAGCGTGAAGGTCCAGAACACGAAGCCGACGATCACGAACCGGTACGCCAGCGACTCGAGCGCATCGGCGGGGGGCAGCGTGGCGAGGAAGCGCGGATCGCTCAGCCGGGCGACGTCCTCCGACGACGCCCGGGAACGGCGTTCGCGGCGGGCCTGCATGAGTTGGGTTACAGCGAGGCCGCAGGCGATCGCGAAGCCGCCAACAGTTCTCATACCCGGATCGTTGTTCACGATACGGCACGCGTCTTCATCATTACAAACGCGACTGGTCCTCGTCTGATCACAGCGAGTCTCGGACTGCTCGCGACCAGCGGCCCGTACCGACGCTGAACAGGCCACGAGAGATCCAGGAGCCCGACATGAGCACCACCCCAGAGCCCGTCGACACCCGATCGTCCGAAGTCACCTACATGGGCCGCCGGCCGCTGAGCACCGGCAAGATCGGCTACGCCTACACCGAGGACGACGGGTCGCCGCGCTACTACAAAGCCGCCCTCGTGACCGGCGCGCAGATCGGGCAGCGCATCACGCTAGAAGGCCCCGCCGACGACCCGAACGTGTACTACTCCAAAGGGCCGCGAGCCCCCCGTGTCACCGGTTTCGACGAGACGATCGACCGCGACACCCTGACCCGGTGGCAGGTCGCCGATCGAGCGGCTTACCAGGCCAAGGCCGACGCGGACGCCAGCAACAGAGCGGCGAAGCAAGCCGCCCACATGGAGCACCACATCGAGGCGCTGACCCAGGCCGCCCGCAACCTCACCGGTCCTCAGCGCGCAGCGTTCGCCCGTTACGTCGAAGATCGCATCCGCGGGTGGTGAGCGATCACGACGGACGTGAGCGCCACGGCGCCGCCGGATCGGACAGCGTCTCGAGCGCGATCTCACACCAGGTGCGTGCGCCGTTGAACGCCAGTCGCGCGTGACGAACGCCCAGCCGAGGGCTCCTCGGACGCCCGTGACCGCCGCCCTCCGCGTTTCGGAGCTCATCGATTCCCTGCGCAATCGAGGCAAGGCCCCCCAGGATGCGACGTATGGAGGGCGCACCGTCGACCGACCCGTCGACCCCGCCGGCGCCGAGACCCAACGACTGTTGAGCACGAGGGACCAGTGCCGAGAAGTCTTCGCGATCGGTGTAGTCGACGCCAACCCGCACAACATCGCCCTGGAGCCCGCCGCGCAGGAGTTCGTCGAGGCGACCTCCACCCCGCCGTTCCTGTACCAGCTGCCGCCGGAAGAGGGCCGCAAGACCGTCGACCAGGTGCAGGACGAGGAGATCTCCAAGCCCGAGATCGACGAGGAGTGGATCACCGTCGAAGGCGGCCCCACCGGCAGCGTCCCCACCCGGATCGTCCGACCCAAGGGAGCCGCCGGCATCCTGCCCGTCGTGCTCTACACACACGGCGCCGGGTGGGTGTTCGGCGACGCGCACACCCACGACCGTCTCGTCCGCGACCTCGCGGTCGGCACCGGTGCCGCCGTTGTGTTCCCCGAATACGTCCGCGCCCCCGAAGCGAAGTACCCGTCCCAGAACGAGCAGTCCTACGCCGTCGCGCAGTGGATCGTCCAGCACGGCGCCGAGCACAACCTCGACCCCGAGCGGGTCGTGATCTCCGGCGACTCCGTGGGCGGCAACATGGCCATCGCCCTGAACCTAATGGGCCACGAACGCGGCGACGTCACCTTCCGCGCCGCCGCACTGTTCTACCCCGTCACCAACGCCGCGTTCGACACCGAGTCGTACGAGACGTTCGCGGAGGGCTACTTCCTCGCCCGCGACGGCATGAAGTGGTTCTGGGACCAATACACCACCGACGAAAGCGAGCGCGCCGAGATCACCGCATCCCCGCTGCGCGCCACCGAAGAGCAGCTCGCGTTCTTCCCACCCACCCTCATCATCACCGCCGAAGCCGACGTGCTCCGCGACGAGGGCGAAGCGTTCGCCGCGAAGCTGCGCCGCGCCGGCGTCGAGGTCACCCAGGTCCGCTACGGCGGCATCATCCACGACTTCGTCATGGTCAACTCCCTGCACGACACCCCGCAGGCCAAAGCCGCCGTCGCGCAGGCCGTCGCGCACCTCCAGGCTGCGCTGGACGCCTGACCGCTCCACGATCGAGAGGAGAGAACCCGCATGTCGTCACCAACGTCGGCCACTACGACGACCCGTCCCACCCCACGGGCCTGTGGCTGTCCGAACTCGCCCACGCCTGGGAGGTGTTCGAGGAGCGCGGTTTCGAGCAGAACATCGTCAGCCCGGGCGGCGGGGCCTCGCCGTTGGAGCCGCGGTCATTGAAGTTCCCGAATTACGACAAGACTGCCAAAGCCTGGCATGCCGATCCGGCCCGGATGGCGCTGCTGGAGAACACGCTCAGCCCGGATCAGATCGACTCGGCCGACTACGACGCGATCTACTTCACCGGCGGCCACGCCGTCATGTACGACTTCCCCGACAGCGAAGGGCTGCAGAAGATCACCCGGGAGATCTGGGAACGCGGCGGCATCGTCTCCTCCGTCTGCCACGGCTACTGCGGGCTGCTCAACACCCGACTCTCGGACGGCTCCCTGCTCGTCGCCGGCCGCAAGGTCACCGGCTTCGCCTGGCAGGAAGAAGTCCTCGCCCGGGTCGACAAGCTCGTGCCCTACAACGCCGAGGAAGAGATGAAGAACCGGGGCGCGCTCTACGAGAAGGCCAAGATCCCCTTCATCTCCTACGCCATCGTCGACGGCAACCTCGTCACCGGACAGAACCCCGGCTCCGCGAAAGAGACCGCCGAAAAGGTCGCGGCGCTCCTCTGAGCACGCGCGGTGTTTCCTGTCCACTCGCAACCAATCGCATGACTCACTCGCAACTGGACGTCGCGACCGCAATGCAGGAGCACAGAGCGGACTAACGCCATCCATCTGAGATAAGAGCGGGGCACGCGCCCAGCTATCCGATCCAAAGGATCGATCAGGAACCTCGGCAAATGGCAGAAATACCAAGTGCCTACCAGCTAGGGCGTGTCTGACAAAGGTTGACGGTTGTGGTTGAGAGTCTTGAGGGGTGTCGCGGTTTCAGATGCTCTCGGATGCTCAGTGGTCATTGATCGAGGGGATGCTGCCGCGCCCGACGGGGCGGCCGGGGCGGAGATTCTCTGACGCTCGGACCATGGT
>CEVM01017888.1_pt1 | contig 10028 bp, 9 predicted proteins | sample 531481 | NCBI WGS metagenome assembly CEVM01 (sample SAMEA2623649, study PRJEB7988) | marine metagenome | biome: marine biome (ENVO:00000447); feature: mesopelagic zone (ENVO:00000213) & marine oxygen minimum zone (ENVO:01000065); material: "saline water (ENVO:00002010), including plankton...
GCTGCGTGGATCGTGAGTATCTACTCCCTGACCAGCGTAGCCAGTCGTTTCGCTACCCCCCTGTTGGCCGACATGTGTGGCCCAAAATGGGTCATGAGCCTGGCATATACCATCCAGGGTATCTCGGTGGCTTTGCTCTTTTGGACCCAGGAACCCTGGCAGTTCTACCTCTTTGCTGGGGTATTTGGAGTGGGCTTGGGCGGCGAGATGTCCGCATTCCTCGTTATTAACCGTCAGTACTACGGAATGGGTCCGGTTCGCGCCATCTTTGGATTCCAGAATATGGGTTCGGGGGTTGGGATGGCCATCGGCGGATTTATGGGCCTCGTCATCGCTGATCGCTATGGATTCGACATCGCCTGGATAATATCCATCGTTGCCAGCCTGGGTGGAGCCGTCTGCATATTACTCCTGCAATCCACCGCTCGGGTACTCATTCCAAACTGGGAAGACGCCCTGCCTGCGGAAGCCAGAACCCCGGCTCCCGCAGCTTCGAGCTAAGGTCGTTGATAAAGTACGTTTAGACCGCTAACATAGCCCTCACCCCGCCTCGACTTCGTCGAGACATCCCTCTCCCAAAGGGAGAGGGGCGAAGGTAAAATTCACACTCCCAGTCTCATCGGAGGTTAACCACCATGGTCAAGCAGATAGCTCCAGCAGACCTGAGTTCGTTGCTGAATGGAAACAGCCAGTTCGCACTGATCGACGTGCGAGAAGCGGGGGAGTACAACAGCACCCACATCACCGACTCCAGCCTGATTCCCCGCAGGCACCTTGAAGCTCAGATGTCATCGGCGGTGCCGGTTAAGGGCTGCCACGTAGTTGTCTGCGATGACGATGGCCGACGGGCCGGACTGGCCGCCGCCACTCTGGAAGGCATGGGCTACAGCAATGTCTCCGTGTTGGACGGCGGCATTAACAAGTGGTCCACCCAAGACTTCCCCACCGAGTGGGGAAGCAACGTTATCAGCAAGGTGTTCGGCGAGAAGATGGAAGTCGTCCACCACGTCCCCGAGATTGAAGCCACCGACCTGCACGAACGCATCGAACGTGGAGACAAGCTGGTCATCCTGGACACCCGTACGCCGGAAGAGTACCAGCGGTTCTGCATCCCCGGTGGTCGGAGTGTTCCCGGTGGTGAGTTGGCCCTACGGGTAACCGACATCACCAAAGACTTGGACAAAGACACCACGGTCATCGTCAACTGCGCGGGGCGAACCCGCAGCATCATCGGTACTAGGGTGCTGCAACGGATGGGATTCACTAACCTCTTCGGATTGAAGAACGGCACTTCGGGCTGGGTATTGGCCGGATACGAACTGGAAACCGGAGCAGACCGGCTTGACCTGCCCGAGCCTTCAGTCGAAGGTATAGCCGCCGCCGAAGCCTACGCCGACAAGCTTGCCGACGAAGATGGCGTCCGCTACATGGACATCGCCAAACTGCAATCCATGCTGGCGAATCGAGAGAAAGAAGCCGCGTTTTTCGTGGACGTCCGAACCATCCAGGAGTACGAGGGCGGTCACATCCCGGGCTTCCGCTGGTTTCCCGGTGGACAGGTGGTGCAACGATCCGACGACGTTCTGGTGATAAAGAACTGTCCCGTCGTCTTCGCCTGCAATCAGAAAGCCCGCTCCACCTTCATCGCCTCCTGGTACCGCCAGTTTGGCTTTGAGGAAGTCTACGCCGTGGAAGGCGGAACAGCCGCTTGGGCTGCCGCCGGGTTGGACCTGGAGACGGGGACGACAGAAGAAGCGCCTTACGGGTTAGCCCAAGCCAGAGAGCGGGTTCGGCCCCTGTCACCCCAGGACCTACAGGCCGCGTCACCTCAAGTCACCCTGTTCGTGGATACCAGCCAAGACTTTGCCCGAGGCCATGTCCCCGGAGCTCGTTGGGCGCCACGTGGTTGGCTGGAGTTCCACATCGCCGGCTTGGCCCCGGATAAGAAGGCAAGCATCGCGGTCACCGGCAACGACGGGAACAATGCCGCCTTGGCCGGAGCCACTTTGTTGGACCTGGGATACGGAAACGTTTCGGTTCTCGAAGGCGGAATGACCGCTTGGAACCGGGCCGGACTGGCTGTGGAAACCGGTCTGTCCGGAGTGATGAACCCACCCACCGACATGGTCCTCTCAGGACCGGACCGGAACTACGCCGACATGATGACTTACCTGCGTTGGGAAACCGCCTTGGGAGAGCAATTCGCGGACTAGAATTCGTTTCGAATCTCGCCTAGGTGGCCCTTCGACAGGCTCAGGGCAAACGAGAACCGGCCACCACCGTGCGTGGTGGACCCGCCCACCGTTCGTGGTGAGCCTGTCGAACCACTCGCTGGAGCAAGGTCCAAGAAATAACAGCCAGCCTACAATCATCGTGGCAAGGACGACAGAATGACATACTTCCCTTTGACCAAAGAGCAAGAAGAATGGCGGGACCGGGCGGCGGCTGTCGCAACTAAGGAACTTGCTCCCCGGGCAGCGGAAACCGACCGTCTGGGACAGTATCCCCAAGAATCCCTCAACGCCTTGAAACAGGAAGGCCTGTTCGGTCTGCGCGTCTCGAAGGAACACGGCGGGATCGGCGCGGACATGGTCACCACTTCATTGGTCATCGAAGAACTGGCCAAGAAATGCCCGTCCACCTGCATGTGCTACAAGATGCACTTAGAGGCGGCGGAAATCATCTGCCAGATCCCCACCGATTACCAGGTCGAACACTTCGTCAAACCCATGGCTAAAGGAGAGGTGTTCACCACCATCGCCGGTGGCGAGTCCCAGGGCGACGGCGACAACTGGACCTCTGCCCAGACTGCCTCCGCCGTTACCAAGGTGCCGGGCGGATACCAGATCGACAACATCCGAAAGTCCTACGTCACCTCGGCTGGGCATGCCACCCACTATCAATTCCACTGCGTCGTCGGACAAGACACTCCACAAAGCTCCGCCAGCCGCCTGTTCGTAGCGGCAGATGACATAGAATGGGAGATTCTAGAGCCCTGGAACGGTCTTGGAATGAGGGGCAACTCCAGCTCTCCGGTAAGATTCAACGGATTCGTGCCTGATGAGAACCGTCTGGGAGAAGAGCACACCGTTGGCGCGGCAACAACCCACTTCGCCCGCCCGGTAGTCGCATTAACTTACGCCGCCGCCTACCTGGGCATCGCCTCGGGCGCGTTTGAACTGGCCGTAGAAGGGATGGCCCGCCGCTACCCCAGCGGTGCCCGGCGGTTGGACAGTCCAATAAACCAGCGGCGCATGGCCGAGATGGGCACCCAGATAGAAGCAGCGCGGGCTCTGCTTCTTTCAGCAGCTTCGTCCTTCGACCAAGGGCGCGCCGCCAACCACCTTCTTTACATGCAGGCCAAGGTTGCCTGTTCCGAAGCCGGAGTAAGGGTGACCCAGGACTTGATGACATCTTTCGGCGGAACGGCCTTCGCCGGACGCCTGCCCTTCGAGCGGTATTTCCGGGACGCCAGGGCCGGAATGGTGATGGGAATGGCCAACGACCTGGCCTACCAAAATATGATTCCCCTCATGTTTCCGGAGAATTAAGCCCAATCTTCACCATTTAGAAAACCGTAGTACAATGGGGCGAGAAATTCGGTGACACCCCATTCTAGGAAATACCATGCCACTGATTGAACATAGCGAGATACGAATGCCCGCTGCGGTGGACAATCACCGGGAGCGGACCTTCGTCTCCAAGGAACAGGGAGCGGTTTCGCTCACCATCAAAGAAGTCGAGCTTAACCCGGGCTGGGAAGGCCGCCTGCACACCCACCCCACGGACATCGCCATAATGGTGACCGTCGGAGCGGTTCAACTGATTCTGGGAGACGAAGTTTCCACCATCAGAGCCGGCACAACCATGTTCGCTCCCCCCGGAGTGCCACACAAACTGGTCAACCAACTATGGGTCCCGGTCCGGATGCTGGTGACCTATCCAACCACCGACCTGGAAACCGATTACCTGGAATAATGCCCCGGCAAAAATAAACCTAGGAGTCTATGATGGCGCAAATCACCCGGACCGCCTTAAAGCCACAAATCATTCCCACCAACGCAGGACTGCGCACATTCGCTGCGCCTCCGACTGCGTTGCAAGAAGACATCGTGCCCAATGATTTGTTCTACGTCCGTAATCATTGGAAGGACTGTCCGGAGATTGATATAGCCACATATAAACTGGCGGTTGACGGCCAGGTCAACAATCCCCTGAGCTTGAGCTACGAAGACCTTAAGCAGTTGCCTCAAAAGAGATTCCAAGTCACTTTCGAGTGCTGCGGCAACAGCCCCGTGCCGGATTACTGGACCAAGGCCCTGCGCATCAGCACGGTGATGGAGGGTATAAAGGGACACGGCATCATGGGCAACGCCGAGTGGGCCGGGGTCTCCCTGAAGGACGTGCTGGAAAAGGCCGGGGTGAAGGATTCCGCTGTCGAAGTGATGTTTGAAGGAGCCGACCACGGCCCCGACGAGACAGTCGGCGACCCGCCGGAAGTTACCTACGAACGCAGCCTGCCCATCGCCAAAGCCATGCACCCAGACACCCTGCTGGCCTACGAGATGAACGGCGAGGCTTTGCCCTTGAACCACGGTGCCCCGCTGCGCCTGCTGGTCTCGGGCTGGTACGGCATGAACTCGGTCAAGTGGCTGGTAGGCATCCACGTTCTGGACCACGAGTTTAAAGGCTTCTACATGACCGAGCGTTATATGACTACCAACGCGCCCGGCTCGGCTGAACCGTACACCTACTACACCAAACTGAAGGTCAAGTCGATAGTCACCAATCCCGCGCCCGGTGAGATTGTCCCCGCTTCGGGATACACCTTGGCCGGGGCCGCGTGGTCCGGTGAAGACCAGATAACCAAGGTGGAGATCAGCACCGACGGCGGCGCTACCTGGGCTCCGGTGGACACCGTCCATCCTCGCAGTGACTATTCATGGAACCGGTGGGAGCACCGATGGACCCCGCCGGGACCTGGGAAATATACCGTGATGTGCCGGGCCACCAACAATCTTGGCGATACCCAGCCGTTGGAGTTTCCCAACATCTACGATGGCCGGGGTTACGGCAACAACATGGTGTTCCCAAACGAGGTTGAGGTTCGTTAAAGTGAAAGCTGTCCCCCTTCCCATATCATTTCTTCTGGTACTTGCCATGACCATCGCCCTGATGATTTTTTTCGGGGCGTGGGCAGTTTCAGCCGACGTAACTGAACGGGACAGAGTGTTCGCCTTCGCTGTACCCGGCGGCACATCCTCTTTAATCGCAGATGCCGACTCCACCGGGCAACTGGCCCTGGGAGACTCGAGGACCACCGAGGGCAACCACGCCGCTGATACTTGGTGGGGCAACGGTCTGCTCCGAGCCTGCCCGCTGCACTAGATGCCCTGGCTAAATATTCCGGAAGCGGGAAGAATCGCCGATCTGACGGCTCCGTACCATGGCATTTCTCCCCGTCAATGATGAGGTTACCTCCGTTCGTGGTGAGCCTGTCGAACCACCCAGTCACGATTTTAAACAAACACGAAGATTTTTTGATTCATGCTTAACCTAAGCGCCTCCAGACTACCCTGGGGGATGCACTACAGTTGGGTCATAGTGGCCATCTTGGCTATTGTGCAGATTCTCGCCACATCCATAAGCATGGCCGCCGGTATTCTTGTGCCACCCTTGACCGACCCCGACGGCCAGTTCGGCTGGAGTGTCGGCACCATCGTCATGGGCCTGGCAACCTACTATTTGGTGGGAGCAATGACCGCCCCCATCGCTGGGTGGTTGGGAGACCGATACGGGGCCAGGCGCATGATGTTCGCCGGCGCGGTTCTGTACGGAAGCAGCATGATTCTGATGGGCTTCGTACAAGAACTGTGGCAATTCTTCATCGTCTTCGGAGTTATGCTGTCGATGACCCAATCCATCTCCATGGTGCCCTTGATGGCATCCGTAAGCGGTTGGTTTCGACGGCGATTGGGATTGGGGACCGGACTTTTATGGGCCGCGGGAGGTGTGGGCACGGCCATCATCGCTCCGCTGACCGGCTACCTATTGGAGAACTACGGTTGGCAGGTCACGTTCTGGAGTCTTGGTATAGGTGGGGGCACAATCTTACTGGTCCTAAATACGTTCCTCCGCAACCGGCCCGAGGACATCGGCCTAAAACCCTACGGCACCATGGACAATGATCCCCTATCCGTCGTCCGTAGTGCCGAGTTGGAGAAACTTCGGGTTAAAGTATTCAACCAGCATGTCCGGCTCACCAGAGCATTCTGGAACTTGCCGGCCATCCACGGCCTGGGATGCGCCGGACACGGTATAGTCCTTATTTTCTCCATCCCCTTCGCCGTCTCGGAGGGCATAGGCCTAACCCAGGCGGCGGTGATTCTTACGATAATATCTCTGGTCAGCATTTCCAGTCGGCTCCTGACTCCGGTGCTGGCAGAACGGTACGGCTCCAAGCGAATCATGGCCAGTTGCCTTTTCATTCAGGGAATCACCGTGATAATCCTCTTCTGGGCCCACGACCTCTGGACCTTCTATCTGTTTGGCGCCTTGTTTGGAATAGGATTCGGTGGCGAGTGGACCGGCTATCTCGTGATAAACCGGCAATACTTCGGCAACGGACCCATGGGCACCCTTTACGGCTCGCAGATGACCGGAGCACTGTTGGGACACGCGATAACCACAGCGCTCGGGGGAGTAGTGTTCGAGATCTTCAGGTCTTCCGGAATCATAGATCCTTACACAGTCATCTTCGGCTTATCGGTCGCATTCAGTTTAGGCGGAGCAGCGGTCATCCTGACCTTAGAATCCACTTCCAAGACGCTGATTCCCGACTGGGAGATGTCACTGCCCGAGGAAGCCCGTTCTGAAGTCAGCGGGATTCCCGGTCCTTGATCTATTACGCCTGAACCGGCCTCCGGGGACGGCTAAGACTGGCAACGTTTAGAGAAGGAACACCACCATGCCCAAACTGATCGACCTGACTCTGACACTGGGAAGCCCTCGAGTGTCCGCCGTTCCCGGCCTCATCGGCGTGACCATGGTGCCTCTGCAAACCCATGAATCCCACACGCGCTCCAACACCAAGCTGACACTGGCAACGCATATCGGCACCCACGTCGACGCCCCCTACCACTTCCATCCAGACGGCACGACCGTGGACAATATGCCCCTGGAGCGGTACTCCGGACCCGCCTTGTTGCTGGACCTACGCCAATCGTCCAAGAGCAAAACACCCATCTCGATGGAGGACCTGGAGCAAGCTGGAGCCACCCCCGACGCTGTCAAGAACACCATCGCGGTTCTATTCACCGGATGGGCCCATAACGAGTCGGGCAACGAATGCTTCTACTCCGACGGACCATACCTGAGCACCGAAGGCGCAGCCTACCTGGCCCGGAGCGAAATAAACGCCGTGGCCGTCGACTTCCCCATCGACAAACATCCGCCGACTCCCCAGTCCACCATGAGCGATTTTCCGGTGCACCGGCTCCTACTGGGCCTGGGGATTCCCCTCATCGAAAACCTGATTAACCTGGACCAACTGGTCGGCTTGGACTTCGAACTTTGGGCGTTGCCTCTGAAGCTGAAAGACGGCGACGGAGCCGCAACTCGAGCTGTAGCCCGAATTCTGTAACCCCCTCCGGAAGGAATCCAATGACCGGTGATCACACCAACTCCATCCTCCTGGCCACCGGTAATCCAGCCAAGCAACAGAAGCTTGCCTGGTTGGTAGAAGGTTTGGGGCTATCGACTACTACTCCCCAACAGTTAGGATTATCCGGAGTTCCGGAAGAGGAAGGCGGCACCCACCAAGAGATTGCCCGAGACAAAGCGCAAGAGTGGTCGCTGGTCGGGTCGACATTAGCGATCGCTACCGATGGCGGCTTGGTACTCCCGGCGCTGGGCGATAACTGGGAGAGTATCTACACCCACCGGTTCGCCGGACCCGCGGCCGACGACCAAGAGCGAACTCGGCGGCTGTTGGAATTGATGGAACCCTACCACGGCGAGCAACGTGAAGCGACCTGGGTTGAGGGTCTGTGTATCGCCGACCGGGGCCGCATATTAGCTTCCTGGGAACTCACCGGCGGCACGGGTGTTATCGCCGAAGCTCCAAGTGACACTCCCGCGATTCCCGGCTTCTGGGTTTTTTCAGTCTGGCACTTCCCCCAGTTCGGAAGGATCTACAATCAGCTAACCCCGGAAGAGTTGGAGTCCTTAGACGACCATTGGACCAGCCTACGCCGGTTACTGCGGCGATATTTCCAATCTCACTTTGTGCCCTCCGGACGTTACTAACCCACATATAGTAGCCAAGCTCCCGGATAGGCTACAATGTTCTCACCCAACCCCACCTTGACTTGATACTTGGAGTTTGCCGTTGACTACTACCGTTGAGATGCCCGCCTCCATAGACGATGTACAGAAGATTCTCCGCGAGCAGCACTACATAAGCGACCGCAGTCTCGCGGTGCCCATATTCTTGAGCCTGAAGCTGCAACGGCCCTTATTTCTTGAGGGCGAGGCCGGTGTCGGCAAGACAGAGATTGCCCGCGCCCTAGCCGCAGCGCTGAACACAGAGTTGATTCACCTCCAGTGCTATGAAGGCCTGGACATCAACCACGCCGTCTACGAATGGAACCACGCTCGCCAGATTCTGGAAATACGCCTGATGGAAGCGTCCGACCAGGTCGACCGGGAAAGCGCCACCGCCGACCTGTTCAGCGAGCGGTTCTTAATCAAACGGCCCCTTCTACAAGCCATCGACGAAAGTCGTAAAAAGGCTCCCGTATTGCTCATCGACGAACTGGACCGGGCAGATGAGGAGTTCGAGGGATTCCTTCTGGAGATGCTGGGTAACTTCCAAATCACGATCCCGGAACTGGGAACCTACAAGGCGGTCCATGCGCCCATCGTAATCATCACCTCCAACCGGACCCGGGAAGTCCATGACGCCCTGAAACGCCGCTGCCTGTACTACTGGATAGAATACCCCGACTTCCAGAAAGAGCTTCAAATCATCAACGACAAGATTCCTGAAGCCCCCCGCCAATTGGCCCAGCAAGTGACGGGATTCATCCAGGAACTGCGGGAAACCGAGCTCTATAAGATTCCTGGGGTGTCGGAAACCCTGGACTGGACGTCGGCTCTATTAGCTTTGAATCAGTCGGAGCTAGACCCCCAGGTCATCGACGACACCATGGGCATAGTGCTCAAGTACCAAGACGACATCGAAATGGTCCGAGGCGAACCAGTGCGGGCCATGTTAGAGCGGTCCAAGAACCGCGGACCCCGGCGGGGCAGACGTGGTGGCGGCGGTGGCGGCCCGTGACCCAAACCACCAACGGCGTCCAAGAGGACGGCGGACACATCATGCATAACCTGATGATGTTCGGCGAAACGTTGCGCAAGATCGGGCTGGACGTAGGCTCTAGCAACATGCTGGACCTGGTTCGGTCGTTGGAGCACATCCCCATCGGCCGCAAACAGGATTTTCAACAAGCGGCGCGCTCTATCCTGGTTCACCGTAAGCAAGACTTTCCACTGTTCGATGAGGCCTTTGAGGTGTTCTGGCGTAAGCCGGCCAGCGGACAAACCACACGCGACCTCCGCTCTCTGGGAGAACAGCGGCGCTACCGCAACCCTCAAGTATTCCCACCTACCGGCGGCGACGGCGGCCAAGAATCTGGCTCCGACGGAGAGGATGATGAAGCCGGAGACCGGGTGGACTTGACTAGGACCTACAGCGCACGGGAAGTTCTAAGAGGTAAGGACTTTTCTGATTTCAGTGGACTGGAGATTGCTGAAGCCAAACGGGTGATGGCAGAACTTTCTTGGGACCTGGGAAACCGGCGAACCCGCCGCACCACTCCTGGAGATGGAGAGCGGATAGATCTGCGCCAGACCATGCGGAGGAACCTCAAGTACGGCGGCGAACTGTTGGAACTGCCGCGCCGGGAGCGCAAGGTCAAGCCTCGGCCTCTGGTATTGATCTGCGACGTCAGCGGCTCCATGGAGCG
>CEVM01041821.1_pt1 | contig 10001 bp, 10 predicted proteins | sample 531481 | NCBI WGS metagenome assembly CEVM01 (sample SAMEA2623649, study PRJEB7988) | marine metagenome | biome: marine biome (ENVO:00000447); feature: mesopelagic zone (ENVO:00000213) & marine oxygen minimum zone (ENVO:01000065); material: "saline water (ENVO:00002010), including plankton...
CCCCGCCGATGCCGCCGCCCTTGCGGCTCGGGATGCGCCAGTTTGCGAAGTCGCCGTTCTCCGCGACCTCGTAGGCGCCCATCACGGTGACGTCAATCATGCCGCCGCGGATCATCATGAATGAATCGGCGTGGTGCACACAGGCCATGCCCGGCAGGGGAACAACCTTCTGTCCACCGGCGTTCACCAGGTGCCGGTCTTCCTCGCCTTCCTTGGCCAGCGGCCCATAGCCAATCACTCCGTTCTCGGCGTGATTGATGATCTCTCTACTGGAATCCGAGTAGTTGGAGCACAGGGTGGGCATGCCCACGCCTAGATTAACGATCCAACCGTCTTGAAATTCCATGGCCAGGCGGTCGCACATCGCCTGTCTTTCCAGTTTCACTTTTTCGGCCATTCTCTATCTCCGGTCTGTGAGCTTTCAGTGTTCAGCCGTCAGCCCGCTGTTCGCTGAGTGCCGTTTGCTTCTTAGATCCAGATGCCGTCTTCGGGGATGCGCACCAGTCGGTCGACGTAGATACCCGCAACGTGGATGGCGTCGGGGTCCAGCTCTCCTGCTTCCACGATGTCGTTCTCGACTTCAACTATGGTCACGGTGGCAGCCATCGCCATCAACGGGTTGAAGTTGCGCTGGGTCAGCCGGAACACCAGGTTGCCTGCGGTGTCGGCTTTCCAGGCCCGTATCAGTCCGTAGTCGCCAGGCAACGGCAACTCCAACACGTGCATGCGGCCATTGAACTCCCGATGTTCTTTGCCCTCGGCCAACTCGGTTCCCACCGACGTTGGGGTATAGAACCCGCCGATCCCGGCGGCAGCGCAACGAAGGCGCTCGGCCAACGTGCCTTGGGGCACCAACTCGGCGTCGATCTCATCGTTGTTGTACATGCGGGTGAACGGTGTGACCTGAGAAGGGTGGGTTGCGGCGGTGAAGGCGCAGATCATCTTCTTCATCTGACCGGCTTCAACCAATGTGCCGATGTCCACATTTTCGTCTATGGTGCCGGCATTGTTGGACACGCCTGTGAGGTTTTTAGCGCCCTGGCGGTTCAATGCCGCCAACAGGTTCCTGGGAACGCCTACGCCGCTAAATCCGGGGCTGAGTATGGTGACGCCGTCGGGGATGTCGGCTACGGAGGCGTCCATGGTTTCGTAGATCTTGTTCTTCATGAATTACCTTGGAATCCCGGGGAGAGATTGCGAGGTCTAAATTAGCCCGGTCGTGGGCGTGTTAAATACTACCGCAGACCGGTGCGTCGCGCCATAGGCGGAATTTCGGCGGTCCGCGTCCCGCCTATTTCGATTCAGAGCCCATGCCGGGATTGAATATTCCAGGAAATCATGTATCTTATTGTCAAACAGTAAACAAGGCTGGAGGAACATCATGGTAGCCTCAGACCATAGGACTTACGTCTACGTCGGCCTGGCCGGCGAAGGCGACTACATCGGTGAGGGCGGTATCGTCCGCCGCGGCGACGGCGAAGAACAATGGAGGGACATCTCCAAGGGCCTGCCGGAGAATGCGCAGGTCAGGGGCCTGGCGATCCGGCCCGACGACCCCAAGATCGTTTTCGCGGGGACTGACACGGGAGTCTACCGCTCCAAGGACCGCGGCGATACCTGGGAGGCCTTGAATGACACCACCTCCGGGCACGAGGTCTGGTCGCTGGCCATCCATCCCGATAACCCAAATGTGATCTTGGCCGGATACGAACCCTGCTCCATCTCCCGCTCCGAAGACGGCGGTGATACCTGGAAGATCATGGACACCAGCCAGGTGGTCTATCCCCATATCACGACCTATATGCCTCCCACAGGCAAGCGGGTCATCGGCATGGCTTTCGACCCCTCCAACACCAAGGATATCTACGCCGCCGTGGAAGTGGGCGGCCTGCTGGCCAGCCGTGACGGCGGCGAGAGTTGGGTCTCGGTGATCGACGGCCCCTACCTCAAGAACAACACCCTGGACCTACACCAGGTCGAAGTCAGCGCGGCGGCCCCGGGCACGGTGCACATCGCCACCCAGACCGCCATGTTCCGCAGCCGGGACAAGGGCGCGCGCTGGGAACACGTTCAAGTTGAAGAGATGTTCCCCGGCGGTTCGTACTGCCGTGACCTGTTGGTTGCGCCCGACGACCCAAAGACCATCTACCTGGCGGCTGGCGCCGGCGGCGGGGCCGCGCCTGCTGGTACCGTTCAGGAGGGCGCCCTCTTCCGCAGCCGCGACGTAGGCGAGACCTGGGACCGGCTGGACCTAGGCGAGACGGTGCCGGGACGTATGATGGCCATCGCCATCGACGCCGCCGCACCGGACCACATCTATTGCGCCGCGTACAGCGGAGAGGTCTACAGCAGTTCCGACGGCGGCAGTAACTGGTCCAAGAGCGTTCTCCCCGGGGAAAGCTCCCGCTATCTACACGTCTACCCGATGGTCTGCGGCTAGCGATTCCGGCATAGATCAATTCGCAAATCGTTTGCCTGAGCGGTGGCACGAATCCTGGATCGGTCCCGCAGTACAGGCACGTCCTAAATACAGGAGACTGGATTGACAAGTTTCTCGATCGACCGGGCGACCTACAGCGTTGGAGAGGCCGCCCTGGACTTAATGGTCCTGGAAAAATCTGAGTTTCCCGAAGGGTTTCAAGGTCATCAGGTGGTCCGTGAGGGGTCATTGGACAACGACACTCTCGCCCAAAACGGGTTCGACGGTAGCACCTCCGAGCGTTTCACTGCCGCAGGGCGAGTTACTGGAGTGATGCGGGAACTGGGACCCACGTCCACCATGGCGATGTCCGACGGGTTCGACTTTATGGCGGCATCTGTGGTGCATCTATTCGACACCCCGGAGTCGGTCCACTCCTGGATGCATGACATCTTCTTGAAGGACTTTGAAGACCGTGTCGGGGAGAGCGTAGGCCAGGGTCACCAGCTGGTTTCCGTAACCCGCCTGGAGCCCCAGGGGTTCTTCGATGAGGCGGTGGGCCTTAGGGTACTGCAGGGCGGGGTAGACGGACTGATCTCCTCAACAGTATTGGACTTCCGGGTGGGCCGCCTGTTGGGAGTGGTGTTCATCGGCGCCGTGGGCGACCACGAACGCCTGAACCAGGTCCAGCAGCTTGGCCAGGCCTTGGAAAAACGCATGGTAAGCGTGGTGCTGGGGTCGACTTAGAGGACTAGAGCGAATCCCACTCGTCAGCGGTGAGAGCGGCCTGCCTCCACGTGGCCCGGATGAAACCGCACCTGGAATCCGACGCCCTACTTGACGCCATTGGTCTTGCAAGCCTTGACCATGTCCACGCAATCGCTGACTGTAATCGCCATCGGTTTTTCCACCAAGACATGTTTTCCGGCTTTGGCGGCCAATCGAGTGTGTTCAGCGTGGAGGTGGTTGGGGGAGGCAATGAATACGACGTCTACCCTAGAATCAGCAAGCAACTCCTCGACAGATGTGTAGGCCGTCAGAACTTCGGGCTTGCTCGCGAATGCTTCCGCCCGGTGCTGGTCTCTGCTTTAGGCCGCGATGATCGATGTATCTTCGGCCAAAGCCGCAGGCGGCGCGATCCGGGAGTCTGGATAATTCCCGGCGCCGATGAATGCCCAACTTATCCCCAATCTAACACCCCTTCTTGAACCGATTCGTACCGGACATGACCTTAAAACGAGGCTAGCGGCCCGCTCCCACTTTCATCTCCGCCCCTTTTAGGAATTCAGTGACATGGGGCAGCACCAGTTCCCCGGCCCTGGAGGCCTGACCATGGTTCAGGCCAGCCACCGACACAAACACAGCGCCAGGTATCGCCTGGGCGGCCACTTTGGAGCCTGGGTAGAAGCCGTCGGCATCACCGCAGTAGAGCAGGCAGGGTAGGTCAAGGCCCGGCAGAAGTTCTTCCACGCCATCAGTGCCCCTAGGCGCGAGCGTAGCTGCAATCAAAGCTTCGGGATCGTTCTGTAGCAGCCTCTCCTTGCGTCCCGCTTCCATGGGCCCCTCGTTAGTCTCGGCGTTGGCCACGTAGACAGCCATTCCCTGGCGTAGCAGATCGATCCGGTCTTGGGGTGGGGTGTCGGTATTCGCGGTGTCGGCGCCCATGCCGCCGAGGATCAACGAATGGAACCGGTCCAGAGCGTGCAAAACCAGGCCAAATCCGATACGGCCGCCCATGGAATAGCCCATGTAATGGGCCTTGTCCACGCCCAGATCGTCCATCACAGCCAGAATATCGCTTACCCGGAGTTTGAGGTCATAATCTTTGGGGTCGTGGGGTTTGTCGCTGCGGCCGTGCCCTCGGGCGTCGACCAGGATCAGCCTGTAGTCCTTCTTCAGCTCTTCGACGAAGCCGTAGGCGTACCAGGTCTGCAAGCTGTTGGTGAGTCCGTGCTGCATCACCAAAGGAGGGCCGTCTCCCTCAACGTGAAAGTGAATCTTGACGCCTGAGTTGTCTACGTACGGCACTTCTCTTCCTCCCGAATTTGGCGTGATCGTGATAAACCGGTTGATCGTCCCGCTACTCTATCCCTCGCGTATCAACCGTGCGGCTTCGTAGCCCATCTCAGCGGTCGTGGCGGTCCCGCCTAGGTCCGCGGTCAGGACGGTGCGCTGCTCCAGGCAGCGAGCCACGGCTCGGTCCACTCGTTCCGCGGCTTCCTGTTCTCCCAGGTGGTCCAGCATCATGGCCACAGCCGAGACTGTGGCCAGCGGATTGGCGATGCCCTTGCCCATGATGTCGAAGGCCGCGCCGTGGACCGGCTCGAACAGCGACGGGTATTCTCTCTCAGGGTTGATGTTGGCGCTGGGCGCAAGACCCATGCTCCCCGTGACCACCGCCGCGATGTCCGAGAGTATATCGGCGAAAAGGTTTGAGGCCACGACTACGTCAAAGTCCTCAGGCCAGCGCACGAAATCCATAGCGGCCCGGTCGACCAATAACGACTCGGTCTCTATCTGAGGAAAGTCGGCCGCTACATCGGCGAATACCTCGTCCCAGAAGACCATGCCAAACGATTGGGCGTTGGACTTGGTCACCGAGGTGACTTTGTTGCCCTTGTTACGCCGTACGCAGTACTCGAAAGCGGCGCGGATGATGCGCTCGGTGCCTCGGCGGGTGAACATGTTGGTCTGGACTACAGTCTCGTGGGCCGTTCCGGCGTAGAGCCGCCCGCCCACCGGAGCGTACTCGCCTTCGGTATTCTCGCGGAAGATGACCATGTCGATGTCGCCGGCTTTCTTCCCCGACAGGGGCGATTCCACGCCTGGATACAGATACGCGGGCCGGATGCAGACTCCCTGATCGAAGCTGCGTCGCATGGGTAGCAACAGGCCGTGCAGGGTGATGTGGTCCGGGATGTTGGGGTCTCCAACCGCGCCGAACAAGATGGTGTCGAACCCTTTTAGGGTCTCGATGCCGTCGTCGGGCATGAGTTTGCCGGTCTCCCGGTAGAATTCCGACCCCCAAGGAAACTCAGTGAACTGGAAACTGAGCCCATCGGTCACGCCGGCCACGGCTTCCAAGGCTTTTCTGCCTTCATCGATGACTTCCAAACCCACGCCATCGCCGGGAATAACTGCCACTTTGTATTCTGCCATTACGGTCCCTTTTTGAATTTTCTCGAAGATTTAGGCGTCGACCCGCTGCACCCCGCCACCTAATAGGCGGAAATGGTAGACCGCGGCGGCATCGGGAAACGCTTCTTTGGCCTTGTGATAGGTCGACTTACCTCGCCGTTCCCTGGCGTCTAAAAGGACGCCCATGATAGTGCCGCTGTGGCCGACATTCACGCCTACGGCGCCAACAGACTCGGCGAATTCTCTAACTTCGGCCAGCCTTGGCTTGGCGAGGACGGTCTGGCTGGCGTCTGCGCTGATGCTGGCGCCCTGGCCCACCAGGGCCGGGTCCTCGTTAGCGATTCCCAGCCGCAGCAGCCGTAGCGCTTCCGCAGTCTGTTCGTCGACAGATTGCCACCTTTGGAACCGGTCCACCATGTTGAACTGCACGGTATCCACCGTGCCTCCCAGGTCGAGGGCCACGATCTCCATGGGCGGCGGCGGGCCCAGGCTCTCCCGGATGGTGCCGGCGCGGTGATCGAAGAGGGCAACTCCGGGGATCATGATTCCGTCGGTGGGCTCGATGGAGAGCGCGATCTGGGCGATCTGATAGGGCGACAACTCCTCACCCAGAGCCAACCCTGTTGCGGCGATGGCCGCGGCCAGATCGGCGGTGCTGCTGGCCATACCCTTGCCCCTGGGTATGGGGTTGTTGATAGTGATCTTGGCCCTAACCTTGGCGTTTTTCAGGGAAGACAGTGTGCGGCGAACGGCAGCGGCGGCCTTGTCGCAATCTTCAGGCGCTTCAACGCCGGGGCCGTCGGAATAGAGATCCACCTTGACCCTAGAGTAGAAATCCACTGGGCAGGTGACCAGGAAGTGGATCCCTTCGATCACCCCCTGGGCGAGTTCGCCACAGGCTCCGGGCGCACGCACGGTGGCGCTACCGATGAACGCGGAACCTTCTCCTTCTTCTTCTGAATCTTCTGGTCTTTTCCCAGTTTGTGAGGCCAAAAAGGTCTACTCCGTCCCTTTTATTCTAATCATTTGATCATTGCTAATCATAGGGTTTTATCTGCGTGGGTATCCCCGCAACCACCAGATAGACCTCGGTAGCCGTGGCTGCGAGCCGCTGATTTACCAGTCCCAAGAGGTCTTGAAAGCGCCGTCCCAGAGGCTCGGGCGGCACCAGGCTAAGTCCCACTTCGCTGCTCACCATGACGTACGCCTGAGGAGAGACCGCCATCAGTACCAGAAGTTGGTCCGCCGCATCCGTCACGATCTTTTCTATGGTCTCTTTGGGATCTGACACGTATTGCATCAGAAGATTGGCAACCCATACATCCACCGAGTCGATGATAACCGTGCCCACATCTTGGCCGTCACTCAGTAGCGGCGCCATTCTTGCCACCAGACCCGTGGGTTCTTCTAGCGTCGCCCAATCCTGGGGCCTGGATTCCTTATGCCGCTGGATGCGCTGTTTCATCTCATCATCAACCGCCACTCCAGTGGCCACGTATAACACAGAACCGCCGTTGGACTGACTGAATGACGCAACCTTACTCTCGGCAAAGGCGCTCTTGCCAGACCGCACGCCCCCCAGCACCAGACAAAGCTGGGAAGCCATCAGCCGTTGGAACCCCGGACCGCATCGTAGTCGCGGCTGAGCCCAGATATTCGGTAAACCAGGTCCATATCGAGGCTGGAGCGCACCCAGTCCGCCAGTTTGTCGTACTCCCGGTCCAGGTCCAAATCGTTGGTCAAATCGGGAAGGGACACCCCTTTTCGGCGGGCCAGCTCATTCAGCATGGCGGTTCGCAATTCCCCGTTGTGGAAAAGTCCGTGGATATAGGTGCCCATCACGCTGCCGGAAGCGTCAAGCGCGCCATCAAGGTCGCCCGCCCCAGTCACAGGCACATCGCCACGGTCCTCTATTCGGAACGGTGGTGAAAATCCTTCGCCCACGGTCCTTCCCATGTGTATCTCGTATCCGCTAACCGGCATGCCTGACGCACTCGCCAGCAGGCCGGTGGCCGCGACCACACGCCCGTTTATGCGGTGGGTCTCTTTGCTTCCTTCGAACACGGTCGTCAGGTTGAGCAGGCCCAGACCGTCAAGTTCCGTGATGGACGATTCTATGTGTTCTGGGTCGCTGACCTTGGTTCCCAGCATCTGGTAGCCACCGCAGACGCCGACGACCGCCGCGCCGCCGGCGTGCAGCTCCTTCACAGCCTGACTCAAGCCCTGTTCGTTCATCCAAGCTAGGTCGGGGATGGTTGTTTTGGTGCCCGGGAGGATCACCAGGTCGGGACGTCCCAACTGGGCTGTAGAGTCAACATACCGTAGTTCCACGCCTGAATGGCGGGCCAGGGGGTCGAAGTCGTCAAAGTTGGAGATATGGGGCAGTTGGATCACCGCCACATCCAACACCGCCTGAGACGGAGCCGCGGGAGCATCGTCCAGGGCCACGGAGTCCTCTTCGGGGACGTGGATGTCCCGGTAGTAGTGGACCAACCCCGCGACTGGGATGCCCGTGCGCTCCTCCAGCCAGGTAATACCGTCGGTGAGCAGGCCGGGGTCGCCTCGGAACTTGTTGATGATGAAGCCCTTGATCAATTCCCGTTCCTCAGGCTCCAATAGCTCCAGTGTGCCCACCAAGAATGCGAATATACCGCCGCGGTCGATGTCGCCGCAGAGTAATACCGGGGCGTTGGCGTACCGCGCCACCCGCATGTTCACGATCTCGTTTTTCTTCAGGTTGATCTCGGCGGGACTTCCGGCGCCCTCCACGACTACGATGTCAAAATCCGCTCGCAGCGAATCCAGCGACGTGTGGACGGCCTCCCAGAGCTGGGGCTTGAGTCCGAAATAATCTTTGGCTTTCGCCGTCAGCAGGGGACGGCCCATCACGACCACCTGAGAGATGTGGTCGGCCTCGGGTTTCAGCAGGATGGGGTTCATCTCAACCCTGGCTTCCACTCCCGCGGCGTCGGCTTGGACCGCCTGGGCTCGCCCGATCTCTCTACCGTCGGCCGTCACATAGGAGTTGTTGGACATGTTTTGCGCTTTGAATGGGGCGACGCGGTACCCGTCCTGGCGAAAGATTCGGCAGAGAGCCGATACCAGCACGCTCTTCCCGACATGGGAGGCGGTGCCTTGGACCATCAAAACCTGTCCGGCCATCTAGAGGAGCAGCCTTTTGGGCACAAACATCCCGTTAGCCCAGCATCCCGTGATGCACGGGGCCCTGAAGGTGGGAGGTGTCGTTGAACAGGCGCAGCACAGCGTTGTCTGCGTGTGTGTCAAACATCGTGAGACTGCAATTGCCGAACAAGAACGACCAATTCCCTTCGAGGGGCAGTCCCAGAAGTGCGACCATGGCTGCGCGGAGAGCGCCGCCGTGGCTAACAACCAACACGGTCTCGTTCAGATGATTAGCCTTGATCTCGTCCATTATCTTGGCCATGCGTGCGCTTACGTCCCTGGTCGACTCTCCGCCTTTGGGAGCGTATTCCAGGTTTTTCTCCACGTATTTGGGGTACTCATCTGGAAACTGAGATTTGATCTCCGCGATAGTCATTCCCTCGAATTCACCTTTGTGGTATTCCCGGAGCATCTGGGTCTCGTTCAGGACGACGGACCGGCCCCCCAAAGCGAGCTTAGCGGTCTCGGATGTGCGCTTTAGGTCACTGGTGTAAGCAACGTCGATGTTCATTCCAGCCAGGCGAAGCCCAAGCGAACGTGCCTGTTCGGCGCCTTTCTCCGAGAGTCCGATATCTGTGTGGCCTTGGATCCGGCCTTCGGCGTTCCATTCAGTTTCGCCGTGGCGGACGATCAGTAGTGTTCCCATTCTGCTGGATATTCTAAACACGATGTACTTGAAAGTACACCGAATCTTGTATTCTAATGATTAAAGGATGTTTGGCATACTACATGTAGTTGAGGCTATGCAGTCTCATGACTTGCCATAATTTAAGAAACTGGCATACTACATGTTGACATGTTGCTAAATTCCGGGATACAATATCTCGACCGTAACGATGGGAGGTGTTTCTATGGAAGCCTATTGTGTGAAGTGCAGAAGCAAGCGCGAGATCAAGAACCCCGAGAAGATCACCATGAAGAACGGGAAGCCCGCCACTCAGGGCACGTGCCCATCCTGTGGCACAAAAGTATTTCGCATTGGGGCCGCTTAACAGCGGCTTCTGGCTTTTCTTCTTCGCTGATTTTGGGCGGCGTACCGGCGGTCCGGTCTTTTAGTCCTGGCCGTTAGTTCTCGCCCAACCATCAGGATTTGGCCTGTTGGCAGCCACCCTACGTTATGTGTAGGGATGTGTGGATTGGGTGGCTGCCAACAGCTTTGCTGGATCGGTGCGGCAAACACCTGCACTGGCCTCCAATCGGGCTGGATGTGCAGGAGGTTGAGTTGCGGAATCGTTGGGTTAGCAACCCGACAATCGAAAGC
>CEVM01105549.1_pt1 | contig 9996 bp, 20 predicted proteins | sample 531481 | NCBI WGS metagenome assembly CEVM01 (sample SAMEA2623649, study PRJEB7988) | marine metagenome | biome: marine biome (ENVO:00000447); feature: mesopelagic zone (ENVO:00000213) & marine oxygen minimum zone (ENVO:01000065); material: "saline water (ENVO:00002010), including plankton...
CTCAAATAAAGATGAGAGAACACATGTACACGTCCTTGGGGCACCAAGTCCAAGTAAAGGGTTGAAATGGCTGACCGAATTCGGATTCGATTGAAGGCTTTTGATCACTGGGTGGTTGATCAGACTGCCGCGGATATTGTGCGCACAGCACAAACCTCCGGTGCGACAGTCCGGGGACCTATTCCACTTCCGACTCGTCGGCAGCGCTGGACGGTTCTCCGCTCACCGCACATCGACAAGAAGAGTCGGGAACAGTTTGAAATGAGGACACACAAGAGACTTATTGACATCATCGATAGCCGTCCGCAGACGATTGACGCGCTAACCAAGCTCGATCTTCCAGCTGGTGTGGATGTCGAGATCAAGGTCGACTGAGGGAGAACTACAGATATGCCTGGGTTGATTGGAAAGAAGGTCGGTATGACACGCATCTTCAGTGAAGAAGGGTTTCAGATTCCGGTGACTGTGATCGAAGCCGGTCCGTGCCCTGTCGTTCAGGTAAAATCGGAAGATGGAGACGGATACCAAGCGATTCAGCTTGGGTTCGGTTCAAAGAAGGCGAAGAGAGCGTCGCAGGCAGAAATAGGACATTCTGCGACTGCAGGACTGGAAGCAGCTCCCCGTCTGCTGCGGGAATTCTCAATCGAGGATGGTGCGGAGTATGAGGTAGGCCAAGAGCTTACAGTGGAGCAATTTGAAGCAGGTGATCGGGTGAAGGTTACCGGCCGATCTAAGGGACGGGGTTTCCAAGGTGTCGTTAAGAGGCACGGATTTGCCATGCGGCCGGCATCACACGGACACCCGATGTCTCGTATCCCCGGTTCGATGGGTCCCGGGACAGATCCATCCCGGGTTATTAAGGGCAAGAAGCTCCCGGGGCGTATGGGTGGAACCCGCACGACGATAAAAAACCTACAGGTTGTGCGTGTTGATGAAGAAAAAAATCTTCTTTTTGTTAAGGGTGGCGTTCCGGGTGCACGGAATGGCTACGTTCTGGTCTCGAAATGACGGCGATATTCAAAGCCCGCTACTACAAGGCTGACGGTAAGAAAGGAAGGGCCCGAACACTTCCTGCTCCGCTCTTCAATGGTATCGTGAATGAGGGTGTCGTGCATCAGGCAGTAAAGGCCTATCTCGCGAATCAGCGACAAGGTACTGCTGCTGCCAAAACCCGCTCAGATGTCGCTGGTGGTGGTCGAAAGCCTTGGCGTCAGAAAGGCACAGGTCGTGCCCGAGCGGGAACGATCCGATCTCCGATCTGGGCGGGGGGTGGCATCGCGTTCCCGCCCATACCGCATTCTTGGCGCCAACGACTCCCCAAGAAGGTTAAAACGTTGGCTAGGCATTCAGCACTCAATGACAGGGCAGAGAATGACCGGGTGGTAATAGCGGATCTGCCTGAGATGAAGTCTCCGAAGACTCGTGATCTCGTTGCGTTTGTAAGTGCTATAGATGTGCCTGGTAAAGTGCTTCTCCTTACTGACGGCGTGAATAAGAACCTATATCTCTCGTCTCGGAATCTCTCCACAGTCTCAGTGGTTCCTTTCGGAGAAGAGTCAGTCTACGACGTCCTGTGGGCGCACACCGTTCTGATTGAGCGGGGTGCGCTAGAGACCAACTCTAGCCTTAAGGAATCTGAAGAAAGCGATCTTGAACTCGATTCCTCTAACGAGGGAGGTGACAATGCGTGAGGCTTACGATGTGATTTACGCTCCGGTCATCACCGAGAAGAGTTCCGGTCAGATGGAGTCTTCGAACATCTACACATTCATCGTAAATAAAGACGCCAATAAGATTGAAATCGGCCAAGCAATAGAGAAACTCTGGGACGTGACTGTGAAGGATGTTAGGACCATGAGGTATTCAGGTAAGACGAAGCGCTCTCAGATGGCTCAATTAGCTCGCAATGCTGGTACCCCCGGCCGTCGTCCTTCCTTTAAGAAAGCGATGATACAACTAACGGAAGGCGATCACATTGAGCTTTACGAGGCAGGTTGATCATGGGTATCAAGAAATTTAAGCCGCTCACACCTGGCCAACGCACTCGCACAATCCTTGATAACGAAGTACTCACAAGGAAGGGACCTGAACGTTCTCTCACTGAGTCGCTAAGCTCTAGTGGCGGCCGCAATCACCATGGCCATATCACTGTTCGCCGCCGGGGCGGTGGGCACAAGCGCAAATACCGCCGAATTGACTTCAAGCGAAACAAGTTGGATGTGCCTGGTGTGGTGGCTCACATCGAATACGATCCCAACCGTACCGCGAATATCGCATTGATACATTACACTGACGGAGACAAGCGCTACATCTTGCACCCCAAGGGGCTCAAGGTCGGCGATCGGATTATGGCAGGACCAACGGCAGATATACTTGTTGGCTCTGCGATGCCGCTTGAACTCGTGCCGCTTGGTACTTCTGTTCACAACGTTGAGCTTAAGTCTGGGAAGGGTGGCCAGCTCGCGAGGTCGGCAGGTGCTTCTGTTCAGGTCGTAGCTAAGGAGGGAGCTTTCGTAACGGTGCGTCTTCCGTCCACTGAAGTAAGGCGTATCAGAAAAGACTGTATGGCTACGATTGGTGAAGTTGGAAATTCCGATCATGAATTGACCGTGATTGGCAAAGCAGGTGCCAATCGTTGGAGGGGTAAGCGTCCTAAGGTTCGAGGTGTTGCGATGAACCCTGTTGACCATCCCCTAGGGGGTGGCGAGGGTCGTGCCTCAGGCGGGCGTCCTCCTGTATCCCCTTGGGGTAAACCAGAAGGTCGCAAGACTCGTAACAAAAAGAAGGAATCAACTAAATATATCGTGCGCGGTCGCAAGCGCGGTAAAGCAACGAAGTAGGAGTAATGTATGCCTCGTAGCGTAAAGAAGGGCCCGTTCATTAATGAGAAGCTTCTTCTCCGTGTTCAGGTAATGAACGCTCGGAATGAGAAGAAAGTCGTAAAGACGTGGTCCCGTGCATCTACCATCTCTCCGGAATTCGTGGGACACACATTGGCTGTCCACAACGGTAACAAATTCATTCCTGTGTACATCACGGAGAACATGGTTGGACACAAGCTCGGTGAGTTCGCACCAACACGACTATTCCGTGGGCATGGTGGCAGATTTGCCGACAAGCGATCTGGGCCAAGGTAAGAGTTATGAAAGCTAGAGCGATAGCGAGATACGTCAGGATGAGCCCTCGAAAGGTCAGGCTGGTTATTGACCAGATCCGAGGAAAATCTGTAAATGAAGCGTACGGGATCCTCCAATTTTCAAAAAAGGGAGCCGCTGAGCCGGTGGGGAAGACTCTCCGCTCCGCGGTAGCAAACGCACAGGTCAAGTCACAGGATGGTGGCACTTTGGTCGACATTGACGATTTAATGGTTCGTCAAGCATATGTCGACGAGGGTCCTACCCTACGTCGTTGGCGTGCGCGTGCTCAGGGCAGGGCTTCGCCGATCCGCAAGCGTACGAGCCACATCACAGTGGTTGTCGACACAAAGGAAGTTTAGGAAATATGGGACAAAAGGTTCACCCAATTGGGTTTAGGCTCGGAATAGTCAAGGACTGGACATCTCGCTGGTATGCCGAACGAGATTTCCCACGCCTGCTCAAGGAAGATGAGACGATCCGGCAGTACCTCCGACGGCGGTTAGCCCATGCTGCATTAGCCCGTGTGGACATCGAGCGGAAGCCTAGCAAGATCGTGGTCACCCTCCATACTGCTAGGCCTGGGGTTGTGATCGGCAAGCGTGGGGCTGAGGTCGATAAGTTACGCGAAGAACTGGCGATGCTCACTAATGCAGAGATTTCTGTTAACGTCGAGGAAATAAAACGCCCCGAAGTAAACGCGTATCTCGTTGCGGAAAACGTTGCACATCAGCTTCGTCAGAGAATCTCATTCCGACGTGCCATGAAACGTGCCGTTCAAGCTGCTATGCGTTCTGGTGCGAAGGGAATAAGGATCCAATGTGCCGGTCGTTTGGGTGGGGCTGAGATTGCCAGGACTGAAGGCTACAACGAGGGCAGGGTTCCCCTGCATACGTTGCGAGCAGATATCGACTATGCGCAGGTGCCTGCGTTCACAACCTTTGGGTGTGTCGGTGTGAAATGCTGGATCTTCAATGGTGAAGTTGTCGAAGATCGCCGAGGGCGCACCTACTCCACAGGGAGCTCATAGGGATGCTGTCACCAAAGCGAGTAAAGCATCGGAAGACCCATAAAGGTCGGATGCGAGGTATGGCTCATCGGGGCAGTAAGGTCTCTTTCGGTGAATATGGACTGCAGGCACTTGAGCCAACCTGGATATCTAATCGTCAGATCGAATCAGCCCGTGTCGCAATGACCCGCCATATCAAGCGGGGAGGCAAGGTCTGGATTCGAATTTTTCCGGATAAACCGATTACGCAAAAGCCCGCCGAGACCCGAATGGGGAAGGGGAAGGGTCACCCCGAGGGTTGGGTCGCGGTGGTCAAGCCGGGACGCATCATGTTCGAGCTAGAGGGAGTCGACGAAACGACTGCGCAACACGCAATGGAACTCGCAGCGGCCAAGCTCCCTATCAAGTGCCGTTTCGTGGCACGCGACCGGCAACTGTAGGAGAAGAGAATGAAAGCTGAAGAAATCCGTGACTGGGACGAGGTCGAGATTGAAGCGCAGCTCAAGGAGTTGAAGGAAGAGCAATTCAAACTGCGATTTCAGCTTTCGATGATGGAGCTCGAAAACCCTAATCTTTGCCGTCAGGTCAAACGCGATATCGCCAGGATCGAGACGGTCAAAAAGGAACGTGAATTGACCGCCACAGAGTCCAACCAAATACCGGAAGAAGCATGAGCGAGGAAGCTAAGGGTGATAATGGCATGGAACACGTAGAGGACACAGCTAGCCCCGCTGACTCCGCAGAGTCCCCTTCAGTGGAGATGGCTGTCAGTAATGACCGTAACCACAGAAAGGAACGAACGGGTGTCGTTATTGGGGATAGGGCGGACAAAACAATTACAGTGATGGTAGAACGACGCTTCTCACATCCTCTTTATGGGAAGGGTGTGAAGCGCAGTAAACGGTATCATGTCCACGATGAGAGCAACGCTTGCAGAGTTGGGGATATAGTGCGGATCGTTGAGACCCGACCTTTATCGAAGACGAAACGTTGGCGCTTGCTTGAGACGCTTGGGCGAAAGGCCTAAGGGTAAGAGAGAGGAACTGAGTCATGATCCAGCAGGAGTCGATCCTAAAAATTACCGACAACACGGGTGCGAAATCAGCGCTTTGCATCAGGGTTCTGGGTGGTTCGAAACGCAGATATGCGGGGGTTGGAGATGTGATCATTGTGACCATAAAGGATGCAATACCGAACGCCGCAATAAAAAAAGGTGAGGTAGTGGAAGCTGTTGTGGTGCGGACTGCCAAGGAGACAAGACGTAAGGATGGCAGCTATATCCGATTTGAGGACAATGCAGCAGTGCTCATCAACCAGCAGGGCGAGCCCCGTGGTACCCGTATCTTTGGTCCCGTCGGGCGCGAGCTACGTGAAAAGAAATACATGAAAATTGTTTCCCTGGCTCCTGAGGTGCTCTGATGCCCAGTACGAAATGTCAGATCATGAAAGGAGACAGGGTCCGTGTTATTCGCGGTAATGATCGTGAAACAGAAGGGAATGTTCTCGAGGTGATCAAAGATACCGGACAAGTTCGTGTCGAAGGTGTGAACATGCGTAAGCGCCACACACGGCCCAGTGAGGCGAATCCTGATGGTGGAATCATCAGCTTTGAGGCCCCGATAAATATTTCAAATGTGATGCTAATCGACCCAGCAACAGATGAGCCAAGTAGGGTGCGGGTTCGGGTAGAGGAAGATGGAACCAAGGAGAGGATTGCGGTCAAGAGCGGCAATCCCATCCCACGGCCACAATAACTTTGCTCTTGAGTATCTAGGCAGATCATGGAACCGCGTCTAAAGACTCACTACGAGAATCATGTTCGCCCCAAACTCCTTGAGGAATTTGGGTTCGTGAACCCAAATCAGATTCCTAAGGTGGTTAAGGTAGTATTGAATGTTGGAGTGGGAGATGCGTCACGAGATCAAAAGTTACTCGAGAGTGCAATTGATGAACTGGGCATCATCTCCGGCCAAAAACCGCTTATGAATCGAGCCCGCAAATCAATCTCGAACTTTCAGCTCCGAGAAGGGATGCCTGTGGGAGCTTCAGTGACTTTACGGCGGGAGAAGATGTGGTTCTTCCTAGATCGTCTGATTAATACGACAATTCCTCGTATTAGAGATTTTAGAGGACTTAAATCGCGCTCGTTCGATGGTCGTGGTAACTACACCATGGGAATCCTTGAACAGATTGTTTTCCCTGAAATTGATTATGACAAGGTGCGCAAGATCCATGGTATGGATATTACCGTGGTTACATCTACGAATGACAATGCTGAGGGACGGGCCCTGCTACGTGAGCTGGGCTTCCCTTTCCGCGGGACTGTACCGGTTCAGATCGGTGCAACTGCTTAAATAGAGAGAACTCCGAATGGCCAGAAAGGCGCTCATTGAAAAGGCAAAACGGACCCCAAAATTTGGGGTTCGGCAACGTAATCGTTGTCAACGATGCGGTAGACCGCGTGCTTTTCTCCGCAAGTTTGGGATATGTAGAATTTGTTTCCGAGAAATGGCACTTCGGGGGGAGATCCCTGGTGTCCGCAAATCGAGTTGGTAAGGGAGTATCACTAAGATGATGACCGATCCTATCGCGGACCTGCTGACACGCATCCGGAATGCAGGACAGGCAGCGCATAAGTGGGTGGATGTACCTGTATCTAAAATGAAGATCGAGATCGTAAAGCTATTACAGGAGAGTCATTTCGTTCACGGACACAAAGTCCTTGCCGATGGCCGTTTCGGAGTGCTGCGCATTTACCTTAAGTACCATGAAGACAAGCCTGTTATCCGCCACCTTGAGCGCATCTCGAGACCGGGCCGACGGCACTACGTCAGTAAAGATGAAATCCCTCGTGTTAGGAATGGTCTTGGGATGGCCATCCTCTCAACATCAACGGGAATGCTATCTGATCGCACCGCTCGCCAGCAGGGTGTAGGTGGTGAAGTCTTGGCGCTCATCTGGTAGAGCGGAAACGAGAGAGAACGAAACCATGTCACGTATCGGGAAGATGCCCGTTTCACTCCCCAAGGGAGTCGAGACCACTGAAGTGGAAGGCACGCTAAGCGTTAAGGGGCCGAAAGGGTCACTGACCATGGAAGTTCACCAGGATATGAAGATCGCAATAGAGGATGACGAACTACGTGTCGAGCGACCCTCAGATCAGAAGGAACACAGGGCTTTGCACGGGCTTACACGTTCACTAATCCAAAACATGGTAACCGGGGTAACCCATGGATTCACTAAGACGCTTGAGATCATCGGCGTCGGTTATCGCGCTGACCCCAAGGCTAGTGGGATAACGCTTAACTTGGGGTTCAGTCACTCCATCGACTATATACCGGATAATGGGATAACGCTCGAGTGCCCAAATCAGACAACAATTGTAGTGCAGGGTATAGACAAGCAAAAAGTCGGACAGACCGCAGCTGAGATCCGTTCGTTCCGGCCTCCTGAGCCTTACAAGGGAAAGGGCATTCGTTACCAGGGAGAACATGTGCGACGCAAGGCCGGTAAGACAGCTGGAGCGGGCGCATGATTAAGCAGAGTAAGCTTAGGAAAAGCAAAAGTCTCCAACGCATGCGTAGGCACCATCGCGTAAGAGACAAGATCAGAGGCACGGAGCAACGCCCTCGCCTGGTTGTGTTTCGCTCACTCAAGAACATTGAAGGACAGCTTGTCAATGACGATCTTGGTCGGACATTGGTCGGTCTCTCCACACTATCAGAAGAACTCACGGGGTTTAGCGCAGAGAGCAAGAATCCGCGAGTTGAGCATGCGCATGCAGCTGGAAAATTGCTGGCTGAGCGTGCTAAGAAGCAGGGAATCGACACCGTGGTTTTCGATCGCGGTGGATACAAATACCATGGTCGGGTGAAGGCTTTTGCCGAGGGTGCCCGTGAGGGAGGTCTGAAGTTCTGATGCCGAGGGATTCAAAGAAGAAAAAACCAAACAGGAATCGAGAAAGTGATCTCGTTGAGAATGTCATTTTTATCAATCGGGTCGCGAAAGTCGTGAAGGGTGGCAGGAGGTTCTCTTTCTCTGCCCTTGTCTCGGTTGGAGACAAAAAGGGGAATGTTGGGATTGCGCTTGCAAAGGCGAATGAAGTTGCTGAGGCGATCCGAAAATCATTTGAGCAAGCTCGCAGGAACATGGTGAAAGTACCTATCCAGAATGGGACACTCCCGCACGAGATCATCGGTCGCTGGGGGGCTGGAAGAGTTCTTTTGCGTCCGGCAGCTCCTGGCACAGGTGTGATCGCAGGAGGCCCAGTGCGTGCGGTGCTTGAGGCTGCAGGAGTGAGTGATGTTCTCACAAAGAGTCTCGGTACGAACAACCCGATTAACGTTGTAAGAGCAACTATGAACGGTTTAAGTGAGTTAGTCACAGCCGAACAGGCAGCTGAAGAGCGTGGAGTACCAGTTGAGGCTCTTGGGGTGCACCGTGGCTAAAAAGAAGAAGTCCAGGCTGAAAATCACGCAAACGCGTAGTGGTATAGGGCGTCAGGGCAAACATCGTCGTACCCTCAGAGCATTAGGGATCAAACGCCATCAACAGAGTGTGGTTCACGAAGATTCACCCGCCATCAGAGGTATGATTAGTCAAATCTCCTTTATGGTGGATGTACATGAGGTAGAGGGTTAATTCATGGCAGAGCTACACGATCTTACTCCGAACCCAGGTTCAAGCCGGAATCGTAAACGTGTTGGGCGGGGGCCTGGCTCAGGCTCGGGCAAGACTTCCGGCCGCGGTCAAAAAGGTCAGAAATCGAGATCCGGTGGTCGAATTCGAAGAGACTTTGAGGGTGGTCAGATGCCTCTTACGAGGCGGATACCCAAGCGAGGCTTCAAGAATTTCAACCGTGTTGAATATCAGGTTGTGAATATTCGGGACCTCGAACGTTGTGATGGAGACATCAATCCTGATTCTCTAAGGCAAGCAGGTTTGATCAGTTCGCTTCGAAAACCGGTCAAGATTCTTGGTCAGGGGGAGGTCGATCAGGCTTTCTCGGTTACCGCACACAAGTTCAGCCATACTGCCCAGACAAAAATTGAGGCTGCAGGCGGTAGTGTCTCACTGATCACGGCAGGTGCGGGGGAAGCTTCGTAGCGTGTCGACTCCTGCAAAGAACGTAGCCGGCCTCTTCCGTGCTCCAGAGCTCAAGGAGAAGATCTTCTTCACCTTGTTTATCCTCCTCATCTATCGGCTGGGATCCCACATTACGGTTCCTAGTTTGGATGTCGGTGCTCTACGCCAGCAGTTCGGTCAACTCCAGAACACGTTTTTTGGCATCTACGATATGTTTGTTGGGGGAGGGTTATCTCGTGCTACAATCTTGGCACTCGGGATTATGCCCTACATCTCTGCGAGTATCATGTTTCAATTGCTCGCAGCGGTTTTCCCAACGGTTGAGAAGCTCCAAAAAGAGGGTGAAGAGGGCCGTAAGAAACTGACCCAGTGGACTCGGTATACTACAGTCGTCCTGTCTGCTGCTCAGGCTTACGGTTATTCGGCCTTTCTCCAAGCGATTCCGGGAGCGGTTACTAACCCAGGCTCCTTATTCACATTCACGACGGTTACGACACTTACGGTAGGCGCACTTTTCGTGATGTGGCTCGGAGAGCAAATCACCGAGCATGGGATTGGTAATGGCATGTCTCTGATGATCTTTTTCTCGATCATCCAGACTTTCCCTGCAGCTGTTGTACGTACTTGGGAATCGTTCCGGCTCGGAGAGATCGGTCCTTTTGCACTTGCCGCTCTCGTGGCAGTAATCGTAGTTATAACAGCAGGGGTGGTGGCTATGACCCTGGCCGCCCGAAAGATCCCGGTACAGATCCCGCGCAAAGTTGTTGG
>CEVM01027324.1_pt1 | contig 9995 bp, 9 predicted proteins | sample 531481 | NCBI WGS metagenome assembly CEVM01 (sample SAMEA2623649, study PRJEB7988) | marine metagenome | biome: marine biome (ENVO:00000447); feature: mesopelagic zone (ENVO:00000213) & marine oxygen minimum zone (ENVO:01000065); material: "saline water (ENVO:00002010), including plankton...
CCGTACGGTCGAGGGCAGAGCCACTACGCTTCTCCAGAAGGTCGACGGAAGGTGGCTTAGAGTCCATATGCACACCTGCGTTGCCACCTTAGGCCGCCGTGCCGGGTAAGGAGTCGTGAGAATCTTGTTGTTGGAAAAGAACTATTACAAGGAAAAACTACGTTATCGGAGGCGATCATATGAGTAAGACCCTGAAGAAGCTAACTATCTTGGTAGTACTAACAATAGCGGTAGTGGGAAGCATACTCGGTGGCCTGTCCGCCACAGCCAATGCCCAAAGCGACGATGAGGATGCGCTAAGGGCTGAGGTGGAAGCCGTCGCACGCCAATTGGGGGAAGCCCTTAATACATCGGACGGCGAGTTGTTTGATACCCTGTGGTTGCAATCTGACAAGACAACCTATTTTCCCCTTCCCAACCCTTCCGGGTAGACGGATGGCCCGAGGTACGACAACCTTTTGCTGGACTCCTTGGCCTTTCACCTGGGGCCGTCAACGTCGTTGTTAGACAAGAGCGTATCGACTTAGTTGGCGATGACGTGGCGATTCGGACTGGCCATTTTATTCTTAGGATACGGCCGCCAGGGGGAACGACGCGGACAATAAACGGCAGATTCTCGAGAGTTTTACAGAAAGTGGACGGAAAGTGGCTTAATGTTCACGGGCACACTTCAGCCTTGCCGTAGCATCAGTTGAAATACAACAAGTTGGTATAACTCGGTGGTTTGCCAAAGGGGACGAGGTTTTCTAGAGAGTCCGCATGCTCCTGGAGCCTCGTCCCTTTGTTTGTCCCGATGCCGCCCCACGGCTGGTCCGTCCATTCTGAGGTTGTCTGTGGTCCGGCTCTAAGACCGGCATAAGTAACGTTCATTCGATCCTGAGGGCCGCTGATACCGGCTATTTCCATACCCAAGGGCAGGTCAGATTACCCCCAACGTGTCGATGATCTGCTCCACCGATGGCCGGTCGTGGGGCGCTCCGCTTCGGTACTCGTATCGGACGACACCGGCAGTGTCGACAACATAGTCGCCGCCCAATTGTAGGAAGTCGCTCCTCCGGAAATGGTACATCTGTCCCCTGGCCAGCAGCTTAATGTAGGTCCATATAGTGCCCAGTCCGAAAATCCGCCTCAGCTTGCCGGAACTCAAGCCGTAAGCTCGATATGCGTCTTTCTCCGGGTCCGATAGCAAGGGAAAAGGCAGTTGCATCTGCCGTGACAGCTGGAACAACCGGTCCCGCGACTCGAAGGAAACTCCGATGACAATCCCGCCAAGGGACTGTATCTCAGTGTATCGCCGCCGCAACTGCGACAGGTGTTCTCTTCAAGGAAGTCAGGCGAAGTGACGGAGGAACACCAGGACGATCTTCGTCCCCCGGAGATCATGAAGCGAGACCAACTCGCCTTCGGTGTCGCGCAGGCTAAATTCGGGCGCGGTGTCGTTTAAAAGCGGGGATGTGGTGTTTGGGTGAAGCATCAGATGCGGCTCGTCATTTCTATGAAAAGTATAAGTCCGCCTTTGTTGGCAAGTCCAGGCGGTCCGGTGGCAAAACGACTACCCGGTGCCTATAATTGTCCCACCAGTTATGGTTATCGATAGCCACTGTCACATCCTCCCTCCCAGCTTTCAAGAACGCCGTTCCGAGTTGTCGCGCCGGGACGCCACATTCGGCAGTCTCTTGTCCAGGGACGACGCCGTGCTCGCCGACGTTGAAGCCCTTTTAGTGGACATGGACCGGGACGGGGTGGAGCATTCCGTGGTGATGGGAATGGGTTGGACCGACTTCCGGTTGGCCCAAGAAGCTAACGAATACATCATAGAGGCTGTGGCGAATAATCCCGGACGGTTAACCGGTTTTTGCTCGGTCAGTCCAAATTGGGGAGCCGAAGCGGTTGCCGAGGTGGAGCGTTGCACCGCCGCCGGTTTGAAAGGGGTAGGCGAACTTCATCCCGATACTCAAGGATTCGACATCGCCGACAAGACGGTCATGGAACCCTTGATGGAAACGGCGAACCGGTTGGGCCTTCCGGTCCTGGTTCACGCCTCGGAGCCGGTGGGACACCAGTATCCGGGGAAAGGCCGGACCACTCCCGGCAAACTCTACAAGTTCATAGAGAACTTTCCGTCCAACGTCATCATCTGCGCTCACTGGGGAGGTGGCCTGCCTTTCTACGCATTGATGCCGGAAGTGCCGAAGGTTTTGGAAAACGTTTACTTCGACACTGCGGCCTCCCCCTTCCTGTATCGCCCTGATGTGTTCTCCGCCGTCACCGGTCTGGTGGGCGCGAACAAGGTTCTCTTCGCCACCGATTACCCTCTCATCCGAGCCCGGCGCTTATTAGGGCAGGTCGAAGAAGCCTGTCTGGCACCGGAGAATCAAGAAGCTGTATTGTCCGGGAATGCCGCCCGGCTGTTCGGTTTGTAGCCGAGGATCCTTGGAAGATTTTGTAACGCTACCCGACCACCTGACTACAGGCCTGGACATCGTGTTCGTGGGATTGAATCCTTCCCTGCCCTCGGTGGCGGTAGGCCATTACTTCGCCAATCCGAGGAATCGATTCTGGCCGGCATTTAACAAGTCAGGTCTGGTGAACCGGGAGTTGTCACCTGAGGGGGATGGCAGCCTCTTGGCCGACGGTATCGGGTTCACCGATGTGGCGAAGCGTCCCACGGCCATGGGGTCGGGACTGAAGGCCGCCGACTTTCGCCAATGGTCTCCGGTGTTGAAGGACAAGCTTCTTAGGTATCAACCCCGCATCGCCTGCTTCCATGGCGTCACCGCTTACAACTCATATCTTCGCTATGCCGAGGACATAAGGGAAAAAGCGGAGCTGGGGTTGCAGGAACGGTCCATCGGCGCCAGCAGGGTCTTCGTCACGCCCAACCCCAGCCCGGCCAACGCCGCTTATTCCCTGGACGACCTTGCCGAATGGTACCGGCGTCTCGGAATCTTGCGGGATGAGCTGGTCGGCTGATGACCGCAAGAGAGACGATTCGGGTTTTCATCGCCCTGGATATTTCCGAGGCTGCCCGCTCGGCGCTTTCCGGGACGGTTGACCATTTGAGAACCGCGATACCTCGGGGAGCTCGCTGGGTTGACCCACAGGGCATCCACCTGACGCTGAAGTTCTTGGGTAACATAAACCCGGTACTTACCGACGGGATTTTAGAGTCGTTGTGCCGAATCGGAGAGGAATCGTCCAAGTTCTCGTTGAGTCTCGCGGGCCTGGGCGTGTTCCCTAATCAGCGCGAACCCAGGGTCCTGTGGGCCGGTTTGCAGGGTGATATGGAGCCATTGGCCATTCTTCATGAAAAGGTGGAGGCTGCGATGGCTGACCAGGGTTTCACCAGGGAGAAACGCGGCTTTAGCCCGCATCTGACCATCGGGCGGGTAAGAGACCGCTTAGCATCATCGGAGCGTCAAAAGATTGGGACCACGCTCCTCTCCCACTCCATGGCACCGACAGAGCCATGGATGGCGGACACGATGCACTTGTTCCGGACCACATTTACGCCGCAGGGATCGATCCACGACATCATAGGGTCCGCTCTCTTGTTGACACCTTATGGATAGGATATCCAGAAACATCACCCCAGTGGCTCCCTTCGATTTCGAATTGACCGCTGGATACCTCACCTACTTCCAGGGTCGCTACGCCACCGACTCTCTGGTCGACGGAGTGTACCGGCGTTTGCTGGACCTGGACGGACAGTTGGTGTTGGCATCGGTATCGTCGCTGGGCAGCTTGGAAAAGCCGGAGTTGTCCGTGGAGCTACAAGGCGAAGGGCTGACTTCCGACAATGTGGAAGTGGCTACGGACAAGGTGGCGTGGATCTTGGGGGTTGGGCAAGAGTTGGAGCCCTTCTACGCGTCGGCCCAAGGCGACCCAGCGATGGCCGCCATCACCCAGCGGTTTCACGGGCTGCACATGCCCCACACCGCCTCGGTGTTTGAGGCCCTGGTGCTAGCGATTCTCGGCCAACAGATCGCCACCAACGTCGCCCGAATCATCCGCACTCTGCTGATCGAAACCTACGGACCCCGGCAAACCATCGACGGCGAAACCTATTACGCTTTTCCCCGGCCGGAAACCCTGGCCGCTCTGCGGGTGGAGGACCTACGGGGCATGAAGCTCAGTCAGCGCAAAGCGGAGTACGTTCACGGCATCGCTTGCACTGCGCTGGACGACCCGGAGTTTATCGAGGGACTGCACCATCTGGATGACGAAGCAGTGGTGCGGCAAATCACGAGCCTGCGAGGTGTCGGTAATTGGACCGCCCAGTGGCTTCTTATCCGGGCCTTGGGCCGACCTGACGCCCTCCCCCTAGGCGACCTAGCCCTAAGACGAGTCGTTTCTCGATTGTACTTCCAAGACGAGCCACTGAACGACACCCAGGTAGAGGAGTTCTGCCGCCGCTGGTCTCCCTACAGAACCTACGCCACCACCTACATGTTCACCGCGATGCGCACGGGGATGGCGTAGGGAAGCGTAGATTTCTCCTGAATTTCACGAGAAACTCTGCCTAACGGTGCTGGTGGCAATTTATTGAGGGTTGGCCAAGCCTAAGTTGTCACGCAGAGTACCCGGGACGTATTCCTTGCGATAAAGTCCTCGGCGTTGCAACTCGGGAATAACCTTCTGGACAAAATCAACGTAGGCGCCGGGCATGTGGGTGGCGGCAAGTACGAAACCGTCGCAAGACTCGCTTAGGTACCAACTCTCCATCTGGTCTACGATCTGCTCAGGAGTGCCCGCGAATACAGGAAGCTCGCTCAGTGTGCCCCTGCCGGAATAACGTATGAAATCAGCCACACTGGGGTTCTTGGTGCCGCTCAGTTCCACCACGCGTTCTAGGAATCCTCTGAGACCTGTCATCGACGCTAGAGTTTCGTCGGACAGCGGTTCATTCGTGGAGTGTTGGGCGAAATCGTAGTTAAAAACTTCGGACAACAGCACCAAAGAATCGGTCTGGTTGGCCAGACTATTGATGAAAGCAAGTTTTTCCTGTGCAACCTCTTCAGTCTCGCCCACCACAACGTACACCGCAGGCGCCACCTTCAGAGAATCTGGATCGCGGCCTGACTCTTCCCTTTGTCGACGCAAGTCTTGTCGGTAGGCCTTGCAACCATCGGCTGTGGGATATATCACAAAGAGAAGCTCACCCCAACGGGCGGCGAACCTCCTACCTCTATCGCTCTGCCCGGCTTGGATAATCAGTGGACGGCCTTGTGGCGTACGGGGGACGGTAAAAGCGCCTTGCGACCGAAAATAGTGACCCGAATGGTTGACTCTATGCACCTTGGCCGAGTCGGCGAATCGCCCGGTTTCTTTGTCTGCCACGATAGCGCCGTCTTCCCACGAGTCCCATAGGCTGTATACCACGCTCATGAATTCGTCTGCAACGTCGTATCTCGTGTCGTGAGGCAGGTGCTCGGAAACCCCGAAATTCTGAGCCTCTGAGTCGTTCAAAGAGGTCACCACGTTCCAAGCCGCCCTGCCTTGGGTGAAGTGGTCTATGGAGGCGAAAAGCCGGGCCACATGAAACGGGGAGTAGTAGGTAGTCGAATACGTCGCCCCCAATCCTAAGTGACTTGTAGCCAGGCCCATTGCGGTGATTATCGGCACCAAGTCCAGTTTGACGGCACGTATCCCATGTTCGACAGCGTCTTCGTGGGTGTCCCCGAACCGGCTAGGCATGGCCAAACGGTCATCGAGAAACGCTAGGTGGAACTTGCCTTCTTCCAAGATTGTGGCAATGTTTTGGTAGAAACCCAGATCCAGGAAGTTGGGTTCGGTTTCCGGGTGACGCCAAGACCCGGTGTAATTTGAACAGTTGGATGCCTGGAGAAAAGCCACCAAGAGCATATCTTTGTTGTTTTGGCCGGCCATATCAGTCAGTAATCCCCAGATGCCCCTGAACAAGTTGAACTTAGGTTTGGTATATCCCGGGCCCGATATCGTAATCCCACGTCAGGAGTCTAACCGGCGGTGGGCTGGACCGTGCACCATAGCTTCCGCGATTGCTACCGGAGCGACATGTGCCGGTGCAAGAGGGGTACATCCGCGAGATTTTGAGGACGGAGCTTAACCTACCGGAACATACTCATCAGGTTCTTGGGGTTTCGGGAGCGGGATAGTTGGCGCATCATTTTTTGGGTCTGGCGGAATTGGTTCAGTAGTTGGTTGATGTCTTGGGGCGTGGTACCGCTGCCCGTGGCGATGCGGCGGCGTCGGCTGCCATTGATGATGTCGGGCTTCTGCCGTTCCTCTCTGGTCATGGAGCGGATGATGGCTTCTACCCGCGAGATCTGGTTATCGTCTAGGGCGCCGGCCTTCAGTTTGGAACTCATCTGGCCCATGCCGGGAATCATATCCATGATTTGGCTCAGCGACCCCATCTTCTTGACTGCCTGGATCTGCGTCAGGAAATCTTCCAGGTCGAAACTGGCCTCTCGGAACTTGCGCTCCATCTCTTTGGCCTGGTTCTCGTCCACGTTTTCCTGGGCTTTCTCTATGAGGGTGAGCACGTCGCCCATGTCCAGGATACGGGAGGCCATGCGGTCGGGATAGAAAGATTCCAGGGCGTCGGGACGTTCCCCCATGCCCATGTACTTGATGGGAACGCCGGTTACTTTGGTCACCGACAGGGCCGCTCCACCCCTAGCGTCGCCGTCCATCTTGGTCATGACCAAGCCGGTCAACTGGACCTTTTCGTGGAAGCCTTCGGCGGCGTTGACGGCGTCCTGGCCGGTCATGGCGTCCACCACCAAGAGAATCTCTTGGGGCGATATGGCGGCTTTGACCTCCTCTAGTTCCTTCATCAGTTCATCGTCGATTTGGAGTCGGCCCCCGGTGTCCACGATAGCCCAGTGGACGCCCAATTCCTCGGCCCGCTTCATGCCGTTCTTGGCTACCTGCACGACGGTCGACGTGGCCGGGTCTTCCGAGTAGACCGGGATGTCCAACTGTTTGCCCAGGGTCTCTAACTGTTGGATGGCAGCCGGGCGGCGCAGGTCGGCGGCAATAAGCAAGGCTTTGCGGTCTTGGCGGCGCAGGGACAGGGCAAGCTTGGCTGCGGTGGTGGTTTTACCAGATCCCTGCAACCCAACCATCATCACTGCGTTGGTCGGCTGGCTGGACGGCACGAGCCGGTGTTCGCCGCCGGTCAACAGCGACGTGAGTTCTTCATGAACAATCTTGACGACTTGCTGGCCGGGCGTGAGGCTCTCCAATACGTCTGAACCCAGAGCACGCTCCTTGATCGACGCCACGAAATCCCTAGCCACTCGGAAGTTAACGTCCGCCTCCAGCAGGGAGCGGCGTACCTGACCCAGAGCCTCGTCGATGTCCTTATCGGTCAGGCGGCCCTTGCTGGTCAGCTTGCCCAGGATTCCTGTGAGTTTTTCCGTCAGATTCTCAAGCACGTTTCAGCGTCCTCGCCAGTGTTGTTTTCGTATCTCTAATATCGAATTGTAGGCTTGTGGTCACTTGAGGGTCAAGGTAGGAGGCATGCCTGTGATAGAATATTTCCGGTTAAAGAGGGGTGAGGCGAATGGCAGTTGACGTCGGTTTTCCACGCGCTTTTGGTGCGGCTGGCCTCCCCGAATGTGCTCCCCACAGGCTCCTTCCATGATACCCCAGCGTCTAAGCGTTAGGAACTTCCTGTGCTACCGGGAAAACGTGCCCACGTTGGACTTCCAGGGCATCCACGTCGCTTGTTTATGCGGCCAAAACGGTCACGGCAAGTCCGCCTTGCTGGACGCAGTTACCTGGTGCCTGTGGGGTGAAGCTAGGGGCAAGACTCAAGACGACCTGATTTCCTACGGTGCGGACGAGTGCCGGGTCGAGCTTGAATTCCTCTCCCGGGACACTTCTTACCGGGTGATTCGCAGCCGCTCCCGAGCCGGTGGCCGCCGCCGCCAGGGCGTGTCAGACCTGCAATTTCAAGTGCTGGGTAGTGATTCGGCCATAGCTATTACCGGCGACCACATCCGGGAAACCCAAGCCAAGATCGAACAAACCATCGGCATGGACTATGACGCCTTCATCAATTCGGCCTTCCTTCTCCAGGGACGGGCCGACGAGTTCACCAACAAGACCCCTGCCGATCGCAAAGCCGTGCTGTCCAAGATACTGGGATTGGAAGCCTACGACCGGATACAAGAACGGGCGAGACAGAGGTTGGATGAGGGCAAATCCAGCTCGTCCGAAATCGAAGGATCACTGGGCCGAATGCGGTCCGACCTGGAAAACATCGGCGACCCGGCCATCGAACTGGCGGAAGTGAAGATGCGCCTGGACGATGTGAATCGCCAGACCGAAGAAAGCCGGGGGAGGGTCGAAGGATTAAGGGCGCAGGTGGGTGAGCTGGATTCCCTTCGGGAGAGTCTGACAGAGCTAGGCGTGAACATCACCGGCATTCGTAGCGATATAGAGCAGCTAGAGTCGGCTCTGTCGGCGAGCCAAGGACGGCTCCGAGGGTATCTGGACCTCATCCAGGAAGCAGATCCCATTCGCCAAGGGTCCGAGCGCCTGATCCTCGCCCGGAATCGATTAGAAACATTGGAAGAGGCGCGGGGCCGGTACGACCAGTTAGGCGAGAGCAAGAACCAGCTGCAAAGGTCCATCGATACCAGCCGGACGTTGCTGGAAGCCAAGATTGCCCAGCTAGTACGCCGGGTGCACGTGGAATTGGGACCCAAAGCGGGCGCGGAGACCGAGTTGGCGGGCCAACTTGCCCAGGTCCAACAACGGCTGAACGGACTGGACCAAGAGAAGGTGCAGGTAGCAGGTCTGCGGGACCGGCTGACCAAGACATCGACAGCCATCGGGGAAGCGCAGGGCACTGCGGAACGTTACCTCGTTGAGGGTAAAGAACTCGCTGCTAAGCTGGAGTTCTTGGAGAAAAGCGGAGGCGGTGAGGCCGTCTGCCCCCTATGCCAAACGTCCCTGGGTCATGACGGGTGCACCGCCCTCTCACACACGTACACCACCGACATCCAGGCCAAGAGGAATCTCTACCGTCAGAATCAACAGCGATTGAAGCAGCTTGAGACTGAGAAGACGGACATGGAACAGGAATGGGGGCAACGGGACCAAGCCCTCACGACATCCCTGCGGGAGGGACAGTCTAAACTTCAGGAACTTGAGTCGCGTATCCAAGAGTCCCGTGAAGCTCAGAAGACCCTGGACGAAGAACGAAAGCAGGTGCAAGCAGCTCAGTCCTCTCTGGCCTCGGGTGATTTCGCCAGTGCTGAGCAGTCGGAACTAAAGGCGATCGAAGACCAGATTCAGTCCTTGGGATATGATGACGAAGCGCGCCAACAGAGCTACGCCGAGACTCGGGAACTGGCCCATTTCGAAGAACGGCAAGGCCAACTGACCCAGGCCGAAGCCAGCCTGCCCGCCGAGCAAGAGTCACTGGCCCGTACCCAGGATATCCTCAACCGCCGCCGCATAGACCTGGAGCAGGCTCAGGAGCGCCGAACTACCGGAGAACAATCCATCTCCGAGCTTCCCCAGCTTCAGACAGGCCTCAAGGCTGCGGAATCCGGCCTGGCTGAGTTGGAATCCACCCGTCAGACCACGACCGCCCGCCTCGGTTATCTCGACGGAGAAGTCCGGAGATTGCAGAGCCTGAGACGGGAAGTCAGCAGAGACTCGGCCCGGCTGACGGCCTTGAAGGAAGACGAAGGGATCTACCAGGAGCTTGTTACCGCCTTTGGCCGCCAAGGTATCCAGGCCATGCTCATCGAGACCGTCGTGCCCCGTCTGGAGGAAGAGGCTAACCTGCTCCTGGGCCGCATGACCGACAACCGGATGCAGGTGAAGCTTGAAACCCAGCGGGAGCGTCGTAGCGGCCGGGGCGACCCCATAGAAACTCTGGAGATAAACGTCAGCGACGAACTTGGCCCTCGCAGCTACGAGATGTACAGCGGCGGCGAGGCGTTCCGGGTCAACCTATCCCTGCGCATCGCCCTATCCAAAGTCCTAGC
>CEVM01066072.1_pt1 | contig 9936 bp, 7 predicted proteins | sample 531481 | NCBI WGS metagenome assembly CEVM01 (sample SAMEA2623649, study PRJEB7988) | marine metagenome | biome: marine biome (ENVO:00000447); feature: mesopelagic zone (ENVO:00000213) & marine oxygen minimum zone (ENVO:01000065); material: "saline water (ENVO:00002010), including plankton...
ACGGCACTGGTTTTGTAGTTGAGCAAACACCAGAACCAGGAGAGCCAATCGACTTAAATTCCAAATTTGTTTTGAGACTCGATCGTGCTGTGCCGACTCCAAAGGCTTCTACTAATGAGGCAAGTCCATGACATTGGGCGATCTGTTAGGTCGAGCAGACGAACTTGCCACCAGTCGTATGTCAGAGTCAGTGCTACAGTCTTCGGTTGCTTCACAAATTGTTACAGCAGTTACCCATGATTCTCGGAACGTTCAACCCGGCACTCTTTTTGTGGGCCTTCAGGGTGAACACGTCGATGGGGCGACGTACGCCAGAGACGCAGAGCGTCGCGGTGCGGTCGCAGTCGTTTCAGGTTCCCCTCAAAACACTGAAGTAGGTCTCCCGTGGATTACGGCTTCGGATGCGCGTGAAGCCCTTGCTGCTCTCTCTGCTTCTTTTTACGATCTTCCAAGTCACGAATTAATGGTACTGGGCATTACCGGCACGAATGGCAAGACCACTACAACCCATCTTCTGAGTGAAATTTTTGAACAGGCTGGGATGCCGTGTGGGCGATTAGGCACGGTTAGCCACCAGATTGGAAACGAAACTCGCGAAGCGGTTCTGACAACTCCGGAAGCGCCAGAAATTCAAGGCTTGCTCCGTGAACTCGTAGATGGCGGTTCGATGGTGTGTGCGATGGAAGTTTCATCACATGGGCTAGCTTTGCGGCGAGTTGACTTCACCCGCTTTACCGCAGCGGTGTTCACAAATCTTAGCCGTGACCATCTTGATTTTCATGGTGATATGAATAGCTACTTTCTGGCAAAGCGTCGATTGTTCGACGAGTTGCCTTCAGATGCACGGACGATCGTGAATCTCGACGACCCACGAGGTTCTTTGCTCGCGAGTGCAGCATCTCGGCCGGTCACCTATGCGATCGACCAACCGGCGGATGTGGTGTCAGATGCTATCGATGCATCCTTTGATGGACTGGTCTTTAATGTGCGGACCTCCCGGGGATCCTTGCATCTCAGGTCTAGTCTTTTGGGGCGCATTAATGTCTATAACATTTTGGCGGCAGTCGCGACCGCAATAGCGTTGGACCTGTCTTTCGATGCGATTGAGCAGGGTGTGGAATCGCTGAAGAGCGTACCAGGACGCATGCAAGTTGTTTCACATGGTGACGATGACCTAACGGTTATTGTCGATTTTGCTCATACAGACGACGCATTAAAGCAGGTGCTGGAAGGGACGCGAGCTCTCACTAGCAACAGAGTCGTTGTGGTGTTCGGTTGCGGAGGAGATCGCGACCGATCAAAACGTCCCCTGATGGGCGCTGTCGCTGCTCGTTTAGGTGATGTTGTCATAGTGACGTCTGACAATCCTCGCTCTGAAGATCCACTTGCCATTATGAATGACATTACGCTCGGGATGGATTCTGCGACTCAGCGGTCCAATGCTGAGGATGGAGAAGGGACGGCTGACTTTTTCCGAACACCGTATCTTACGATCAGCGATCGCAAACTAGCTATTGAACGAGCGATTCGAGAAGCACACGCAGGTGACGTAGTCGTTATCGCGGGCAAGGGACACGAAACCTATCAAGAAATCGGAAGCGAACGACGGTCGTTTGATGATCTGGAAATCGCCCAAGACGCATTACGTCGTCGGCGGACGAATGCTCTTGTGTCGTAGAGGTTGCATGGTGCCAGAAGGGTTACGAACGCAATTAACAGCTGGAGAGGTTGCAAAGGCGATGGAAGGGCGTTTGATGTCAGGGCGTCTAGAGATGCCAGTAGATGCGGTATCCATCGACACTCGGTCGGCGTCGCGCGGCGATCTGTTTTTTGCCATACAGGGTAACCGTTTTGATGGTCACCACTTTGTTGATGAAGCCATTGGTCGGGGAGCGTGTGGTGCTGTTGTGAGCGAGTCGTTCACCCTTCCGTCGTCTAGTGCTTCGAGCGAACCGGTCATGATCGTTGTTTCTGACACGGTTCGAGCACTGCAGTTACTGGGTCGGTATGTTCGCCGGCAGTCGGGGTCTAAGGTGGTGGCCATCACGGGCAGTACTGGCAAAACGTCCACCAAGGAGATGACTGCCGATCTCCTGAGCGGGAGCTACTGTGTCGTTCGTAATGAGGGAAACTTGAATAACCATATCGGGCTTCCGCTGTCGCTGATCAAGTTGCTATCAAAACCTGATGTTGCGGTGGTGGAACTTGGGATGAGTCAAGCCGGAGAAATTGGTGCTCTAGTAGCGATTGCTGAACCTGAAGTACGAGTGTGGACGAACGTCTCTGAAGCTCATCTATCGTCTTTTGATTCGATTGAACATATTGCGGACGCCAAAGCCGAGATTCTTGAAGGTGCAGACCGCAGTGACAAATTGGTTGCCAACGCGAATGACGTACGCGTGATGACACACGCTGCTCGGTTTGCCGGTCAGGTGACCACCTTCGGCGTTGAAGTGCCGGCCGATGTCTTTGCCGAACACGTGCAGGATTACGGTCTTGATGGGGTCAAAGCTTCTGTTCGAACTTCTGAGGGCCAGGTCGAGGTGCATGTTCCACTTCTAGGCCGCGGACAGCTCGCTAACGCTCTGGCTGCAATCACAGTGGCGCTGCAATTTCAAATTTCACTTAATGATATTGCGAGTCGGATCGAAAAACTTTGTCCTCTGCCACATCGCGGCCAGGTAATCAAATTAAAAAATGGCATCACAGTGATCGACGATTCCTACAATTCTAATCCGGCGGCACTCACCGCATTATGTAACGCGGTTCGATTCACTAACGTTCCAGGTCGTCGTATCGCAGTCATCGGAGAGATGCTCGAGCTCGGATCTCAATCATCTCAGTTACACAAGAAATGCGGACAGATGATAGCGGCGTGTGGTTTTCAAGAACTTGTAGTGATTGGTAGTGATTACGCAAACGACTTTACTACTGCAGCAGTCGCTGCCGGGATGTCGCCGGGTTCAGTTCAACAAGCCGACACGAGTGAAACGGCAGTTCCTCTAGTGCTGGATTTGATGCAAGCGGGTGACTTAGTCGTCGTTAAAGGCTCGCGAGGGATTCGCACCGATATTGTCGTTGAAGGCATAACTCGAGGTTACGCCTAATGCTTTACCACCTTCTCTATCCTTATGCTGCACAGATTTCATTTTTGAATGTAACGCAGTATGTGACATTCCGTACGGCGGCGGCGAGTCTGACGGCTCTAGCGTTTAGCCTGATGTTGGGCCCATGGATGATCCGAAAACTTCGAGAAGCACAAATCGGACAAGTGATCCGGACCACTGGGCCGATTGCCCATCAACCAAAAGCCGGTACGCCTACCATGGGCGGACTTCTGATTTTGACTGCCGCGATTGTTCCCACATTACTGTGGGCTGATCTGACTAACACATATGTGTGGATTGCCGTGTTGTCCACTCTAGCTTTTGGCAGTATCGGGTTCGTTGATGATTACCTGAAATTGAAACGACAGTCTCATCATGGTCTTCGTCCACGTTATAAATTGGTTGCGCAAGTAGTGGTTGCGTCCTTAGTCGGAGTAGCTGTTCTAGCCTTAACGGAGGAAAACCTTTATAACACGCGCCTCAATTTTCCATTCTTCAAAGAGTTAGTTCCAGAACTCGGCTTTTTGTACGTGCCATTCGTTGTTCTTGTCCTCGTGGGAGCTTCCAATGCCGTCAACTTAACGGATGGCCTCGACGGTTTAGCCATTGGCACGTTTACTATTGCTGCCGCAGCCTTTACTGGGTTGACTTACATTACCGGACATCGCGTATTTGCTGAATATCTCTTACTTGTTCAGTTTTCCACAGCGGCAGAACTCACGATTTTCTGCGGAGCCCTAGTGGGCGCGAGCCTAGGCTTTCTCTGGTACAACGCCTATCCAGCTGACATTTTTATGGGCGACGTTGGTTCGTTAGCACTCGGTGGCGCGCTCGGGACGGTGGCTGTTCTCATTAAGCAAGAATTGCTTCTACTGATTGTTGGCGGGGTGTTTGTCGCAGAGGCGCTGTCGGTGATTATTCAAGTCTTCTCTTTCCGAATGACGGGTCGTCGTGTTTTTAAGATGGCGCCATTGCACCATCACTTTGAATTACAAGGTTGGAGTGAGCCAAAGATTATGACTCGGTTCCTCGTCGTTGCTGTGATTTTCGCACTTTTCAGTTTAACGACATTGAAGTTGCGGTAAGGCGGACGTGCCAAATAACAAGAAGAAGGATTTTTCGGTTGAAAACCACAGCGTCGTTGTGGTGGGTGCTGCGCAAAGCGGCATTGCTGCAGCCGAGCTGCTGGTTGCTAGAGGAGCATCCGTGACGCTAACCGACCTGCGGGCACGGACGGATCTTCCAGACAGTTTGCGGCATGACAAGGTGCAACTCGAATTTGGCGAACACCGAATGGAGACGTTCGTGAATGCTGACTTGATTGTTATGAGTCCTGGGGTTCCACCCATTCAGGCGGTCATTCAGGCGGCCAGAGCAGCCGGTGTGCCAGTGATCAGTGAAATCGAGTTGGCGTCAAGATGGATGGACGGTCGTATTGTTGCCGTGACTGGGACTAAGGGAAAGTCGACTACCACCGTTTTGCTTGGACAAATCCTCGCTGCGGCTGGTTTCCGAACCGTTGTCGGCGGCAATATCGGTCCAGCATTAAGTACGCAAGTTGGAAAATCGAGTCCTGACGTTCTACACATCGTCGAGGTTAGTAGTTTTCAGTTGGAATTGACTGACCAGTTTCATCCATGGATTGCAGTATTACTAAATCTCACCCCTGACCATCTCGATCGTCACGAGACAACCGAGGCCTACGCCGCGGCTAAGGGTCGTGTGTTTATGAACCAAGAGGCAAGTGATTGGGTCGTGGTGAATGCTGATGATGCCAACGCCATGTCGCTGGCTTGCGGAAGTCAAGGCCAGCAGCGGCCATTTAGTTTTAACGCGACGATTGACAATGGAGTATCTGTGGAGGGTGGCACCATAGTGTGGAATACGACACCCTCACCAGCGGCACTGGTTCCAGTGCAGGCAGTTCAACTGACGGGACGGCATTTATTGGCGGATGTACTCGCTGCTGTGACTGTCGCGACCATTATGGACGTCTCAGCAGACATTATGACTCAAGTGATTTCTGAGTTTAAAGGGCTTGAGCATGTCCTGGAGTCTGTTGCAGAGATTAATGAAATTCGTTTTGTTAACGATTCCAAAGCCACAAATGTAGATGCTGCGATGAAGGCGATCGAGACAATGGATGTCCCGTCGGTGGTTCTACTTGGCGGCCGGCTGAAGGCTGGTGATTTGAGGGAATTACGCACTGCCGTGGCCGACCATGCCGTGGCCGTTATTGCGATGGGTGAAGCGCAGAGCACAATTCGACAGGCGCTGGCCGATGTTGTGCCCGTCAGTGATGCGCGTGACATGGGTGAAGCGGTTCGGTCTGCGTTTGCTTTGGCACCACCAGGGGGCGCGGTGCTGCTGAGTCCTGCATGTGCCAGCTTTGACATGTACCAAAATTATGCTGATCGGGGTCGTCGTTTTAAGGAAGAAGTTGGGCGTCTTGAAAAGGACATGAGGGGAAATCGTGAGCAGTGAGCAGTTATCAGTCGCCTTGTGGCGGCGAAGAGCTAGTCGCTGGGAACGTAGGCTACCCCGGTCTACGAGACTGGTGTCTTGTCCTCAAAAGCGGCTGATGACTGCTCACTGCTCACGATTGAGTGGCATTACTAATATCGGAATCAACCGATCGAACCTTTAGGACAAGTTATTGTCCCAAGGGGCTTTAAGCAAGACAAGAGTATGGCTCGAAAACTGAAGTCAGACAAGTGGCTCTTTATGGCAACGCTCTTACTCATAGGTACTAGCGTTGTGATGGTCTACAGCGCTTCAGCCGTGAAAGCGATGGATGGACGGCCATATTATTTTTTATTTAAGCAGCTGAGCTGGGCAATTTTCGGTGTGTGTGGCCTTGCCGCAATGATGCGGCTGGATTATCGGAATTACCGGCAACCTGCTGTTATTTGGACGGCATTGGGCGTTGCTACGTTCTTGCTCGTTCTGGTCTTGTTTGGTCCTGAGATAAATGGGGCACGGCGGTGGTTTGCTGTCGCCGGAATTGGTGTCCAGCCTTCTGAGTTTGCCAAATTAGCGGTCATATTATTTGTTGCTGCCGTGTTGGAACGCCGAATGGATCGCATTAACGACGTGTCCTACTCGTTAGGTTTTATCGGGCTTGTCACTGCAATGATTGCCGGCTTGATCCTGGTAGAACCAGATCTCGGTACGGCTGCAGGAGTTGCCGTCATCGTTGGCGCGATGGTGTTGGCTGCAGGGCTCAGCTATCGCTGGGTCGGTGTTGCGGTGCTGTTAGCTCTGCCGATGGCGGGGTACTTCCTCTCCGTGGGGTATCGATGGCAACGGTTAACCTCGTGGATGGATCCGTGGGTTGACCGCATGGGAGATGGTTATCAGCTCGTTCAGTCCTTGATTGCGGTGGGCACGGGAGGATTGCTTGGATTGGGTGTCATGCAGGGCGTGCAATCGCATCAGTATCTTCCCGAAGCACATACCGATTTCATATATGCGGTCATTGCTGAGGAAACTGGCATTGTTGGTGCGAGTGCAGTGCTCTTGTGCTTCGGCGTGATTGGTTGGCGAGGTTTTCGGGTTGCATTGCGCGCCCCTGATCGCTTCGGTTCGTTTTTGGCGATCGGGATCACAACGATGGTGATAGGTCAGGCGTTCCTAAACATGAGTGTCGTCTTAGGTTTATTGCCGACCACGGGCATCCCACTGCCGTTCGTAAGTGCCGGAGGGTCTTCGCTGATAAGTAGCTTGATAGGAATGGGGATTTTGCTCAATGTCTCACAACACGCGTCAGCGCACTCATAAGGTGGAGAGCAGGAGACAGCTCAACGTAGAGCGTTTGTGGTCATCAGTATGGGACTGAGGATCGTGATTGCGGGTGGAGGCACAGGAGGCCATTTATATCCTGGGATAGCGGTTGCTCAGGAATTAACGCGTCGAAGTCCGAAGACAAGAGTGACGTTTGCAGGTACTACGAAGGGGATCGAATCGCGAGCCGTACCTGAGGCAGGGTTTGAATTGGATTTTATTCGGAGTGCGGGACTTAAGGGCAAGTCGGGAAGGGAATTAGCACGTAATTTAGCGATGCTACCAGTAAGTGCATGTGATGCTTGGCGTCTTCTGTCTCGACGTGTGCCTCATCTAGTGATAGGCGTGGGAGGTTATAGTTCAGGCCCCGTGGTGGCTATAGCTGCACTCCGTGGGATTCCCACACTTGTCCTTGAGCAGAATGTAATACCGGGCCTGACGAATCGACTGCTCAGACCTTTCGTAAGAGCTGTGGCAGTAGCTTTTGCTTCAACACTTTCAGATTTTGGGTCGAAAGGGTTCATGAGTGGAAATCCTGTTCGTAAGGAATTCTTTGAAATGGGATCGCAAATTGTTCAAGATGCGGATTCAGAAACTTGCCACATCCTAGTTATTGGCGGATCACAGGGGGCTCACGCTCTTAACCTTGCTCTTCGTCAGGCCGCACCAGCCCTTGCACAAATCAAACCACGGCTCATTGTCACGCACCAGACAGGTGAGCGCGATCTTGTTGAAGTTCGGGAGTCGTATCGTCAAGCCGGTCTTAATGCTCAGGTTGAGACCTTTCTTGAGCCAATGGCAAAAGCCATGCTGGCCTCGGACCTCGTTATTTGTAGAGCTGGTGCAACGACAGTTACTGAACTAGCTGCCGTAGGTCGACCAAGTGTTCTGGTGCCGTTGAGGACGGCCGACGAACATCAATCTAAAAATGCCGATGCTTTGGTCACGGTTGGTGCCGCAAAGATGATTGCAGGTGGTGATGTCGCGGCTGCGTTGGTGTCTCATGTAAAAACATTGGCAGCGAATCGTAAGCAACGGAGTGAAATGGGTGCTGCAGCTAGACAACTGGCTCGTCCTGATGCTGCGGCACGGATCGTTGATCGAGTTTTAGAACTTGTTCACTCATGATTGCGAGCAGTAGTTCAAGAATAGCAGGGTAAGGGCAGACTGATGAGGCAAAGCGAAATGCGAAAGCTGGAACGGACATAATCGTGCTCGGCCGCACGAAAAAAGTTCATTTCGTAGGTATTGGCGGTAGCGGTATGAGTGGTATTGCCGAACTGTTAATAACCCTGGGGTATGTGGTGAGCGGTTCTGACCTCCGATGTTGCGAGACGACGGACTTATTGGTCTCACTTGGCGCCACTGTGCATGAAGGTCACGACGCTAAGTTTGTTCACAATGCCGATGTGGTCGTCATGTCTGCCGCGATTGACTCAACGAATCCAGAAATTCAGGAAGCTCACCGATGTCAAATTCCTGTGATTCCACGTGCGGAAATGCTGGCGGAGCTCATGCGACTGCGCTATAGCATCGCTGTAGCAGGTTCACATGGCAAGACCTCCACTACATCAATGATTGCGTTCATGCTCGAACGTGCCAACCTGGATCCAACCGCTGTAATCGGTGGTCGATTAAGTAGTTTTGGAAGCAATGCGCGTGTCGGACAAGGGGATTACATGATTGTCGAAGCTGATGAGAGCGATCGATCGTTTTTACGACTCTCTCCATCAATTGCTGTGATCACCAATGTCGATGATGAACACATGGAAAGTTATGGCACGCTTGACCATCTATGTGATGCGTTTGTTAACTTTGCTAACCGGGTGCCTTTCTATGGATTAGTGGCAGTATGTGCCGACGATGAAAGCTTACGGGAGCAGGCAAGCAGGATTTCACGGCGAGTAAGAACTTATGGAGTTGATGCTCAGGATGCAGATCTTGTCGCGTTTGATATAGAAGAGCAAGCTTTCGGTTCGACATGCTCTGTGTCCTATAAACCGTTTGGCGAGCGTGAACGCGTGTTACTGGGAACGTTACGCCTCCAGGTGCCTGGTCTTCACAACATTCGAAATTCCTTGGCTGCCATGATCGTCGGACTGGAAATCGGTCTGAACTTCACACAGGTTACTGCAGCTTTAGCGGAGTTTTCTGGAGTGGAGCGTCGCTTTCAACGACTTGGGGAAGCTGATGGTGTGCTGGTGGTAGATGATTACGGTCACCATCCTACTGAGATTGCAGCAGTGATGCATACTGCGCGTCAGCAGATCAAGCGTCGAATGCTTGTAGTGGTGCAACCTCACAGATTTACTCGAGTGAGTCGGTTAATGACCCAGTTCGGTTCAGTGCTGGCTGGTGCGGATGAGGTCATATTGACTGAGGTTTATGCTGCCGGTGAAACTCCGATGCCAGGCGCCACCTCTGAAGTGCTAGCAGAAGTGATAGGACAATTTAGCGAGTCACCGGTGCATCTAGTTAGATCGCTCGATGAGGTTGTCACCCGCGTGGGACAACTGGCCAAACGCGGGGACCTCGTCATTACATTTGGTGCCGGTTCAATCAGTGGCGTTGCTGGTCGTATTGTTCATCACCTGCAGCAAAGACAGCGACAGGATGCTGATGTCATCGAGGCCAATTATGGGTGATAGAGATAGATTATGACAGTCAGTGTACCAACAGATAAGCGGTTCAGGCGACGCACGCAGCTTCGACCCAGTAAGAGGCGACGTGTGTTTACGGCGCGCTGGCGGCGCGTCCTCAAGGTAAGCGCGATATTCGTAATCGTTCTATTCGTGGGGTATCAAATCAAGGTATTCGTACTTCAGATGCCAGTGCTGTCTATCGATCGAGTAATTGTGCGTGGGAATGTTCATCTTTCGACGGACGAAGCATTGAGCTTAGTTGATGGACTTCACGGGGAGAACATTTTCAGGACAGATCTTGAGCAGTGGCGGAATGCATTACTCGCTTCGCCATGGGTGAAAGACGCAACACTTCGCATCGTCATACCGTCGACTATCAAGATTTCTATTTCTGAGCGAGTACC
>CEVM01111968.1_pt1 | contig 9923 bp, 8 predicted proteins | sample 531481 | NCBI WGS metagenome assembly CEVM01 (sample SAMEA2623649, study PRJEB7988) | marine metagenome | biome: marine biome (ENVO:00000447); feature: mesopelagic zone (ENVO:00000213) & marine oxygen minimum zone (ENVO:01000065); material: "saline water (ENVO:00002010), including plankton...
ATACATGGACTCCCGACTTGGGTGGGGGCACTCACATACAAGCAGCCATCGGCATCAACGATAGCAATGTATGGGATGAGTACATAGAGGACGCGGAAGTTGACGTGACCATCGCGGCGTACACGAGGACTGTCGCGAACTAAGGCTAAAAAACAGTCCGCAATCCGGTTGGCAGCCACGTCCTTCCGGTGAGGTTATCTAATCACTAAGACGCCGGGTCTAGCAGTTCAGATACTGCCACTGGGTGGACCCTAGCTCGAAGCGGATGCGCCGGAACGCTTCGGCGTATGGGATGCCTGCTTTCTCCCCGTTGCGGACCGCCCCGTTCGTCACGCGTTCAAGACGGCCTTCTATGGGGCCGCGCATCTGGCTGGCGTGTTTGGTTAGGGAGTCGGCCTTCATCTGTAGATAATCGGCAACATCCACGAAAACGTCGGGGTCTTCGCTGCCCCAGAGATAAGCCTCGGTGACCCGGTGGGGCTGGAGTCCCTCTTGGGTTATCTGCTCCGGAAAGTGACGCTCGTTCCAAGCGTAGGTGAAAGCCGAATCTAAGGCCACTTGGCCGCTCATCCGATGGTCGCGGTGGGTGTGGCTGATGCTGCGGTAAGGATCGATGGCCAGGATGATGTCCGGCTTGTACATCCGGATAGCCCGCACCACCTGGCTGCGGAACAACATGGTGTCTTCCAGGCCGCCGTCGGGATGAGAGAGGAACACGATATTCTGGGCCCCCATAACGTCGGCCGCTTCCTTTTGCTCCTGCTCCCGGGTTGCTGCCAGCCTCTCCGGCGTCATGTCCCGGTCGGAAGTGCCCTTGTCCCCGTTGGTGCAGAGTACTACCACTGCCTCCGTCTCGAATTCATGGACCCATTTGGATATGGTGGCGCCGCATCCCCCTTCACAATCGTCGGGATGGGGAGTCACGGCCATGGCCCGCCGGGGGCCGGTGTTTACGATTTCCATCTAGCTATCGATCCTTCCTTGCCAAGAAGTTTTGTTGCGCTGCAGTCTTGCGTGGCCGGGGAGTTTGGAAACCCACAGCCAATGCTGAAGTGACGCTGCAAGCATAGTACCAGCATCGGATGGCCGCAACCCATGATGGCGTTCCCGGCATGGACTCTGGGCAGAAGAATCCTGAAAGGCTATTCGCCCAGGATGACGGTGCGGCCCACAGTGGTAACCATGTAATGTCCGGAACGGCCAGGGACTCGTTCCAACCAACGGAACTTGCTTCGGGCGGCGTTACGCAGTGTTTGAGTAAAGCTGTGGGGAATCATCCATCCCACCTGCTCGAACAGCCTTGCCAGGTCGTCGGCATCAACGCTATCCATCTCTAGGAACTGGGCAGCGCCTTCCGCAGCGGCAACTACTTTTCGCATGTCGCCCAGCGGGTTGAGCGACTGACAGAACTGGACGAATGCCAATTCCGCTGCCGCCGAGCGGGCCGCCTGTTGGGCCTTTACCCGGCCAACGGGGGCGGATTCTTGAGGGCGGTCCGGGGGCGGTTGTACTACTACCACTTCTTCGGTCCGGGGTGCCTCAGTCGGCTCACTGAGTGCCTCGGGCGTTACAGGCGTCTCAATAGAAGCTTCCACAGCACTTTCTTCTTGTACTTGGACCGGGGCAGCTTCCGGTGGTGGAGCCGGGGTCTCAGCATCTCCATTGACGCTGGGAGATGGCTCTACACTACTACCCTTTTCCGTGTCCAACACTTGGGCGATTGTGCCGTTGGACTCCGGGACGGTTTCGGTGGAAGAATGCATCAGGTCTCTAGACAGACCACGTAGCATTCCTACGATTTCTTGAAGCTCACCTTGATCCTGCGACTCCACGGTTATCTGGGCGTTGCTTGGGAGAGAAATGGAAACCTTTACCATAATGCATTACCTGGCTGTTAATACCACCCCACCAGGTAATACTAACCGACCCTAGTTTGGTAATCAACTGGACGGGAGGTAGAAGTGTAAGCTACTTCGGGCCGGGATTGTGGGGGAATAGTTACTTCAAAAGCTTGTGGTGTACCGCTTCATGGTAGGGGAAGAATCGGTGGTGTGAGAACCCCGCTAGGACACTTTTCCTCAAGGCAGTCCCGGAGCGCTGTCCACCCGAGTTCTAAAGGCTTTGCTTAAGAAGGATGGCCAGAGAGCGGGTGAGGCCGGGTACCGCAGCGATATCATCCAGAGACGCTTGCTTGATACCGGTGACCGTTCCGAACCGGCGCATCAGCATCCGCTTCCGCTTGGGGCCGATTCCGGTGACCAAGTCGAGGGGAGACTTCAAGCTACTCTTGCTGCGCAGGTTCCGGTGATAGGTGATGGCGAACCGGTGGGCCTCGTCGCGGATCCGCTGCACCAGATACAGTGCTTGGGAGTTCCGGGCTAGGACGATGGGCTCCGGGGTGTGCGGTACGTACAGCCACTCGTTCTCTTTGGCTAAGGACGCCAGTGGGACGTTGTCCAGCCCCATCTCAAGGAAGACTTCCAGGGCGGCGGAAAGCTGACCTTTGCCGCCGTCGATCAACACCAGGTCTGGGAAGATTCCCCAACTCTCTTCGTTGCTTTTGGCCCCGGTTTCCTCCGGCCGGATTCCCTTGGCGCGAACATCGGCCATCCGCTTGAACCGGCGACGAAGCACTTCCCGTATGCTCTCAAAGTCGTCCACACCATCCACCGTTTTTATCTTGAAACGGCGATACTCGGACGACTTGGGTTTGCCGTCCTCAAAGACGGCCATGCTGGCCACGGTGTTGGTGCCTTGGATGTGGGAAATGTCGTAGCACTCCATCCGGCGCAGGTCGGTGGGAAGGCTCAGTTCCTCTTGGAGTTCGGACATCGCGCCGTGGATAACATCCGTGTTGTCCAGCCACCTAACCCGGTGGTGATCCAATCCCTGGCGAGCGTTCTCCGCAACCAAGTCAATAAGCTTCTTGTGCTGACCGCGTTGGGGCAGCACGAGCCGGACGGGACCGCCACGAAGCTCTCTCAACCACTGGACGATCAACTCCTCCTCCTCCAGGGCGTGTTGGAGCAGGATACGGGGTGGAATGGCCGAAGCCGACTGGTAGAACTGCTTGATGAACTGGCCCATCACCAGACCGGGAGATTCGTCATGGGCCCCGTCCATGAAGAAGTGATCCCGCCCAACAAGCTTGTTGTGACGGATGAAGAACACCTCAACCCATGTTTCCTGGCTACTCTGGGTGAAGGCGATGACATCCATGTCGCTGATGGGATTGGCGTCTACTTTGATTTGTTGCTCTTCGGCGACCTTTTGGACGCTACGCATCCGGTCTCGCAACACCGCAGCACGCTCGAACTCCAGATCCTCCGACGCCTTCTCCATGTTGGTCTGCAAGTCGGAGGTGACGGCTTCGGTATCGCCTTCCATGAACAGGGTGACCTGGTCAATCACCTTGGCGTAGTCTTCCTTGCTGGCCACTCCGGTACAGGGTGCGACACACCGGTTGATGAAGTATTCCAGGCAGGGGCGCGGGTCTTTGCCCGTTATGGCCTTGGTGCAAGATCGGTACGGGAAAAGCCTCTTTATCAGGTCCATGGTCTGGCGAACGGAACCCGCGCTGGCGAAGGGACCGAAATACCGGGCGCCATCTTTGGCGACCTTACGAGTGATGTAGACCTTGGGGAAATCCTCGGCCAGGTCTATCTTCAGGTAAGGGTAAGTTTTATCGTCTTTGAGCCGTGCGTTGTAGCGAGGCTTGTGGCGCTTTATCAGGGTGTTTTCCAGAATCAGCGCTTCCGCTTCGGTGTCGGTGACGATGCACTCAAAGTCGTCCAACTGGCCCAACATCCTTCGAATCTTATTGGGCAGGTTGGCCGGCGAGCCGAAATAGTTGCGGAGGCGGTTGCTTAGGACCGCAGCTTTCCCCACATATAAAACGTTGCCCCGGACGTCCTTCATGATGTAAACACCAGGACGGTTCGGGGCGTTACCTAGGCGCCTTTGGAACAAAGAAAGGGCCATTGCTGCTACACGGTGATACCCAGGATGATGATAACCGCTAATACCACGCTGGCCATTATCAGGATACGGCGAACTTCGGACCCAACGTAGTTGGCCGATGAGACTTGCTCCCGGCGAAGGCGGCCCGCTCCCATGGGTCTGGCGGCCCGGGTATCTCCGGTAGCGGGAGCGGCAGAACGAGTGGCGGTGGCAACGACCTGGGTGGTCTCCGCCGTACCATTCGCTTGGCTAGACGTGTCTTCGTCAGCCTGCGGGTCTTCGGTGGCCACCGTGGCGTCAACAGCGGGAATTCCCGAAGGCCCACGCTGTTGACGTTTCTTTCGATTTAGTTGTGCCTGGTGAGACGCCACTCGGCGAGCTTTACCCGGCATGGAATCTACCTCCTGATATTCGTCATGCCCACGTGGGAATCGGGATTGTTTGAGCGAATCTCATCCCGCCCGATTCTTGAGCCGACGATTTTACTATAACAGTAATTGGCTGTCTTGGGCAGTAGGCTGGAAAGTGAGTGTCAGCCGTTGACCACTCAACAGGGTCCATATCGCCCAACCCGGTAGGGGCAGGTTTCAAACCTGCCCCTACATACGATGCGACTCTGGTGCCTAGGTCAGGCTCGGGGATGGCTCTTCTCATATTCCCGGTGCAGGTAGCCATCGGTGAGATGGGTATACACCTGGGTGGTGGAGATGCTGGAGTGCCCCAAAAGTTCCTGCACGTGGCGTAATGACGCTCCGTTCTGCAACAGATGGGTGGCGAAGCTGTGCCTGAGGGTATGTGGGGTGATTCGCTCGGGCAGATGAGCTTTCTCCCCGTAGTTCTTCATGATGTTCCAGATCCATTGGCGGGTCAACCGCTGGCCGCGATGGTTGATGAACAAGGCCGTCTGGCTCTTTTCGGTGCCCAGCAGCCCCGGACGGGACTTGTGTAGATAGCTTTTAATCTCGGCCAAGGCCTTGGGGTACATGTATACGATGCGCTCTTTGGAGCCCTTGCCCCAGCAGCGGATGTAGGAGTCGTTGAGGTCCACGTTCTGCAGATTCAAGGACACCAACTCGCCAACCCGGAGTCCGGTGGCATAGAGAAGTTCCAGTATGGCGGCGTCGCGGCGCCCTTCGTTGGTCCCAGACCTTGAAGCCATGTCTAGCAGTCTGGCTACCTCGTCCTGGGAGAGACACTTGGGCAGAGACCTTCCCACCCGGGGGGAACCCAGCGATTGGGTAGGGTCTTCAGTGATGGTGCCGTTCTCGGCCAAGAACGAGAAGAAGGACTTCAGAGCGGCGACTTTCCGGGCGGTGGTGGTGTCGCGATAGCCCTTGTTGCCCCGCAGGTCGCTGATGTACTTGTTCAGCAGTTCCAGGTCCACATAATGCCAGGGGCTGCTACCGTTTAGCGTGGCTTTGGTGTGGTCTTGGAAGAACTGGTAGAACTGGCAGAGGTCGTTGCGGTAGGCTTCGGAGGTGTTACGGGAGAAACCTTTTTCGACAATGAGGTGCTGGAGAAACGAGTTTATAGACTGTTCCATTAAATCGAATCCTTTCGCTATAGCGATTTCTCTCGCTATGAGCAGATGAAGATGGGATGACGGATGACCGCCAAGCCAATATTCGTGAATCTTACCAGAGGTTCCGGAGATGTTATGTGTGCTACTTCTACCGGTTATGTCGATTATTCGAGGTTTCCCAAAACAAAGATCCCTCGCCTTAATCGCAAGATCAAGACGAGGGATCTGATGGTCCTGAAGTGTCTAACTAGGGTTTAGCCGGTGCCAAGAACCACGGTGCCGGTGGACGACAGAGAGCCGCCGGTGCCGTTGACCAGGGATATCTGGGGATTCTGGTCGGTGGTTCCTTTCTTGTGGACCTGCCGCGCGCCAGCCTCGCCGCGGAGTTGGCGGACCGCCTCCACCAGCAGGAAGCTACCGTACATACCCGGATGGGTATAGGACAGGCCGCCGCCAGCGGTGTTCAGGGGGAAGTCCCCGCCGGGAGCGGTGCGTTGGTTGGCGACGAAGTCAGCAGCCTCTCCCCGAGCACAGAAGCCCAGGGATTCCAACGTCAGCATCACCGTATAGGTGAAGGAATCGTAAATCATCGTCAGATCGATATCGTCATGGCTGATGCCGGCTTTGGCCATGGCCTTGGGTCCCGTCTCCCGGGCGATTAAAGACGTCAGGGACGGCATCATGCTAATCAAGTTGTGGTCGTGGCCTTCTCCCGCGCCCAAAACCCAAACGGGCTCCTTGGCTAAAGAGCGGGCCCGCTCGGCAGTGGTCACGATGATGGAAGCTCCGGAGTCGGTAACCAGGCAGCAGTCGTACAGGTGGAACGGATACGCCACCCAGCGAGAGTCGTGGTAATCGTCGAAGGACATGGGGGTATCGTGCATCGCCGCGACGGGATTCAGATTTGCCCATTTTCTAGTGGAGACGGCAATCTCCGCCATGGCTTGCCTGGCGCGGTCCTCACCGAATTCATGCATGTAACGGGAGCAGGCCAACGCATAGTTGATGGGCTGGCCGACCATGCCGTAGGGCGCTTCGTATTGAGCTACGGGAAGGTTGGGATCCGGGGGGACTCGGCCCCTGGTGGATCGTCCGGCTTGTCCATGAGTGATGAGGGCAACTTCGCAATAGCCGGCCTTGATAGCGGCGATGGCATGGGCGACGTGAATCACGAAGGAAGATCCGCCCACCGATGTGTTGTCGGTGAAACTGGGCTGGATGCCGAGGTACTCGGCGATGGCCATGGTGGAGAATCCGGCGGTGAACAGACCGTCTACGTCGCTCTTGGACAGTCCGGCGTCGGCCAGAGCGTTATGGGCCGCTTCAGCATGGTGCTGGAGTGACGATTTATTAGGTACCGTGCCCATCTCATCGGACTCGGCGACGCCAACGATGGCAATCTCACGTTCCCTTGAACCGCTTGATGTCATTCCTTTCCTCTCTTACGGATATTTCGCGATGCGGCTTAAATCTCTGAGTCCGCAGTCAGTTTAAAAGCTGGTTTAAGGCTTTGCCGTTCTCATGCCTAGTTAGGCTTGGCGCGGCGGCCTGACTGATGGTACACCAACCGGCTAGAGAGGACAACCGGTTTCTTGATGGAGTGTTATGAAGTCGTTATTAAGTGACTGACGGTCCAGGGGATTGTTGGGCCGCTGGCATGGTAAAATGTCGGAAGTACCTAGCCTAACCATACCCTAAAGCCAGCAGGCGATTCCGGGGGATTATGCCTCTTAACTTCTGGATGGTTGTTTGCAACGCCGAGAACTTCCGGATCACCCAGGACCGTGGGTTCAACCTTCTTGGCTTGAAACCCCAACACCGGCGCAAGGTCCAGCGCATCGGGAACGGCGATCGCATACTTTATTACGTGACCCATAAGCGGAAATTTACCGCCACCGCCACGGCTACCGGTTCTTTCTCCGAGGACGACACACCTATATGGGAGAAGGAAGGCGGCGCCGATTGGCCGTACCGCATCGAGATCAAACCTGAGATTGTTCTGGAAGATTCTCAGTACATCGACGCCAATCAACTGGCGCCCCGCTTGGACTACGTGAAGCGGTGGACACCGGAGAATTGGTACATGGCGTTCCAGGGGAATCTCCACCTGCTTCCCAAGGCCGATTTTCTTCTCATCGAAGAGGAGATGAAGAAAATCAAGTTTGGGAAGGACTATAAGCCGACTCCGTCTCTCCTGCCGCCCTCGGGCAACCGGAAGAGAAAGTCAGGTTCAAGAAGACACGGCCGGCCTGGGGGGCAAAGACCTGCGCCGGTGGCCCAGGGTGCTCCAGGAGCGGCGGTTCCAGGCGCAGTGACCCAGGCGCCTGCTAGAACTCCAGCAGCACCTGCGCCTCCCGCAGCGCCGGCATCTTCTGGAACCGCCGCCGCTGAGTAGACGCTGGGACTTGCGGTGGATAGAAGCGCAAGCTTAGCCCCACCGCAAGCAAAGTTTCGGTTTAATCGCCCTCGCTGGCGGAGACAGCATTCTGTCCGGCCTTGTCAGCTAGGGCAGCGTGAATCTCTCCAAGAACTTCATCGTCATGCTCTTTAGAGTGGGTAGCCTCCAGGGCGGCCCGCGCCTCAACAGTTCCAATCTGACCTAAGGCCCAGGCGGCGTGGCTCCGGACCAATGGCGAATCGTGATACAAAGCCTTGCTTAAAGCTGGGACAGCAGACGGGTCTCCCAAGTTTCCCAGGGCCACACATGCGTTTCTCTGCAACCCCTCTCGTTTGGCTCTTAGTATCGGTGTGCCCCGGAACCTTTGCCGAAACTCCTCCTCGGTTAGCCGCAGCAGATCGACAAGGCCCAACGTGTCCAACTTTTCTGCCGGAGTCCCGACGCTGGCATCTTGTCCCCAGACGGAGGAGTCCGCAGCAGGAGCGTTCCGGTTCACGGGGCAGACATCTTGGCAGATGTCGCAACCGAAGACCCAGTCCAGCATCTTTGGACGAAGCTCCAGGGGAATCGGCCCCCGGTTCTCTATGGTCTGATAGGAGATGCAGCGGGTGTTGTCGATGACGTAGGGAGCAACAATGGCTCCGGTGGGGCAAGCGTCGATGCACCGAACGCAGGAACCGCATGTCTTTTTCAGCGGCGGGTCGGGTTCCAACTCCAAGTCGGTTATCACCTGACCCAGAAAGATCCATGAGCCGTGGCTGGAAGTGAGGATGTTGGTGTTCTTGCCGAACCATCCCAGACCGGACCTAGCTGCTGCCGCCCGGTCCAGCATGGGTCCGTCATCAACATACCATCTAGCGGCTATCGGGGTTTCTAGTTGGGAAGATAATCCCCGCACGTAGTCCCGCATCCGGGCCTTCATGACTTTGTGGTAGTCCTGCAGACGGGCGTACTGAGCAACCTTTCCCGTCAAGAGATGCTGGGAGTTGCTGGAAGATACAGGCTGATGATAGCTGAGGCCCAGACAGATGATTGAGCGTGCGCCCGGAAGGAGCTGTTGGGGATTGGTGCCACGAAGAACACGGTCCCGGTGATACCAGGAAAGTCCGTCCATCAAACCGTCTCGAAGACGCTGAAGGGTAATCTCCCGGTCTTCGGTAAACTCGACCGACGAAGTGACCCGCACTAGGTCGAAACCCAGTTCAAGGGCGTGATCGGTGACGGTTTGCTTTAGGGTCTTCAATGATGCACCGGACACATTATCGCATCAAGGGGTGTCCGGCGCACTTCAGTCGTCAGGCTAGCCGCGGTTAATTTGGTACACCGATCACATAGACGTCCCAACCGGACGCTGGGTCGGCGTCGTCGTTCCGCCCATAGGCCGGTTCCTTGCCGTCTGGTGACCAGGATGGCCGGTCTTCGTCAACACCTTGGGTAGCTGTTACTTGCTTCAGACCGGTCCCATCTATCCTCAAGATGTAAATGTCTGCTTTTGTGCCGATGCCGTGCCTGACCGAGAAGGCGACCCATTTGCCGTCGGGAGACACGTCCGGATAGTGGTTCAGTGCGCCATCGGCCTCACCGTTCGTCGTAAGACGGCGGATGGTTTGTCCGGACGAGGTGTCCTTGAGGAAGAGGTCAAACCCCTTGCCAGTCTTGAGACTGATGACGAAAGACTTGTTGTCCGGAGATATGCTGAATCCTCGATTAAGCTCCGGACCGTCGGCAGTCGCCTTGTGCGTATGGACCACAGTGCCGAAGGCGTCGGCGGGTTGACCGCTGAGGTCCGAGGCTAGGGCGATACGAACCGTGTTTACATAACTTGCGGGATTGTGGGAATTGCGGACCATCCACATAACGAACTTACCGTCCGTCGAGACCGCAAGACCTTCACGTCCCTGGCCGCCTGGAATCACCGGGCTTCGGGTAAACGCCGCGTCGTTGCCGCCGGTGTTGACGCGGTTGAAAGGCGCTTTGCTGGTATCGAAAGTTGTATAGGAGTGGATGCCGATCCGCTCGTTGGACATCAGCAGACCGGTTTCG
>CEVM01027771.1_pt1 | contig 9917 bp, 9 predicted proteins | sample 531481 | NCBI WGS metagenome assembly CEVM01 (sample SAMEA2623649, study PRJEB7988) | marine metagenome | biome: marine biome (ENVO:00000447); feature: mesopelagic zone (ENVO:00000213) & marine oxygen minimum zone (ENVO:01000065); material: "saline water (ENVO:00002010), including plankton...
TTCGAGCGCACCAGCAGCACCCGACCGAGCTGATCTTCGATCGCGCGGAGGCGTTGGCTCACGGCGCTCGGCGTGATCCGCATGCGCCGCGCCGCAGCCTCCAGAGTGCCCTCCTCGGCGATGATCGCGACGGTGTCGGCGAGGTCGAAGTCGATCTTCATATGAAGCGATGCTAATGCCCCGTGAGAATCCTGAGCTGGAGTGCATGTCTCGCGCCAGCTAGCGTCGAGGCGTGCTCCCTCCCCTCCTCGCCGGTCTCGGCCTCGGACTATCGCTCATCGTGGCCATCGGCGCACAGAACCTGTTCGTGCTTCGACAGGGAATCCGGCGCGAGCACGTACTGGCGGTTGTCGTGGTGTGCGCCGCATCCGACGCCATCCTCATCGTGCTCGGCGTCTCGGGTGTCGGGCTCGCACTGGCTGCACTGCCATGGCTGGTGACCGCCGTGCGGTGGGCGGGCGCGGCCTTCCTCGTGGGTTACGGCCTCCTCGCTGCCAGGCGCGCGTGGCGTCCCGCGGGCGCACTGACTGTGGACGACCCGCGCGATGACATCGCGGGTTCTGCTACCGAACGGCCCGTGCAGGTTCAGCCGACCACGACCGCGACACGGCTCTCCGCGACGGTTCTCACCGTCCTCGCGCTTACGTGGCTGAACCCCCACGTCTACCTCGATACGGTGTTTCTGCTCGGCGGTGTCGCCAACACCCACGGCGATGACCGGTGGCTCTTCGCGCTCGGCGCCGTGATGGCAAGCATCCTCTGGTTCAGCGCACTGGGGTTCGGAGCCCGCTATCTCGGTCGCTGGCTCGCGACGCCCCGAGCCTGGCGCATCCTCGACGCCATCATCGCGGTCGTGATGATCGTCCTCGGCGTGAGCCTCGTCGTCGGCGGATGAACGACAACGGCCCCCGCCGAAGCGGAGGCCGTCGTCGTATCAGATCGTTGCTCAGGCGATGCTGTTCACGTCCAGCGGGATGCCGGGACCGAACGTCGTCGAGACTGCACCCTTCTGGATGTAGCGGCCCTTCGAGCTCGAGGGCTTCAGGCGAACGATCTCGTCGAGCGCAGCCTTGAGGTTCTCATCGAGCTGCTCGGCCGAGAACGATGCCTTGCCGACGACGAAGTGCACATTGGCGTGCTTGTCGACACGGAACTCGATCTTTCCGCCCTTGATCTCCTCGACCGCCTTGGCGGGGTTGGGGGTCACGGTGCCGGTCTTGGGGTTGGGCATGAGGCCTCGGGGACCGAGGACCTTACCCAGACGCCCGACCTGGCCCATCAGTTCCGGGGTCGACACTGCAGCGTCGAACGCGGTGTAGCCGCCGGCGACCTTCTCGATCAGCTCGGCGCCGCCGACCTCGTCAGCGCCAGCGGCGATCGCCGCTTCGGCGGCAGGACCGGTCGCGAACACGATGACGCGCGCAGTCTTGCCGGTACCGTGGGGCAGGATGACGGTGCCGCGCACCATCTGGTCTGCCTTGCGCGGGTCGACCGAGAGCTTGAGGGCGACCTCGACGGTGGAGTCGAACTTCTTCGAGCCCGTCTCCTTCGCCAAGTTCACAGCCTCGCTGGGTGAATAGAACTTGCCGGCCTCGATCTTCGCGGCGGCTTCGTTGTATGCCTTGGACTTGGTAGCCATTGTCGTTATCCCCCTCAGTCCTCGACCGTGATGCCCATGGAACGGGCGGTGCCGGCGATGATCAGCGAGGCGGCCTCGATGTCATTCGCGTTCAGGTCGGGCATCTTCGTCTCGGCGATCTGACGCACCTGGTCCTTGGTGAGCTTGCCCACCTTGGCCGTGTGCGGCGTCTTCGAGCCCTTCTGCACGCCCGCAGCCTTCTTGATCAGCTCGGCTGCCGGCGGGGTCTTCAGGATGAACGTGAAGCTGCGGTCCTCGTAGACGGTGATCTCGACGGGGATGACGTTGCCGCGCTGCGACTCGGTCGCGGCGTTGTACGCCTTGCAGAACTCCATGATGTTGACGCCGTGCTGACCGAGCGCAGGCCCGATCGGCGGCGCCGGGTTGGCTGCACCGGCGTTGATCTGAAGCTTGATCAGGCCGGTCACCTTCTTCTTCGGTGCCATTCTTCTTTCCTTTCATCGAGCGGACGCCATCGGCATCCTCTCTCCCGCAGCCCGGCCGTTCCGGGAGCGGTGGTCTGTATCGCGCTGGAGCGCGGTTGCGTTACTGCTTGGTGACCTGGTCGAAGCTGAGCTCGACCGGGGTCTCGCGCTCGAAGAGCGACACGAGCACCGTGAGCTTGCCGCTCTCGGGCTTGATCTCGCTGATCGAGCCCGGCAGGCCCGCGAAGGAGCCTTCCTTGATCGTGATGGTCTCACCGATCTCGAAGTCGACTTCGGTGACGACGCTGCGCGCCACGGGCTGACCCTTGGCTCCACTCGCGCCGCCCTTGGCCGGAGCAGTCTCCTTGACCTCGACGAGCGACTTCAGCATCGTGAAGGCCTCTTCGAAACGGAGCGGCGTCGGGTTGTGCGCGTTGCCGACGAACCCGGTGACACCGGGAGTGTGGCGAACAACCGACCAGGTGTCTTCGTTCAGTTCCATGCGCACGAGCACGTAGCCGGGGATGCGCACGCGGGTGACCATCTTGCGCTGGCCGTTCTTGATCTCGACGACATCTTCCATCGGAACTTCGATCTGGTAGATGTCTTCTTCTACCTCGAGCGTGGACTTGCGCTGCTCGATGTTGGCCTTCACCTTGCGCTCGAAGCCGGCGTAGGAGTGAATGACGTACCACTTGCCCGGGAGGGACCGCAGTTCCGCGCGGAATGTCTCGTACGGGTCTTCCTCGGCCTCGTCCCCGTCGGCCACGTCAGCCTCGTCGACGTCGTCACCGAGCTCGTGACCGTCGTAAGGCGTGACCTCTTCGGCGGCGTGGGCAGCGCGCTCGGCTTCTTCTTCGGCGAGGTCGTCGGTCAGAACCTCGGCAGCGGCTTCAGCCTCTGCTGCCTCGTCGATCTCGAGTGCATCGTTCACGATCGCATCAGCCTCCGGGTCGCTCACCTCGACGTCGTCGTCATCCGAGTAGTCCGCGTCGTCGTCCTCATCCTCGATGTGGATGGCGACGTGCTCGGCCGCATCGCTCTGGTGCTCTTCGCGCGCGAGCTCGTTGCCCTCCTGGGCCTCGTCCTCCTCGGAGGACTGCTCGGCCGAGGGCGCCCAGTCGGCGTCGTCGAGAAATCGTTCAGACACGTATTTCGTTCACTTCCATTTGATCGGGCGCGATGCAGCATCCTGCCTCGCACCGTGAGGACGAACAGATCAGGCGGGAACGCCGAAGACCTGCGTCGTCAGCCAGAGGAACACGTAGTCCATTCCCCACACGAGTGCCATCATGATGACGACGAACCCGAGCACGACTGCCGTGTACTTCAGGAGCTCCTGGCGCGTCGGGGTGACGACCTTGCGAAGCTCCGCAAAGACCTGACGGATGAACAGGGCGATCCGCGCGAAGACGTTCAGCTTCTTCTCGCGAGGAGCGCTGCCACTGGCAACGATCTCGCCCTTGGCGTCATCCTGGACCATGTATCCCACCTGGTTGCTTCTGTTGTGCCAGCTTGCGCTGACGCGCAGGGCGGACAGGAATCGAACCTGCAACCTGCGGTTTTGGAGACCGCTGCTCTGCCAATTGAGCTACCGCCCTAAAGGCCGGAAGGCCTTGAGGTGTCTGCAGTCTTCTGCCGCGACGTGAAAGGAGGGATGTGTCCCGATCGCGGGCACGGCGAAAGAATGCAGACTTCTACTGCAGGTCAAGTGTACGGCATGCCCTCACGGCGGGCGAACCGTCCCCGCGCCTTAGGGGGCCTCGAGGCACGGCGTGAACACGGCGATCACCAGAAGCGGAGACTCGTAGCTGACCGTGGCCACGATGCCGCTCTCGTCCACCCACGCGCCCTCGCGCCCCGCGAGTCCGTCGGCGTCGATCGTCGCCCACACCTCCGGGTCGATCGCCGCCGTCACGGCATCGACGAGTGCGTCCTCGGCGGCGTAGTCCGCCCCCACCGAGACAGAACCGACCGCGGCGAATGTGCGCTGGGTGCCGCGATCCTGCTCGCCGCAGGACTGCTCCTCCGGGCCCGTCGTTTCGAGAGTGCGGAGTGTTCCCTCCTCGACCGCTCCGGCAGCCTCCACCAGGGTGTCGAAGATGGCCGCGGCATCCGTCTCGAGCTCATCGAGATCGGGCCCAGCACACGCTGTCAGCAGCACGGATGCCGACACGAACGCGAGAGCGAGCATGATCGGTCTGCGCGCCCGCAGCATCCCTGTGCCCCCGTTCACGGACGCACCACCGCGCTGACTTCGAACTCCTCGGGCGTCGGAGCGCTCGTGCGCACCCCGAGCGCGGCGAGCTGGTCGACGAACCAGCCGTCGTGCCAGTCAGTGATGTCACACGGTGACGAGGAGCCATCGAAGGCGGACCGGTCAATGCCGTGTTGGTACACAGCTCGGCAGCTGGCATCCGTCTCCAGCGCCCACTCGTAATCGTCGTGCGACACCCCGGCGCGTTCGGCCGCGAGCAGGGCAGGGAAGGAGTTCTGGTACTGGTACCAGTGCATCGCCTCGTGCACGAAGATCGGCCAGGCGAGGCGCTCGATTCCCGGCTCCCACGCGACGAACAGCCAGTCGGGGTAGCCAGTCTGGTAGCAGCCACCGACCACGAGGAAGCGTGGACGGTCCTCCTGTCCGGCGTAGCCACAGTTCTCGGGACCGGCATCGAAGATCACCGTGACCTCGGTTGCTCCGATGGAGTCGAGGAAGGCGCGACCCTGCGGATCGTCGCCGGGGAAGACCTGGCCGCCCGGGTTGGGGGCCGCGGGCTGCGGAGCGGCATCCTGCTCGCGCCACTGCCGGATCCAGGCGGCGTCAGCCTCCCATGCCGCAGCAGCCTCCACGTACTGCCCGCGGGCGCGTCGGAGCTCGGCAGCGAACGCCTGATTCTCGGCGAACACGTCAGCGATGGCATCCGCCTGGGATGCCGTCACCACGGTGGGTCTGCGGTCTGCGGTCAGCCACTCCAGCCCGATGACGGCGGCGATTCCGAGCGCGACAGTGAGGACTCCGGCGAGTACCGGAATCCACAGCCGCGCGGGGGTCATCCCACCATGATCGGGCACGCAGCATCCCGGATGCCGAGCGCCGGGCTCAATAGTCGGCGATGCCGTAGCGGTCAGGCTCGGGCCCACGACGGAAACGCCGACCCGACATCGTCTCGGCGTGCACCCGGACGTAGTGGTACTTCAACGTCGGCACCCAGGGCCGAAGCGGAAGCTCGTCAGCAGCCTCGACCTCTTCCTCGGTCGCGAGCCGATGAGCCCGACCGCGCACGATCACGCTCCACGCGAGAGTGTCGGTGTAGTGATCGACCTCGAAGAGCACCTCGTCGTTGACGGTGAGTTCGACAAGCTTGCTGCCCTCGGCGGTGCGGAACACGATGGTGTCCTCATCCACGACGTAGTTGACCGGGAAGATGTCCAAGACATCTCCAACCCGGGTCACCAGGCGGCCGAGTTCTTCGCCAGCCAGAAGCTGCCAGCACTCCTCATCGCTGAGGGTGGCGACGACATCGTCCATCATCTCTTCCATGCCCTTATTGTGGGCGCACGTCTGGGGCGCCGCTAGGGACCCTTGGCCCTTGCGGCGCCCCAGATTGTGGGCTCAGGCGACGCGGATGAGCTTCTTGTTGACGAACTCGTCTGCGGCGAGCAGGCCCATCTCGCGCGAGGTGCCGGAGCGCTTGACGCCACCGAAGGGAAGCTCGGGGCTGTCGGCGAGCACGATGTTGACGTACACCATGCCCGCATCGATGGCGTCGGCCACCCGCTCGGCCTGCGCGGGATCGGTCGTGAACACGTACGAGCCGAGTCCGTAGCTGGTCGCGTTCGCCACGGCGACAGCTTCCGCCTCGTCGGCGACGCGATAGACCACTCCCGCAGGACCGAACAGTTCCTCGCGATAGATGTCGTTGTCGGCCGTGACGCCAGTGAGCACCGTCGCGGGATAGAACGCCCCGTCTCGGGCACCGCCGAGCTCGACAGTGGCGCCCTGCGCGACGGCGCGGTTCACCTGCTCTTCGAGCCGCTCGGCTGCAGCCAGCGACGAGAGCGGACCGATCACCGTGTCGTCTGCGAAGGGGTCCCCGAGGGGGGCCGCAGCCATGGCCGCCACGAACTTCTCCACGAACGCGTCGTAGAGCTCATCGATGATGATGAAGCGCTTGGGGGCGTTGCAGGACTGGCCGTTGTTGTCGAGCCTGGCCTCGACCGCCATGTCCACCGTCGCGTCAAGGTCGTCGGTGGAGAGCACGATGAACGGGTCGGAGCCACCGAGCTCGAGCGCGACCTTCTTGAGGTTGCGACCGGCCACCTCGGCGACAGCGGCACCCGCACGCTCCGAACCGGTCACTGAGACGCCCTGGACGCGAGGATCAGCGATCACTGTCGCAGCCTGCTCATTGGTCAGACGCACATCGACGTAGGCGCCCTCCGGGAACCCGGCATCCCGGTAGATCGCCGCGATCGCCGCCGCCGACTCGGGGCACTGGGGAGCATGCTTGAGCAGGATGGTGTTGCCGATGACCAGGTTCGGAGCGGCGAAACGTGCGACCTGGTAGTACGGGAAGTTCCACGGCATGATGCCCAACAGCACCCCCAGGGGCGAGCGACGGATGACGGCGGTTCCCTCGGCGAGGATGTCGAGAGGCGTGTCACCGGTGATCTTCTCGTAGTTGTCGGCGTAATACTCGGTGATGTCGGCGGCGAAGTCGACCTCGCCGAGAGCTGCCGACAGCGGCTTGCCCATCTCGCGGACGATGATCTCGGCAAGCTCATCTCGCCTCTCGCGGTGCAGCTGCGCCGCGCGCCGCACGAGCTCGGCGCGCTCGGCAGGAGCGGAGGTGCGGCCCCAGGTGCGGTAGGCATCGTCGGCTGCCGCAATCGCAGCTGTGGCCTCGGCATCCGTCATGGTGGGGTAGGTGGCAAGCGTCTCCCCGGTGGCGGGATTTACGACGGCGTAGGTACTCATGGGTCCTCCTCGGTCGGCAGCGAACGGTGGTCGGTTGGTCACGACGATGACAGGACGTGTGCCAACACGTCCAGTGCATCATCGAGCAGGTCATCGCCGATGACCAGGGGCGGCAGGAAGCGGATCACGTTCCCATACGTGCCGCAGGTGAGCATCAACACGCCCTGGTCGAGGGCGGCACGAACGACGCGGGACGTGAGAGCGGCATCCGGCTCACCCGTGGCGGGGTCGACGAACTCGACAGCGATCATCGCGCCCCTCCCTCGGATGTCGCCCAGACGCGGGTCGGATGCCTGAATGTCGCGCAAGCGCCGTTCGAGAACGTCGCCGATGTGCCGCGCCCGCGCCGACAGGTCCTCGGTCTCGTACACCTCGATGGCCGCGAGGGCCGCGGCGCACGCGACAGGGTTGCCACCGTAGGTGCCACCGAGTCCTCCGGTGTGCGAGGCATCCATGATCTCGGCTCGTCCCGTGACGGCGGCAAGCGGCAGCCCGCCGGCGATCCCCTTGGCCGTGGTGATCAGGTCGGGGACGATACCGAACAGGTCGCTGGCGAACATCGCACCGGTACGGGCGAAGCCGGTCTGGATCTCGTCGGCGATCAGGACGACCCCGTTGGCGTTCGCCCACTCCTGCAGGGCGGGTAGGAAGCCGTCGGCCGGGACGATGAATCCGCCCTCACCCTGGATCGGCTCGATGATGATCGCCGCGACATCCGTGACTCCGACGTGCTTCTCGATGACGCCGATCGCACGCTTTGCTGCGGCGGCACCGTCGAGCCCGTCTCGGTAGGGGTAAGACATCGGCGCCCGGTAGATCTCTGGAGCGAAGGGGCCGAATCCGGCCTTGTAGGGCATGTGCTTGGCAGTGAGGGCCATCGTGAGGTTCGTGCGGCCGTGGTAGCCGTGATCAAAAGCGACGACAGCCTGCCGGCCGGTGTGTTTGCGTGCGATCTTCACCGCGTTCTCGACGGCCTCGGCACCCGAGTTGAACAGTGCAGTCTTCTTCTCGTGATCGCCCGGGGTGATGCGGTTCAGCGCCTCTGCCACCGCCACGTATGGCTCGTAGGGCGCCACCATGAAACACGTGTGGGTGAATTGGCCGACCTGCTGCTGCACTGCCGCGACCACGGCGGGGTGTGCATTGCCGATAGAGGTGACGGCGATGCCAGAACCGAGGTCCACGATCGAGTTGCCGTCGGCGTCCAGCAGGATGCCCCCGCCTGCAGCCACGATCGACAGCGGCGCCGAGTGCCCCACACCGGCCGACACTGCTGCAGCCTTGCGGGCCATCAGCTCCTGCGATCGCGGGCCCGGAATGGACGTGACCAGGCGTCGCTCCTGCGGGAGCGTGGGGCCGCCGAGCGGGACCGTGGGGCTATCGAGTTGGCTCATGTCGTGAGGATAGCTGGACGATCGATCGCGCGCGACCCGTCCGGCTCGAACGTCGGAATCCGTCGTCCTCAATCACTTACGCGACGGCTCCCGTCGTGGGAGAATCATCGCGTGATCAATGGTGGCGTGTCGTGGTGGTGGCGAGACATCGGCGGTACCCCGGCCCCTCGCGCGCCGCTCCCGGGTGACCTCACGCTGGACGTCTGCATCGTCGGCGCCGGGTACACCGGAATGTGGACGGCTTACTACCTCAAGCTGGCACAACCCGACCTGCGCGTCGGCGTCATCGAGCAGAGTTTCGCGGGCTTCGGAGCGTCAGGCCGTAACGGTGGCTGGCTGACCAACTCGGTTACGGGAGACCGCTCGCAGTACGTCGCCCGCCACGGGCGGGATGCCGCGATCGCGCAGCAACGAGCACTGAACGACACCGTGAGGGAGGTCATCGAGGTCACCCGCCGCGAAGGCATCGACGCCGACATCGTGGCGGGCGGCGAGCTCGAGATCGCCCGCACCCCCGCGCAACTCGCCCGCCTCCGCAAGACTGCCGCCGAAGCACTGTCGTGGCCCCACACCGACGTGCACGAACTGGATGCCGAGGGTGCTCGCTCGCGCATCGACGTCGCGGGCGTGCTCGGTGGTCTCTGGCATCCGCACTGCGCACGCATCCACCCGGCGAAGCTCGCCGCGGGCCTTGCCGAAACGGTGGAACGGGCGGGTGTGAGGATCTTCGAGCAGACGACAGCTCGAACGATCGAGCCCGGACGCGTCGAGACTGATCTCGGCACGGTTCGCGCCGACGCCGTCATCCGCGCGACCGAAGGGTTCACCGCGGGCCTGCGTCACGAGCACCGCACGTGGCTGCCGATGAACTCGTCGATGATCGTCACCGAGCCGCTCCCGAGCGGCGTGTGGGACGCGATCGGCTGGTCGGGGCGAGAGGCCCTTGGCGACTTCGCGCATGTGTACATGTACGCACAGCGCACAGCTGATGACCGCATCGCATTCGGCGGCCGCGGGGTGCCCTACCGCTACGGATCCCGCGTCGATACTGACGGGCGCACTCAGGAACGCACGATCCGTTCGCTCACCGAGTTGTTGCACGACTTCTTCCCGGCCACGCGTGGTGTGCCGGTCGCTCATGCCTGGGCCGGTGTGCTCGGCGTACCGCGGGACTGGTCGGCGACCGTCGGCTTCGACCGCGCGACCGGGCTCGGATGGGCAGGGGGCTACGTCGGGACCGGAGTCACAGCGACAAACCTCGCCGGGCGCACGCTCGCCGACCTGCTGTTGCGCCGTGGCACCGACCTCACGCGCCTGCCGTGGGTGGATCATCGAGCCAGGCGGTGGGAGATCGAGCCGCTGCGATGGACCGCCGTCAACGCGATCTACACCGCCTACCGCGGGGCCGACCGGCTAGAGGCCCGCGGTGGATCACGCACATCTGCCCTCGCGCGGGTCGCTGACCTCATCGCCGGGCGATG
>CEVM01122183.1_pt1 | contig 9891 bp, 8 predicted proteins | sample 531481 | NCBI WGS metagenome assembly CEVM01 (sample SAMEA2623649, study PRJEB7988) | marine metagenome | biome: marine biome (ENVO:00000447); feature: mesopelagic zone (ENVO:00000213) & marine oxygen minimum zone (ENVO:01000065); material: "saline water (ENVO:00002010), including plankton...
GTTGGTGTACTTGGTTTCTGGTTGGGATTAATCATTGTTTTTGGTCCGCGATTAGAAATGGATGGTAATAGAATCCTTGTGTTTTTTAGTACTGTTTTAATCACTTACCTAATTGTTGATATCTTTAAGATTTTACTCGCCAAAAAATTAAACCGTAAACTCACTCCGGGTAGAATTTACATCATGAAAAAAGGTATTAGTGTGATGTTAGTGGTCTTTGGTATTGTATTGATATCACAGGGTGCATTTCCAGGTGAAGTAAACGAAATAAGGGAACAAATCGACAATATTACTCCGGGAGAAGGCATAGGCTTTTTCGAATAAAATGAAATAATTAGTCCTACTGAAAATCTAATTTTTATCCCTGATCCAGGTTCTAAACAAAGAATTATTTTTTAACAAATGCCTCATGATCTTGCACTGAGTTAATTTACTGAAAATAATAGCTATAAAAAAAGGCTTTCCATCAATATGGAAAGCCTTTTGTTTGTAGAGGCATCGAGCGGATTCGAACCGCTGTACATGGTTTTGCAGACCACTGCCTAGCCACTCGGCCACGATGCCCTTTTATTAGGGAACGCAAATGTAATAAAAATTTTAAGTTCTAAAACTAAAAATCTATCTGGATTTACTTCTGGTTACGCTAACCATTGCCACATTGCCTCCTATTGGAGGATTAATTTTTGATACTGAAACGGTTACCTTTTGTACCAATATAATTTCTTTTAGTACCCGATTGTTAATTCGTTCTGCAACACTTTCTAAAAGTTTAGAACGTAAAGCCATTTCTTCTTTCACAATGTTATTTAAATGAACGTAATCGATGGTATCTGCTAATTCATCAGATTTTCCCGAATTAGAGAGATCGCCCTTTACTTTAAGATCAACACTATAATCACTTCCTATCTTTCCTTCTTCCTCCAAACAACCGTGATAAGCGAATACCTTGATATTTTTTAATTTTATACTTCCCAAAATTATTTTTTTGTAAAAATAAGGTTTAAAATTTTTTCTTGGGTGTTTCGCCGGTAACAACTTTTAAGCTATCAATATATTTTCCTTCGATGCCCATAATAAAGCAAGTATATAACTTTTGAGATTGAATAGCGAGTTGTTCTTGTGCTACGTTTACTTTACTTCCTTTTAATTTCCAGTTCACTTTTTGCTGAAGTGGCAAAAGCGCTTTTGTCTTGGAAACTTTGGGATAGGTAAGTGAAGACAGTGACACTGTTTTTTTATCTGAAGTGGCTACTGCCGAAATCTCTTCTACACCGGCAGCTAAATGAACCCATCTTATTTTTGCTTCGTCTTTACCGCATTCAAATTCATCGTTCAAAATTTTGAATTGCGGTAAATTTCCGTTTGGCATCGTCGCTTCTTCACCTTCTACAATTTCGTGTAATTTTGTTTTGCTGGTTTTTTCATTGGTAGTGGGATTTTCCTGTAAAATTCCATAAAGCATCAAAGTATAAACTCCGCTGTTACCAATACCTACTTTTTTCTTTAACAATAACTGGTTTTCAGCTTTTACTTCTACTGTATAAGTTCCAGAATTTATAGATTGATAATCTGTTAATTCGGTATACTTCAGTTGTTGTTGAAGAGTAGATTCACCATCTTTTGTAAAGATAATTTTTACCGGGCGATCAGTGAACATAAACTGTCCTATGCGTAATTTTGAAGGTTTTTGTTGAGAAGAATGACAACTAAAAAGCAGTAGCATTCCCATGAATAGCGTTATAAATTTAGTTTTCATCTACCTGGGCTTTTTGTTGTGTTTTTTCTTTCTTCTTCAGTAAGTAGGGTCTTCCCATAATGATAAGTAACACCACGGCTAAAATTCCGCCTAGGGCAACGGGTTTAGAAATCACCAATCTAAAAATTAAGGCTACTCCCACTAGAATCCCAATGATAATGCCCATTAACGGGATCCATTTTCGTTTTTCAGATTCGCGATAAGCAATCCAGTTTACAATCCCAAAGGTAAATAAGAAGGCCAAACTTGCTGCTTCTACCAATGAACTCAACGAGCCTACAATAGCTAAGGTCCCGGCTAAAGTACCTAGAACAATGATCGATCGATCGGGTACATCGTTTTTATTGGTGTGATCAAACCAGGAAGGAAGTTCGTTTTTAGAGGCAATACGTTTGGATAAATTGGCCGTGGAAAATAGAGTGGAATTGATGGCTGCGGCTGTTGCAAATCCTGCAGCAACCGTCATTACTATAAGTCCGGTTTTTCCAAAAGCCGATTCGGCCGAAATGGACAAAGCAATTTCTTTAAAACTAATCATAGACGTAGCACCACCCACCATGGTTGCTCCTAACGCTACTACCGCATAAAGGATGACCACAAATATGACAGCGCTCATTAAAGTAGGCATAAAGCTCTTTTCAGGATTTTTAATTTTATCGTATTCGTAGGTAAGTAGCTGAAAGCCTTCGTATGCCATAAATATGGAAGCTCCTCCAATTAAACTTGACCAAATAGGTCGAGGACTGATTCCCGCGGTAAGTTGAGAGGTGTCCCAATTGGCCAGTCCGTAAATGCCTAAAGCCAATAATACTAGTAGGTTCACCGATACGATAATAATCTCTACATTGGTCAGTTTTCCTACTCCGGCTAAATTCAATAAAATTAAAGCGATGACAATCCCGGCGGCAAGTAAACGCATTAATAAAGGATTGCCATGAAAAGCAAACGATAGGTAGTGTCCAAAAGCATAAGCGTAAACCGATATCGTTAAGACATACCCGATAATTAACAACCAGCTGAGGTTTCCGGCCATTTTTTTATCGTTTACTTTTTCCAGAAATACAAAGGCACCGCCTTCTTCGTGAAATTTATTAGTTAGGAACACATAACTATAGGCTGATGGTATGGCGATTAGTCCTGTAAGGACAAAAGCGAGCCAGGTCCACTGTGCCGAAACGGCAATGACAACACCCAGCACGGTGTATATACCACCGCCTACCATTCCACCTGCGGCAAGTGCCCAAACTGATAACGGATTTAGTTTCGAGGAATTATTGCTCATCTTAATACAGGTTTTAAAGATGGAATAATAGAGGTTTTGTAGTAGTTCATCATTATTTTTTTTGCTCTTATAAAATTAAAGAATATCGATGTGAAGAACTTTGTATAACTTAGGTTTAGGTTTATTTTAACCCAATTAGTTCATTCCGGTTAGTCTCCAGTGAATTATAAATCAGGAAACTTATCTAAGATTTAGAGACGTGATTATGGGATTATACTTTTAAAGAATGATTATTTTTTATTTTCTAATTGTTTTACTCCTGCAAGGCGATTTTATTTTTGATAACTTTGCTTTTTTACAAGAAAAATTATGGCGGAAGAAAAGAAGTCTCTAAATTTTATTGAGCAAATTATAGAAGAAGATCTAAAGGCAGATTATAAAAGGGAAAAACTGATGTTTCGTTTCCCACCAGAGCCTAATGGCTATCTGCATATTGGGCATGCTTCTTCTATTTGTTTAAATTTTGGTTTGGGAGAAAAATATGATGCTCCTGTAAATTTAAGGTTCGACGATACCAATCCCATAAAAGAAGAAAAGGAATTTGTTGAAGCTATTAAGAGAGATGTGGAATGGCTTGGCTATAAATGGGCTAAGGAATGTTATGCATCAGATTATTTTCAGCAGTTGTACGATTGGGCGGTAGAAATGATTAAGAATGGCGATGCATATGTAGACAGTCAGACTTCTGAAGACATTGCGCAGCAAAAAGGAACACCAACACAGCCAGGTACAGAAAGTCCTTACAGGAATCGTAGTGTAGAGGAGAATTTGGATTTATTCGAACAAATGAAGAATGGAGAAACTCCTGAAGGTGCTCATGTGCTTCGCGCTAAAATCGATATGTCCAGTGGTAATATGTTAATGCGGGATCCTATTATGTATCGATGTGTTCATAAACCACATCATCGTACGGAAGGGGAATGGAAAATCTACCCAATGTACGACTGGGCACACGGGGAAAGCGATTTTATCGAGCAGGTTTCCCATTCTTTTTGTACCCTGGAGTTTTTACCGCATAGAGAGTTGTATAACTGGTTTATTGCCAAAGTAAGTAAACCTGGAGAGTTTATCCCAAAGCAGCGGGAATTTGCGCGAAGAAACCTTAGCCATACAGTGGTAAGTAAACGAAAACTGGCACAACTTGTAGAAAAGGGAATTGTAGAATCATGGGATGATCCCAGGATGCCAACCATCTCTGGGTTAAGAAGACGTGGATATACTCCTGCCGCTATTAAAAATTTTGCTGATTCTATTGGTGTTGGGAAGCGTGAAAATATGATCGATGTAGCGCATTTAGAATTTTGTGCACGTGAAGATCTAAATAAAATCACACCCCGTGTAATGGGTGTTCTAGATCCTGTGAAGTTGGTAATTACTAATTATCCTGAGGGAGAAGAAGAGTGGTTAGAAGCCGAAAATAATCCGGAAGATGAAACCGCGGGTACAAGACAGGTTCCCTTTAGCCGCGAATTATATATCGAGAGAGAAGACTTTAAAGAAAGTGCAAATCGTAAGTTCTTTAGATTAACTTTAGGTAAGGAAGTTCGTTTAAAGAATGCCTATATTATTAAAGGAGAAGATGTAGTTAAAGACGAAGAAGGTAATATTCTGGAAATTCATTGTACTTACGATCCCAAGAGTAAAAGTGGTAGTGGGACTGAAGAGTCCTTAAGAAAGGTAAAAGGAACATTGCACTGGGTTTCTATAAAGCATGCATTAAAAGCTGAGGTTCGTCTTTATGATCGCTTGTTTACAGAAGAAGCTCCCGATGGAGTAAAGGATAAGGATTTTCTTGAATTTGTAAATCCCAATTCTTTAAATACTATTACAGGTTTTGTTGAACCGAGTTTAAGTACTGCTGAAGAATTAGAGAAATTCCAGTTCCAGAGAATAGGTTATTTTTGTATTGATAGAGATAGTACTAAAGATCATCTGGTTTTTAATAGAACAGTGGGTTTAAGAGATAGTTGGGCCAAAATGCAAAAGTAAATTTTGGATAAGTGCTTGTTTAAGAATATTTTAGTATTGGTAAAATACATATTAACCGGTTATTAACAGGGCTTAAGCTGTTGATACCTTATATTTGATAGAAAGTATTAATCAAAAACTTATTTATTATGGCAAATACAGGAAGCACATTGTTAGCATTAGTAACTGGCGCAGCTATTGGAGCTGGAATTGGGTTATTATATGCTCCTGATAAAGGTGAAAAAACAAGAAAGAAACTTAAGAAAGATGCTTTAGACGCACAGGATCGTTTTAATAAGAAATATAACGAAACAGCTTCTAATCTAACAGAGAAAGCTAAAAAAGCAAAATTTGATTTTGAAGAAAGATTAGAAGAAACACTTTCTAATGCGAGCCATAAAGCAGATGATATCCTTTCAGCAATGGAATCAAAATTAGAAGAATTGAGAAAACAAAACGCGAAGTTACAAAAGGAAGTTAAGAAGGAAGAGGCTGAAACTAAAGCGAATAAAGTAGTGGTATAATATTTATGGCGTTTGAAAAACTAAGTAATAGTATAGACGAACTTAATGACAACGTTAGGGCATTTACGCATAGTAATGCTGAATATTATAAACTTTTAATATTTAAACAAACAACAAAGTCGGCAATATTGCTGGTGATGTTTTTGATTGTAGCTTTTGCGCTAAGTACTGCCGTGGCTTTTTTATCCCTTGGGGTTGCTTTTGCAATTAGTGCTGCCTTGGATCAACCATCTTCTGGATTTTTTATCGTCGGTGGTTTTTATTTGGTTGTGATTGTTTTATTTGTGATCTTCGGAAAAAAACCGCTAAGCAAGTTTATGCTTAAGAAGTTTTCACGGGAAATTTTTAATGAAGAGAATTAAATGAAGCAGTATACCAGTTTTGAAGAAATAGACAGGGATCTGAAAATTTTAAAACTTCAGGCTCAAATCGATAAGGAAGAAATTAAACTAACGATAGAGGAAGTGAAAGATTCTTTATCTCCACTTCGTATTGTAGGAAATACTGTTGGCGCAATAATGCAAAAAGCAATCGTTTTAAAGGCTGTAGCGAAGATGTTTGGAATAAAACGTGTATAACCTTACCTAATTTAAGAAACTCGCTTAAAAGATATTAAAAAGGCTTCTAATTTTAGAAGCCTTTTCTTTTTTTTATTACATACTCAAATGTTAGCGAAGCGTTTCATTAGCTTTTTTAATTCGTGCTATCGTTTCGTGTTTTCCAATAGCTTCAGATATTTCAAAAAGATCTGCTCCCTGTAAGGATCCTACTAAAGAAATTCGATAAGGTTGCATTATTTTACCAAAACCTATTTCTTTTGCGGTAATCCAGGATTTTACTTTTTCAGCAATTATATTGGCCTTAAAATTTTCAATGCCCTGTATCACTTCTATAAGTTCAGTCATTAAAAGATGGGTATCTTCTTCCCAGGCTTTTTTGGTATTTTTAGGATAGTATGAAGTAGGGGAGGTGAAAAAATAAAATCCCTGCTCCCAAATGTCTTCGATAAAAATGGCCCTTTCTTTTACCAATTCTATAACATGTTTAGTATATTCTTTAGTAGCTTCAATTTCTTTCTTTTTTAAAATGTCTAAAAATTGTTCAGCTATAAAATTATTATCGGCTTCCTGTAAATAGTGTTGTTGAAACCATTTGGTTTTCTCAGGATCAAATTTTGCGCCGCCTTTATGAACACGTTTAAGATCAAAAGCTTTTGTCAATTCTTCTAGTGAAAAGAATTCCTGTTCGGTTCCCGGGTTCCATCCCAAGAAAGCTAACATGTTGGTAACGGCTTCCGGGAAATAACCATCTTCGCGATATCCAGCAGAAATTTCTCCGCTCTCTGGATCTTTCCATTGCAAAGGAAATACTGGGAAACCTAATTTGTCACCATCACGCTTACTCAATTTGCCTTTACCCTGAGGTTTTAGAATAAGTGGTAAATGCGCAAATTTTGGAGCAGCCCATCCAAAGGCACGGTAAAGCATAAAGTGTAGAGCTAATGAAGGTAACCATTCTTCACCGCGAATTACATGAGAGATTTTCATTAAATGATCATCTACGATATTGGCTAAATGATAAGTTGGCATGCCGTCACTTTTATACAGTACCTTATCGTCTAATATATTCGTATCGATCTCCATATTTCCCCTAATTTCATCTGAGATTTTTAAGATTTCATCTTTGGGAGATTTAAAGCGCACTACGTAATGTTCGCCATTTTCAATTCTCTTTTTAACTTGCTCTTCCGGTAGTGCTAAAGAATTATCAAGCTTTTCACGATTATGCCAGTTGTAAATAAAAGTTTTACCTTCTGCTTCGTGAGATTTTCTATGCTTATCTAAATCCTCTGCGCTATCAAAAGCATAATAAGCATTACCGCTTTCAATTAATTTATCTGCATAGGCTTTATAAAGACTTTTACGCTCACTTTGGCGATAAGGGCCGCAATCTTTTTCTTTTCCTGGTCCTTCGTCATATGGGATGTTACACCAGTTTAAAGAATCAATAATATATTTTTCAGCGCCTTCAACATAACGGTTTTGATCGGTATCTTCAATTCTTAATATAAAGTCACCGCCATGTTTTTTCGCAAACAAGTAATTGTATAAAGCTGTTCTTACTCCGCCAATGTGTAAAGGCCCTGTTGGGCTAGGTGCAAATCTTACGCGTACGTTAGAAGACATAATTGGTTTTATTTTTGTGGCAAAGATACAACCTAATTTATGCAATCCTAAAATATGTGATCTTTCGATTTGGGTTATTGCTGAAATTTTAATCTGCTGTTATTTATGATGAATATTACTTACATTTAGGCAAATCAATAGGATAGAGAATTTGAGTGGAATTTTAAAGGAGGAATTTCTTTAAATTGTTGATGTCCATCCTTTAAAATTAGTCGCGTAAACCGGGAAGTGAAGATAGAATTTTATGGCAGAGTTTGAAGCAATTAAAAATCAATTACAGTCTTTTATCAGAAAATATCAATTAAATCTTCTGATTAAAAATACTGCGTTGTTTATTTTAATCGGATTATTATTTTGGCTGCTTCTAGTGCTTTTTGAGAATTTTATTTGGTTTGATACGAGTGTAAGATTCTTACTTTTTCTTTTTTTTATCATTGTTGAATCCGCCTTATTAATTTTTTTTATCGGCTTACCGCTTATAAAATTTTTGGATATAAGACGTGGAATTTCTGATAGAAAGGCCGCTGTACTTATTGGAGACTATTTTCCTGAAATTGATGATAGGTTGCTAAATTTGATAGAATTAAAATCACAAGATAATTCTGAATTTCTACAAGCTGCTATTCATCAGAAGTCTTTGGAATTAAAATTCTATAATTTTAAAAATGCGGTAAGTTTTGGTGAATATTTAAAATACGTACTGTCCGCTGGAGTTCCTTTATTGTTAATTTTAGCTTTAATGATTAGCGGAAGAGGGGATTGGTTGTTTAGTTCTTTTGACCGCTTAAAAAATTATGATCAGGTCTATGAGAAACCAGCTCCTTTTAGTTTTGTACTGAAGGAAGAAAATCTTAGAGTTATTGAAGGCGAGGATTATAATTTAGAAGTTAATGTGGTGGGGGATGAAATTCCAGGTCAGTTAAAGATAATATTTAAGGATTCAGAATATTTCATGAGGCAGTTGGAACCAGGCCGATTCACTTATACTTTTAAAAATATTACTAAAAATCAGGAATTTAGACTTTTAGCTAATAATATAAGTTCAAGAACTTATAATTTGGCCATTATTGCTATACCTGAATTGGTTAATTTTAATATTGAAATTGTATATCCTAACTATTTGGGTCTTGAGGATGAACAAACAAACGGAGAGGGAAATCTAACTATTCCTGAAGGAACATGGCTTAAATGGAGGTTTGAACATAGAAATACCGAGACGGTCAATTTGGAATTTTCTGATACACTGGTAAGCGTAAAGAATAGTTTCGAAAGTCGCTTTTTGCAATCTGTAAATTATACCTTATCAACTTCAAATTCTTTTTTAAAGAACTATCAACCTCTTTCTTTTCGGTTGGAAATTATAAAAGATAAATCGCCATCAATACAGGTTGAGGAAAAAGTGGATTCATTGAATCCATCTTTAAAGTATTATGGGGGTAAGATTAGTGACGATCATGGAATCTCTGGTTTAATGTTACGTTACAGAGAAATAGGAGAGGAGAGCTTTCAATCTGAATACATTAACTTTAGTGCAGGTACGATTAGTCAATTTTATGTTTCTTTTCCGGGTGATTTGGATTTAAAAGCTGGAAGGAATTACGAATATTTTTTTCAGGTTTTTGATAACGATGCCGTGAATGGTAGAAAGTCCGCTTCATCATCATACTTTACCTATTATAAAAAGACTGCTGAGGAAATCCGTGATCAAAATTTACAAGGCCAGAAGGAGAACATTGGTAATTTATCTGATGAATTAGATAAGTTTAAACAAGAGGATCAATTAAATAATTTACTGAATGATGAGTTGGAAAACAAAGATTTTGATTATGAGCAGCAACAAAAGTTAGAGAGTTTTATTAAATCTCAGGAGCGTGAAAATGCTTTAATGAAAAAGTTTTCCAAGAATATTAAAGATAAATTAGACACTGAAAATCTTGAAAATGACAAGGGGAGACAGCTTAAAGAGAGACTGGAAAATACTGAAAATAAGCTACAGGATAATAAAGCCTTATTAAATGAATTAAAGGAATATTCAGACAAGATTCAAAATGAAAACTTGCAGCAAAAATTACAGGAATTATCCAAAAACAAAAATTCTTCTAAGCGTAGTTTGGAGCAGTTAGTGGAGTTAACAAAGCAATACTATGTAGAACAGAAGTATAATCAATTAGTAGA
>CEVM01026491.1_pt1 | contig 9885 bp, 10 predicted proteins | sample 531481 | NCBI WGS metagenome assembly CEVM01 (sample SAMEA2623649, study PRJEB7988) | marine metagenome | biome: marine biome (ENVO:00000447); feature: mesopelagic zone (ENVO:00000213) & marine oxygen minimum zone (ENVO:01000065); material: "saline water (ENVO:00002010), including plankton...
GAAGTGTTAGCTGCCGAAATCTCATAGGTCTCCAGGGCTCTCGAATGCTCGGGTGAGGGTCAAAATTCCCTCAGATATCGCTAGAATACCTAGGTGATCATAACTCGAATTAAGATGGCCGGATGAGTTTTTTAACCAGATTTGATTTTCGGGGTTCCGCTAGACCAAGCCGTGAAGAGGTCTATCGGATCATTTTCCAGGCGGAAACTCGGTCAGGTAAGCTTTTTGACGTAGTCTTGATCTTGGCGATTCTGGGCAGTGTGACAGTCGTGATGCTCGATTCTGTTCCGGAGATAGCGGAGCGCTATCATACACTGTTGCGTATTGCAGAGTGGATTTTCACAATCCTTTTCACGATTGAATACAGCGCCCGCCTTTGGTGTGTAGCATCTAAGAAGAAATATGCCCTGAGTTTTTTCGGACTAATCGATCTTTTTGCGGTGATTCCGACCTATCTGAGCGTACTGATTCCCGGAGGAGAAGTTCTTGCGGTGGTCCGAATTCTTAGGGTTCTGCGTGTTTTCAGGATCCTTAAGCTGGTGCAGTACATAGGTGAGGCCGAGGTCCTTGTAGCGACCTTGAAGGCAAGCAGATTCAAGATCGCGGTTTTCCTCATTGCTGTGATGAGCATTGCGGTCATCATCGGGTCCATGATCTACCTCATTGAAGGACCGGAAAACGGTTTTACGAGCATACCTCGTGGCTTGTACTGGAGTATTGTGACCCTGACAACCGTGGGCTATGGGGACGTGACGCCCCAAACCGGCTTTGGTCAAGCGCTGGCAGCGATGCTGATGGTCTTGGGTTACGCGCTGATTGCTGTACCCACCGGTTTGTTTTCAGCTGAGTTCGTCCAACAGAGTGCGTCTCACCAGAAAACGTTAAATACGCCCGTCCAGAGTTGTCCTGGATGCGGAAGTCTAGAGAAAGACCCTCAAGCAGGTTACTGCCGGTACTGTGGCCAGAAACTCACCTGACTACGATCTGAGTTGCGAGCCTGAACTCTTTAGCAGGAGAATGGAGTCATGAAGAGGACTTTAGCGCTTGCGGTGTGTCTATTTGGTTGTGTCTCCAGTCCTGAGTCTCAATCTGCTGGTTCGGAAGGTCCCAGGAACTCGGACGTTGATGCTGTTTTTGGAGATTTAGTTGGGATGCGCCCAGGAGCAGCCGTAGGGGTTGTACTGGACGGGGAGGTTGTGCACCGGGCTGGGTATGGGATCGCAGATATGGATCACGGCATCCCAATAACTCCTGAAACTGTATTCGATATCGCGTCTATTTCGAAGCAGTTCGGTGCAATGGCTGCGCTTCTTCTCGAGGCTCAAGGTCGCCTAGATCTGGAAGAGGATGTTCGTACCTACGTCCCGGAACTACCGAATTTTGGCCCTACAATTGTACCGCGTCATCTTATTCATCATACCAGCGGGATCAGGGACTGGCCCCACACCATGTCGTTAGGTGGCGTCGAGTACAGTGATGTCATCTCATTCGAGAAGATCCTGCGTATGCTCTATCAACAGAGAGCGATCAACTTCCCGCCAGGCTCGGAGTACGCATACTCGAATACGGGCTACAACCTTTTGGCTAGGACGATCGAAATCCAGTCGGGCATGACGTTCAGGACCTACACGCAAGAGCAGATCTTCGAGCCTCTGGGAATGACACACACGCACTTCTCTGACGACTACCTGGAGATCGTCCCTGGTCGTGCTGAGTCGTATGCACCAGTTGATGACGAAACGGATGGGGTTTTCCGGCGCCAGATTAACCAACTTACAGCTCTAGCTTCGAGTTCACTCAACACCACGGTAGATGACTTCATCTTATGGATGAAGAACTATGAGACGGGCGCGGTTGGGGGTGAAGAGATCACCGGTAGAATGCTACAGAGAGGTGTGCTCACTGGTGGTGACACAATCGACTATGCTCACGGGTTAACCGTGGGGGCATACAGGGGGCTCGTAAACTTTGGACACGGGGGTTCGTGGGCGGGATTCCGTACGAACTTCGTCCGATTCCCTGAAGAAAATCTATCGATCGTTGTCTTCTGTAACTTCTCAACCTGTAATCCAGCAGGACGGGCTCTTGAGGTTGCAGAAGTTTTTCTGGAAGACCAGATGGGCCCAACTCCCTTGCAGCCTGATGGCTTAGATGACGTTACTGAATCCTTGAGCCTTTCAGATTCTGAGCTACGCGAATACTCCGGTCACTATAGGAGCCCTGAGCTAGACTCAACCTATGAGGTCTTTGTGGAGTCGGGGCGACTTGTTGCAGAGCATTGGCGAAACCCGCGCTCGATCCTATCCCCAACTGGTGATGATTTGTTCAGAGGGGACCAACGGTGGTTTCCGGAAGTGCGTTTTGTCAGAAACCAACCAGGTCAGGTGGTGGGCTTCACCGTGACAGGGGGCCGCGTGCGGGATCTGATATTCGAAAGGGTTCAATAGCCAGATCGATTCTAGTTCGTCTCAGGCCGTGTCAGGACTGTTCCGGGTCTCTCTCCGGTAAGAGCCATTCCGTCGATCACCAGTGTTCCATTAATGATCATTATCTCAATACCTGTTGAGAACTGATGAGGTTGGACGTAGTCGGCGTTGTCCTGGATAGTTTCTGGATCAAAAACCACTAGATCCGCGATCATGCCTTCGGCGATGGATCCTCGCTCCGTTTGGCCCAGTCGGTCCATCGATAAGCGGGTCATTTTGTGGATGGCTTCCTCTAGTGTAAGCACACCTAATTCACGGACATAACGGGCTAGTACTCTTGGGAATGCTCCATAGCTCCTAGGGTGCGGGAACCCCTCACCGTACCCAACTGGATCACCATCCGTCTGAAATGTGGCCAGAGGGTGGCGCATGATGCGCTGAACATCTCCCTCATCCATGACGTGGTAGATGGCGCTAAACCCACCAGCCAGCTGGAGTTCAATCCCCATCTGTATTCCGCTTGCTACCGTATTAGGTAGTCCCTGAGCTGCTGCATAGTCAGCCAATGTTTTACCATCGAATTCAGGTGCTGAGGGAACGGTCCTGAATTGAATACGGTTTAGGTCGTCTCCAACCCACTCATTCACGAGCCGGTCCCTCATTCCTTCTTCAACTTGGGGTCGGACCGCAGGGTCATTCACCCTAGCCACGAGAGAGTCCTGTCCTCCCGCAAGTGCCCACGGTGGAAAAATGACAGAGGAGCCTGTGCTTCCTGCAGTGTAGGGATATAGGTCGTGGCGCACGTCTAGACCGGAAGCATTCGCTGAATCGATCATCGCGAGCGTATTTGAGCTCCATCCGAACTGGGCGACGCCCATCGCCTTATGGTGTTGGATCTGGACCGGGATCTCTGCTTCCCGGCCAATCTGGATAGCTTCAGCAACCGACGCGAGTAGACCTCTGCCTTCGTCTCGCATATGCGTGTAGTAGATCCCTCCATAGCGGGACGCGACTTTGGCTAGCTCTATGACTTCTTCAGTTTTTGCGTAGTTGGCGGGGACATAGAGTAGACCTGTAGAGAGACCGATCGCTCCTTGCTGCATCGCTTGATCGATGAGATCTCGCATCTGTTGGAGTTCCTCACCCGATGGATCTCGGTTGTCCATCCCGAGTACCTGACGTCGTGCCCAGGTATGTCCTGCGAAGAAGGCCACATTGGGTGCCACATCCAAGGCAGCGATGTACTCGTCCAGAGGCCAGGGCACATCACCGCTATGCAAGCTGGCTACGATCGTTGTGATACCTTGGCGGGTGAAGTTTTCTGCTAGCGGATATTGGTGGATCGTCGTCTGGATATGAGCGTGGTTATCGACGAAGCCAGGCGTTACAGCTTTTCCAGATACATCAATCACTCTATCCGCGAGTGTCGGATCCAGTCCGGATCTAGCCACAGCTGCGATCCGCTCTCCCCTAATTGCGACATCCGCAGTGAAGCGTGATGCTCCTGAACCGTCCACAACGGTGCCACCTGTGAGTAGTATGTCGTAGCGTTCACTTGAGGGAGTCCCCGAATTTGCGGCCGTGCAATTAATTGTGACAAGCGTGAGCGCAGCAAAGGTGAGGGAGCGGTGTACAGCGGTGCTGGTGCTCATAGTTTTTTCTGGTTCTAGAGTTGAACTGGCGTCAGGAAGATCAACTTGGGCCGGCATTGTTATTTCTTTAGTCACAAAGTATTAGGCGCAAGATGTCCGTTATATTGAAACCATGCCACTGAAGGATGTAGACGGATGAAAGCTTGGTTAGCTCTGGTCGTATCCTACCTGCTATTGATGGCTCTTATCATCGTTCCACGACTCGTGGGTGCAGAGCCTTTGCCTTTGAGGTTCGTATTCCTGCTCATCCCGATCGGAACAGCTCTGTTCCTTTATTTGTTGCTACGTGGAGTTTCGAAGAAAGATCATATGCAGAGGAAAGTCGACTAGACCTAGTAGATCTCCTATCTACAGCGTGGATCACTGAGGCAGAGGACTCATGAACAGGATTTGGGAATGAGAAAAACTCTGCTTCTCGTGCTCTGCATGCTTCCACTTGGATGTGGGCTCATAGAGCCGGACTCAGAGGTGCTGACGTTATTCGTAGGCCCGGAACGAGTTGAATGTATGGGCTTTATGTTTCCCACTACCTGCCTACAGGTTCGCTTTCAGCCGGAAGGGGATTGGGAGGCTTTCGGTGATCCCATAGAGGGATTTGATTTTGAACCAGGCTTCTTTTATGAACTTAGGGTGAAGCGAGTCTCTATTACTGATCCTCCGGCTGACGCTTCAAGTTATCGCTGGATTTTGTTGGAGCTCATCAACAAGATTATTGCCCAAGCCTATGCCCTAGATAGCCGAATCGTGATATGACCCTAGTCTTATGTCATAAGTGCCCTCGAGAGATTAGTGACCGAGAACCAGCTTGCCCGGAATGCGGTGTACTGGAGAGGGAAGGGCCGTTTGAGCAGCACTATGAGAGTGGTCAGTTGATGGCCAGGGGCACATATCTAAATAGTGCACTGCATGGATCCTATGAAGAGTACTACGAGAGTGGACAGTTAGAGGGAAAATATAATTTCGAAAATGGTGACCCTCGTGGAGACGGGCTTTTCGAATACTACAACGAGAACGGTGAGTTGATGGCCAGGGGATTTTACCATATGTCCAAGAAATGTGGTGAGTGGTTTGCGAAGGGTGCTGGGTGGTCTGGACGGGACAAGCTCGAGCACTATCCGCCCTGTCCAGAATCCCAGGACTAGGTCATGAACATGAACAGAGCCCCGCTAATCCTTTGGATCCTAGCCTCATGCACTGTTGCAGATACTTCAAGTGACTCGCTGGGACTAATGCCACCAGACGTGCCGGAATCTTGGCGTCCGATTATCGGTGAGTATGCTTCGGGCTCAGATACTGTTTCAGTGCTGGAGGAAGACGGAAGCCTAGTGCTGCTATTTTGGGGTGGTGCTAGGCTCCAACTCTCAGCTTCAACTAATGGAGCTTTTGAGACCGACTCCAACGTGATGGTGGAGATGGTAGCCGATGCGAGTGGCCGTACAGAAATGCTGTTGGTGGACGGCCAGGCTTTAAATAGACTCTCACTCGGTGCCGAAGATGGTGGCACGTTCCGTATCACACCCATTCGGGCGCCGGAAGAGTTGCTCATAGAAGCCCTTGCTGCTTCTCCCCCAGAAGAAGATGGTGACTTCCGGCCTGCAGATCTCGCAGAACTGGTGGCTCTCGACTCTACGATTCTGTTGGACATTCGTTATGCGACTACAAACAACTTTATGGGCGAGATCTTCTATTCTGAGCCCAGAGCATTTCTACAACGCCCGGCAGCAGAGGCTCTTGTGCGGGCGCATCATTGGCTCGGTGAACAGGGCTATGGCCTCCTGATTCATGATGGATACCGTCCATGGTACGTGACTAAGATGTTTTGGGATGCAACCCCGGAGGAGCTACGGGTTTTTGTAGCGAACCCTGCTGATGGTTCGAGACATAACCGCGGCTGTGCTGTAGATCTGACACTATACGACCTTGAAACAGGTGCTCCGGTTACGATGACCGGTGGATACGATGAGATGTCACCGCGTTCCTATCCTGACTATCCGGGAGGAACAGATCGGCAACGATGGCATCGGGAACTCCTTCGCGAAGCTATGGAGGCTCAAGGGTTTTCAGTATATGAAGCAGAATGGTGGCATTTTGATTACAACGATTGGCCCAGCTACCGCATCGGTAACGAGAGGTTCGAACAGTTGGGGATGGGATGAACATGCAGAGACTGGCTTATGCCCACTGCGGTTCAGGTGGTCCTCCCATAAGATGAAGTGAAGCACGTTACTAGCACTTGATAGGAGTGAAACCAATGATCCGAGTAAACGATGTCCGACCACTCCTAGTGCTGCTCGCGGCTAGCATGATCCATGTGCCAACGTCAGCCCAAACCACACATCAGTTCGAGGCGACTGAGTACTACAACACCTTCTCATTTGCGCATCCACCGGCTCTTCGGATCCGACCTGGAGATCGGGTTGTGACTCGGACCATCGATGCCGGGGGGCAGGACTGGAATAGTGACCAGGTTGCCCAGGGACCCAACCCTCAAATCGGACCGTTCTATGTAGAGGGAGCAGAACCGGGTGACGTTCTCGTGGTGCGATTGGAGAAAATTGAACCAAACCGTGACTGGGCTTACTCGAATACGGTGCTTGCACCCTACGCAGCTGACCCATCATTCCTGCGCTACGAAGCTGAAGATGAGGCACGAAGAGAGCGTTGGGATGTGGATACCGAAGCTCGGGTGGCTAGACCGTCGACACCGGCCTTGAGAGCGCAAGGTATTGAGATTCCATTTCGACCGATGCTTGGCTGTGTCGGTGTTGCGCCACCCCGAAAAGAGGCAGTCTGGACGGCTACTCCTGGAGAGTTTGGCGGTAACCTCGACTACTTCGGGATGGTCGAAGGTGTAACGGTGATGTTACCAGTTTTTGAACCTGGTGCACTCCTGTTCATAGGTGACGGTCACGCCCGACAGGGTGAAGGCGAGGTGCTCGGGAATGCCCTTGAGATCTCTATGGATGTTGAGTTTTCAGTCGACCTCATCAAGGGTGGCCAGATCCGCTGGCCTAGAATCGAGACTGAGGATGCCATCATCGTTCTAGGGAGTGCCCGGCCACTTCTGCAGGCCCTTCAGCACGCGACCACTGAGCTGCAGAGATGGTTAATCGCTGACTACGGGTACGATGAGCGAGGATCATCGCTCCTGATGGGCCATGTTCTGGAATACGAAGTTGTACAAGTTGTGGATCCCCACTTTACGATTGCGGCCAAGATCCCAAAAAGTTTTCTCACACGCTAAGAAGGCGCTCGAGAAGTACTGAAGTGCCTTATTTCTGGGGCTTTTTCACGGCGTGTTACCGATCACCATTTGGATCTCGACGCCTGATCTTCCCATGAGGCGTGCACCGACAATCGTCGGTGTAGGCATGTCATCGCCAATTGTCTCATTGAGTATGGTCTGTACGATATCTCGGTCTCGAACGTCGGCTAAGTAGACCCATATGTCCTCGACATCTTCGAAGCTTTTCGAGCCGGCTTCAAGAGTTGATCGGATATCTGCTAGTGCCGAGCGGGTTTGTTCGCCAGCATCGCTGCCTCGCCCAACTACTCCCGCCAGATACAGGCGACTGCCTGTATCAATACCGGGCGAAAACGGGAGTCGCCCACGTGCTCGGCCCTCAGCGCGCACGACCTTACGCTCTGAAGAAGATTCGGCTACACACTGAATCTCAGTCGAAAAGACGGGGTTCATGAGACTCGCGCGCACCGTCGCTCTGGCCGGAGGGTCTGATGCGGAGACGGATTCAGCATAGGCTTGATTCATCACAGCGAATCCGCGGGGATCGTCTAGAAACACTCGGCAGCTGACCAGGTCTCCGAAGCTCATACCAGCTTCTTCTAGCACAAAGCCAATGTTTCCGAAAATCCGTTGGGTCTGTGTTGCCATATCACCGGTCACCGGCTGATACGTATCCGGATCCCTACTGGTTGCTCCAGAGATAAATAAGGTGCTACCAACCTTGATTCCCCAGGAATAGGGGAGTTCCGGAGATCTTAAACCCTCCGGAGTAATGACTTCCTTGGACTCTCCGGTTGCCACTACTGAGATTTGAATGAGAGCGTCAGGCTCCAAAAGATCAGCTTGTACAGTGGCGCGTGTTGGGGGGGAAATTTCGAAGTAGGTACGATAAACTCCATTCATACCTTGAAAGTGTCTGGTGTCCTTCAGGAACACATTCGATGCCACTACATCGGAATAACTCAGGCCCTGTTCCCGGAGTGCTTCACCCAGACGATCTAGTGTTGCCCTGGTTTGGTCTTCGACGCTAGTGACTGCCCGTCCGGCAGCTTGGGTGGCACTCACATTCGAGATATAGACGAGTTCCGGGGATTGTGCCGAAAGCCATAGCGGCGAAGCGAGGAGGAGATTCAAGAGTCCTCCAACACGGGTGTATCGGATTCCTGTAACGGTCATTCCGCTCTCTCCTCAGTACCAGGATGTCTCTTTAGGGAAGTATTTTTGTTCGAAGTCGCTCATTCGCTAAGAACATAAGATGACAAGCCGACTTGCCAATCCGTTTTAAACATCTTCATGCTGTCATACTAAAGACAACTAATCCCCCAGATGAAGGTTTCCTCATGAAGTCGATTCACCCTCTAGCTCTAGTGGTCGCCGTGCTGATCGGGATGTGCCTACAAACACCTGCAGTAGCTCAGATCAGTCCGGTTTGGTCGGAAGAAAAAGTGCCAAACTATCTTCCGCATATGACCGTCCCTGAGGTGCGGGACCTTCTTACCCGGACTGATATGGTAATCATTCCGGTCACCGCTCTAGAGCAACACGGACTTCATTTGCCTATCGGTACCGATTACTACAGTGGAATCGAACGGGCAAAACTTATTGCTGCCCGCACGGACGTATTGGTCGCGCCAATCCTTCTTCCGGGGCAATCTCCTTATCACATGGGATTTGAGGGAACGATTTCATTGTCATCTCAAACCGTACAGCAGGTGATTGTTGAGGCTGCGGAGAGCCTAATGCGTCACGGGTTCAAACGTTTCTTGATCCTGAACTCGCACGGAGGAAACCAGGCAACTACGACCTTTATCGTAGATCGCATCAATCATGAAACCGCAGGTATTGCGGTAAATCTGGGTTCAGTTGCTGCCCCTTTTCAGGATCGGAGCAGGCTCGCAGACATCCCGGCCCCCCAAGTATTTGATCGCCATGGAGGAGTCGGAGAGACATCCAGGGGTCTCTATTTGATGCCGGATCTGGTGGACTTAGAGGCAGCGGTGACAGCGGAGTTGACGCTACCCAGTCATATGGAACGCATGCTCCCCGATGTGATCGCAGGGGATCCCACCGCGCTCACTGTGTTTCTAGCGGAAGGTCTTAAGGCTGAGGAGACGGGCAAGGGCACGTCAGCAGATCAGATGTCTAGCACAGGTGTGTGGAGCGAGAGGGATCCCAAGGAAGCAACGGCGGAGCAGGGACGATTGGCCACCGAAGTATTCGTCGAGGGTGCGGTGCGTTTTATTGAGCGATGGAAGGAGTTAAGACCAATCCAGTAGAAAATCGCAGTACATGGAAGATTTTCTGTCAGCTAGGTAGACCCAGGTGTCTTCAACAGCTCTGAAGCCTCTTGAGGTGGCTTCCAGAGTCGATTACCCGATCAAAAAACAAAGCCGACGTTTATGATTCGGATCGTTGGGTAAAGGTCACGACCAGCAAACGGCAGTTTTCCGTCCAAGGCGGAATATTTCTCGCCGCCGTAGTGACTGTCAGTGACCTGAGGGACTCCCAGGAGTCGCTTTAGGCCAAATCCGAGGCCAACATAAAAATTGTCGTTTGGTCCTAA
>CEVM01080182.1_pt1 | contig 9879 bp, 10 predicted proteins | sample 531481 | NCBI WGS metagenome assembly CEVM01 (sample SAMEA2623649, study PRJEB7988) | marine metagenome | biome: marine biome (ENVO:00000447); feature: mesopelagic zone (ENVO:00000213) & marine oxygen minimum zone (ENVO:01000065); material: "saline water (ENVO:00002010), including plankton...
CCTGGTGCAACCCGATCGGAGCCCGTCATGTCCCTGTTCGCCCTGACCCGCCGTCACTTCCTGCAAGCCTCGACCGCCGGGATCGGCGCGGCGATGCTGCATCCTTTCGCGGCCCGCGCTTCGGCCGGGCAGGCCCATCTGCGGATCATGGAGACCACCGATCTGCATGTCCATGTCTGGCCCTATGACTACTATGCCGACAAGCCGGTCGATACCGTCGGCGCGGCGCGAACGGCGGCGTTGATCCGGGCAGTGCGGGACGAGGCGGGCAATTCGGTGCTGCTGGACAACGGCGATATCCTGCAAGGCAACCCGATGGGCGATTATGTCGCCTATGAACGCGGGATGAAGCCCGACGAGATGCATCCCATCATCACCGCCATGAACGAAGTCGGCGTCGAGGCGGGAACGCTGGGCAACCACGAATTCAATTACGGGCTCGATTTCCTGAAGAACGCGCTGGCAGGGGCGGGCTTTCCCGTCGTCTGCGCCAATGTCGCGACCCGGGCGGACGAGGATCCCGCCGCCGATGACACCCTGGTCCCGCCCTATGTGGTTCTGGACCGCGAACTGACGGATGGCGCCGGGCAGCCGCATCCGATCCGGCTGGGCATCATCGGCTTCGTCCCGCCCCAGATCATGCAATGGGATCGCAAGCATCTGGAGGGCAGGGTGACCGCCCGCGACATCGTCGAGGCAGCGCGGGCCTGGGTGCCGAAGCTGCGCGGCGAGGGTGTCGATCTGGTCGTCGCGCTGTGCCATTCCGGCATCGGCGCGGCCACGCACGAGCCGGGGATGGAAAACGCCGCCATTCCGCTGGCCGGCGTCGAGGGCATCGACGTGATCCTGACCGGCCATCAGCACCTGGTCTTTCCCGGCCCCGATTTCGAAGACACCGAAGGCGTGGACATCGCCGCCGGCACCATCGCCGGCAAACCCGGGGTGATGGCGGGGTTCTGGGGGTCGCATATGGGTCTGGTCGATCTGCTGCTGGAACGGCAGGGCGACGGCTGGGCGGTGATCGAACACAGTGTCGAGGCGCGGCCCATCTATCAACGCGACACGGATCGCAAAGTCGTGGCGCTGGTCGAAAGCGTGGCGGCGATCGAGGACAGCGTCGCGGCCGAACATCAGGCAACGCTGGACTACGTCCGCCGTGCGGTGGGCAAGACCTCGGCCCCGCTTTACAGCTATTTCGCGCTGGTGGCGGACGATCCCTCGGTCCAGATCGTCGCGAATGCGCAAGAATGGTATATCCGGCAGATGATGGCGGGAACCGAATATGAGGGTCTGCCGATCCTGTCCGCCGCCGCACCCTTCAAGGCCGGCGGCCGTGGCGGCCCGGATTACTACACCGACGTGCCCAGCGGCGATATCGCGATCAGGAATGTCGCCGATCTCTATCTCTATCCAAACACGATCCGGGCGGTGCAGGTGACCGGCGCCCAGGTCAGGGATTGGCTGGAACGCAGCGCGGGCATGTTCAACCGGATCAGGCCCGGCCAGCCTGACCAGATGTTGCTGAACCCCGAGTTTCCCAGCTACAATTTCGACGTGATCGACGGCGTGACCTATCGCATCGACCTGTCGCAGCCCTCGAAATATGACAGTGACGGAAAGATCGCCGACGAGGGCGCGGCGCGCATAGTCGATCTGGCCTTCGCGGGGCAGCCGATCGACCCGCAGGCCGAATTCATCGTCGCCACGAACAATTACCGTGCCGGCGGCGGCGGAAATTTTCCCGGCAATGACGGCTCGACCATCGTATTCGAGGGCCCGGACACGAACCGCGACATCATCGTGCGCTACATCGTCGAGCAGGGCACCATCGACCCCGAGGCCGACGGCAACTGGTCTTTCGCCCCGCTGGAGGGCGCGACGGTGCTGTTCGATACCGGCCCCGAAGCCGCGCGCTACCTCGACGAGATCAAAGGCGTTGCCATAGAAGCGGTGGGCGATGGCGAGAACGGCTTCGCGCGCTATCGCATCACGCTGTAGGGTCAGGTGTCCGATCCGGCGGCGGGGGGCGCGGCCCCCCGGTCGCTGACGCGACTCCCCCCGAGGTATTTTTAAAGAGCGCGAGGGGTGGACGCAGGCTTCTCGCGCTCTTTGCAATTACCTGCGGGGGTGAATTGGCCGCAGGCCAGGAGGGGGCCGGCGAGGCCCCTTCGTCGCGAGGCGCCATGACGTTGCGGTTTTCCGAAGTGCCAAGGCGTGTTTCAGCTTTGCGTCTGGCTCTGGCTCTGGCCTTGCAGTGTCTCGATGTCCTCGACGCGGACCGCGACGTCCAGCTTTTCGACTCCCCGGCCGATGGCGATGCCCCGGATCGGCGCCGCATCGGCCGCGTCAAGGCCCGAGGCCAGCCGGACATAGCGTTCGTCCGGGCAGCAGGCATTGGCCGCATCGAAGCCGACCCATCCCAAACGCTCGACATGGATTTCGGCCCAGGCATGGGCCGCTTCCTGGGATTGGTCGTCCTCGGTCACGTGCAGGTAGCCCGAGACATATCGCCCCGGCAACCCGCGGATCCGCGCCAGCGCGATCAGGGCATGGGTATGGTCCTGGCAGACGCCCTGCCCCAGCTTCAGCGCCTCGGCGGCCGTTGTCTGGGTCCGGGTCACGCCGGGACGATAGGCGATGGCCTCGCCGACCGCCGCCGACAATCTGTGCGCCAGATCCAGGTTGTCCGCGGCCTCGGTCACGCTGTCGGCCAGTTGCCGCAGGCGGTCATCGGCCCGTGTCGTTCCGGTGTCGCGCAGATAGGCCATCGGGTGGATCATCTCGCGATGGCCGCGCAACACGCCGGCGGTATCGCGGGTCTCGACCCGGCCCGCGATCTTCACGATCACCTCCTGCGCGGGGCCGCGCACGGCCCAGCCCTCGATCCAGTCTCCGGCACCGTCGCGAAAGCTGGGCCCCTTGACGCCGCCGCTTACCTCGATGCGCCAGTCATGGGCCTTCTGCCCCTCGAAGACCGAGGGAGTCAGTCGCAGGCTCTGGACGAAGTTGCGGATCGGGTGGTCATAGCGATAGACGGTTTCATGAAGGATTCCGAGTTTCATCCGCCTACGAGCCTCCCAGCAGGTAATCTTCGTGCACACGCATCGAGATGACTCCGATCTCGGCGATGAACCATGACAGGAATTCGTGCAGCCCCTCATCGAAGATCGCGTCGATATCGCGCGCCTGCAACGCTTCCAGCACTTCACGCGACTTGTCGCGCGCGGTGGTCGGTGCCTTGTCGCCATAGCGTTTGGCCAGTCCCTCCAGGTGCCAGACGCCTTCGTAAAGCGAGGTGATCAGCGATCGCGGGCTTTCCCCGTTCAGGATCAGGAAATCGGCGACGCGACCGGCGGTGATGTCGCCGCCATAGGCCCAATGATAGGCCCGATGCGCCGACAGCGCCCTCAGGATCACCTGCCACTGATAGGTGTCAAGGCCGGAGCCCACGAATTCGATCCGGGGAAGAAGGACGAAATATTTCACATCCAGCAGCCGCGCCGTCGCATCCGCGCGTTCCAGGCCATAGCCCAGATTCATGAAATGCCAGCCATCGTTGCGAAGCTGGGTCGCATTGATCGCGCCGCGCACGGTCGAGGTATGGCCGGTGGTGAAATCCGTCAGGTTCGCCGTGTCGATGCGGGATCGCGGCGTCTTCTCGATCTTGCGCAATTCCTGATAGCTGACGTTCAGCGCGTCCCAGACCTGGCTGGTCAGCGCGGTGCGCACGATGCGTCCGGCTTCGCGGGCCTTTTCGATGCAGGACACGACCGAAGACGGGTTGTCGCGGTCGAAGAAGATGAATTCCTCGATCTTTTCCTGCGTGATCTCGCCGTATTTGTCGGCGAACAGGGCCGAGGTGCCCGAAGCCTGCAGAAGCGAGTTCCATTCGTTCTGGTAGCCCGCCTCGGTATTGGGCAGCAGGGTGATCCGCTGGCCCACATCCAGCAGGCGGGCGGCGGTTTCCGCGCGTTCCAGATGGCGGCCCATCCAGAACAGGTTCGAGGCGGTGCGGCACAGCATGGTCGTTCCCCTCTGTTATTCCGACAGGACCCAGGTGTCCTTGACGCCGCCGCCCTGCGATGAGTTCACCACAAGGCTGCCTTCGCGCAAGGCCACGCGGGTCAGCCCGCCCGGCACCAGTTCGATCCGGTCGCCGCACAGGCAATAGGGCCGCAGATCGACATGGCGCGGCGCGATGCCTTCCTCGACGAAGGTGGGGCAGGTGGACAATGACAGCGTTGGCTGGGCGATGTAGTTCGACGGATCGGCGGCGATCTTGGCGCGGAACGCCTCGATTTCGTCGCTGGTGGATTTCGGACCCACCAGCATTCCGTATCCGCCCGATCCGTGGACCTCCTTCACGACCAGATCCGGCAGGTTCTCCATCACATAGCGGTAGTCGTCATCCTTCCACAGGGTCCAGGTCTGGACGTTGTTCAGGATCGGCTCCTCGCCCAGGTAGAAGCGGACCATCTCGGGCACGAAGGTATAGATCGCCTTGTCATCGGCAACCCCCGCGCCAGGGGCCGAGCAGATCGAGACCCCGCCCGAGCGATAGACATCCATCAACCCCGGAACGCCCAGCAGGGAATCGGGCCGGAAACACAGCGGATCGAGAAACGGATCGTCGATCCGGCGATAGATGACATCGATACGCTTCGGCCCCTGTGTCGTGCGGGCATAGACGAATTCCCCATCGACGAAGAGATCCGCACCCTCGACCAGTTCGACGCCCATCAGGTTGGCCAGAAAGCTGTGTTCGTAATAGGCGCTGTTGAAATGTCCCGGCGTCAGGATCACGCAGGTCGGCCGCCCCTCGCATTTCTGGGGCGCCACCGATTCCAGGGTGCGACGCAGCAGGTCGGGATATTGGTCCACCGGCTCGATCCGGTTACCCCGAAACAATTGCGGAAACATCCGCATCATGATCTCGCGGTTTTCCAGCATGTAGCTGACGCCTGACGGCGTGCGGCAATTGTCTTCCAGCACGAAGAATTCGTCCTTGGCGGTGCGGACAAGGTCAATGCCGATGATGTGGGAATAGACGCCGCGCGGAGGGATGACGCCGACCACGGCCTTTTCATAGGCGTCGTTCTGATAGACCAGTTTGGCAGGGATGCGGCCGGCGCGAATGATCTCGCCCCGGCCATAGACATCGCGCAGAAAGGCGTTCAGGGCCCGGGCGCGCTGCTTGATGCCGCGTTCCAGCTTGCGCCATTCGTTCTGTTCGAAGACGCGCGGCATCATGTCGAAGGGGATCAGCCGGTCGGGATCGCCGCCCTCGCCATAGACCGCGAAGGTGATGCCGATGCGACGGAACAGCGCCTCGGCCTCTGCCTGTTTCATCTGGCGGAAATCGTCCGGCATCGTGTCCACCCAGTCGCTGAGGCGCGCATAGGGGTCTCGGACTCGTTTTCCTTCATACATTTCATTGTAGTATGTCATCATCCCCCCCGGGTTGGACCATCAGCCCTTCACAGGCCTTTCAGGCTGCCGATGATCAGAGACCGGTCCTGTGGAGTCCACAGGGGAAAGCCGGGAAATGCACGAAAGTTCCGCGAATGCCGGCCTCCTCCGCGGTCCGGGATGCCCCCGGCGCGGCAGGCTGCCAAAGTTTTGGGCAGGGCTAAACCAGTTCAACGGCGATTGCCGTGCCTTCTCCGCCGCCGATGCAGATGGCCGCCACACCGCGCCGACCGCCGCGAGACCTGAGTGCATGGATCAGGGTGACGATGATCCGCGCGCCCGAGGCACCGATTGGGTGGCCAAGCGCGCAGGCCCCGCCATTGACGTTGACGATGCCATGATCCAGTCCCATCCGCGCCATGAACGCCATCGGCACGACCGCGAAAGCCTCGTTCACCTCCCACAGATCGACATCGGCGGCGGACCAGCCGATCCGCTCCAACAGCTTCTGGGCGGCGGGAACGGGCGCGGTCGGAAATTGTCCCGGCTGTTGCGCGTGGCTGGCATGACCCAGGATCCGGGCCAATGCGCCATCCCCGTCCGCGCCGATCGCCAGCGCCGCCGCCCCGTCCGAAATCGAGCTGGAATTGGCCGCCGTCACGGTGCCGTCCTTGCGGAAGGCCGGCTTCAGATGCGGGATTTTTTCGGGCCGGGCGTTACCGGGCTGTTCGTCGGTATCGACGACAATCTCGCCCCGGCGGCCGGTCAACGTGACCGGCGCGATCTCGGCCGCGAAGGCGCCCGAGGCGATCGCGTCCGCCGCGCGCGACAGGCTGGCCAGCGCGTAGCGGTCCTGTGCCTCGCGGCCAAAGCCGAATTCGGCGGCGCAATCCTCGGCAAAAGTGCCCATCAGACGGCCCTTGTCATAGGCGTCCTCCAGCCCGTCCAGAAACATGTGATCCAGCGCCTGCGCATGGCCCAGCCGCGCGCCGCTGCGCATCCGCGGCAGCAGATAGGGGGCGTTGGACATGCTTTCCATGCCGCCCGCGACGACCAGATCGGCGCTGCCGGCGCGAATCGCGTCCATCGCCATCATCACCGCCTGCATTCCCGATCCACACATCTTGTTCAGCGTCGTCGCAGGCAGCGATTCGGGCAGCCCCGCCAGGAAGCCGGCCTGACGCGCCGGCGCCTGTCCCTGACCGGCGGGCAGCACGCAGCCCATGAACAGCGCATCGGGATCGCCGGCCGCGCGGTCCGCCCGGTTCAGCGCCGCGCGAATGGCGACGCCGCCCAGTTCGGGGGCGCTGGACTCGGCCAGCGCGCCTTGCAGACCTCCCATGGGCGTGCGCGCGCATCCCAGAACGAAAATGTCTCGCATTGTCACGATCTCTCCCGGCTCGACCTGTTCCCGCTTACCGGATCGTAACCATTTGCGTCTAGTCGTGAGAGGGAAAACAAGAGGGAATCGGGATCATGCTGGACGCTGTCGACCATGGTGGGGAAATGAGGGTCAGGGTCACCGGCAGTCGCATCGACGCCGCGATCGCCACCAGGTTCAAGGACAAGCTGCGCGAGATCGCGCTGCGCAACCGCAAGCCGGTTGTAATGGATATGAGTGCCGTTGATTTCATGGACAGTTCGGGCCTTGGTGCCGTAATCGCGGTGCGCAAGGCGATGCCCGAAAACCTGCCGCTGATCCTTCAGGGGCTGACGCCCAATGTCGAACGGGTGTTCCGTCTGACACGGATGGATTCGGTTTTCGAGATCCGGCCGGCCGCCACGGAGGGACCGGAGACCACATGACCCCGACCCAGCGGCAGAACGCCGAAGTGAAAGGAGGGGGCCGGGTGCGGACACAACCGATGTTTCATCAGGTGCTGTCCGCCCGCCCCGACAGCGTGCGCGGCGCGTTGATGGATGTGCGCCGCCGCTTCGCCGGCGAGGTCAGCGATGATACGCTGGGCCGGCTGGAACTGGTTCTGGCCGAGGTGATGAACAATGTCGCCGAACATGCTGCGACAGACGCCGGGGGAACGGTTCGCAGAACCTTGCCGCAGATCCATCTCTGCATCGTCCGGCACGAATCCGGGCTGGCCTGCGCGATCACCGATAACGGCATCTCCGTTCCCGCCGATTGCCTGCTGCCGCGCGACCTGCCGCGAAACGATGTCGCCGATCTGCCCGAGGGCGGCTTCGGCTGGTATCTGATCCAGGATCTGACACAGGCTCTTTGCTATTACCGCGAACAGCAGCGAAATTTCCTGGCCTTCAGCGTGCCCTTTGCCGAGGTTTGAGCCATTGCCGGACCGGCCGCGGAATGCGCGATCGTGATCGCCAGCGCTGCAGAAGGCGCCCTGCGGCCTCAGTTCAGTTGCGCGGCAAGGCGATAGCTGCCATCAGCGAAATCGCTGAACATCTCCATCACATCGGGATGGTCCAGCGGCTCGCCAGAGGCATCGGCCTCTAGGTTCTGCTCGGACACATAGGCAACGTAATAGGTTGCCTCGGTTTCGGCATAAAGGTGATAGAAGGGCTGGTTCTTGGCCGGCCGCGCATCTTCGGGAATGGAATCATACCATTCCTGCGTATTGGCGAATTCGGGATCGACGTCGAAGATGACGCCGCGAAACGGACGATGACGATGGCGGACAACCTGGCCCAAACCGAATTTCGCGACGCGGTGATATGACTGCATGGCTGTCGCCTTCCATGTTCCTGCCGGCAGAGAGCGGATGTCGCGCCTTCTAATCCCGTCGGGCGATTCTGTCCACCGGATCGGCAGCATTTGCATGATCCGAAGGCAAGACCGGGCATAAACGCCGGCGCCCTGCCTATTCCGGCGGCAACGGATCCCGATCCTCGTCCAGCAGCGGCACGGTCGAGATCGCCATTTTTGCCGAACCATCGGTCAGTTCATTGGCGTGGGCCAGGTAGATCAGCACGCGGTTCTCCTCGTCATAGATCCGCTTGACGCGCAAGGACTTGAAAACCAGCGAGCGGCCCTCGCGGAACACATCCTCGCCGCCCTTTCCGCGCCGGATCCCGCTCAGGTCGATGGGTCCTGTCCGCGCGCATTCGATGGCGCTGTTCGAGGGATCCTCGAACCAGTTGCCCTGGCTCAGCCGGTCCAGCATCGAACGGTCGAAATAGGCCAGATGGCAGGTGACGCCGCCAACCTCGGGATCGCGGATCGCCTCGATCACGATATCGTTGCCGATCCAGTCCACGCCGATCTTGCCGATCTCCTCCGCGGCCGTGGCCGCGGGGATCAGCAGTGACAGGGCAAGCAGGCGCGCGATCATGACGCGGCCTGCGGCAGCAGCGGCACCCGGCCGTCGTCGGTCAGAAGATGCACCTGCCCGGCCTCGATCGCGACCGCGCAAAGCGGCCGACCATAGGCCGCGCCGCCGTCGATATTCAGGCGATTTCCGTAATGGGTTGCCGTGTCGATGGCGGTATGGCCATGCACGATCAACGGCCCGTGATCAGCGTCGCTGTCCAGAAAATCCTTGCGGATCCAGACCAGATCCTGTTCGGCCTGATCCTGAAGATCGATGCCCGGTCGGATGCCGGCATGGACGACCAGTGCCTCGGGATGCAGGAACCACAAGGGCAGCGAGGACAGGAATCGGGCGTGCGCATCGGGCACCGCGCGGCGTGCCTCGGTCAGCAACCGGTCGCCGGAAAGCGTCGGATCGACGCCATAGGATGCCAGCGTCGCGGCCGCGCCCAGCCCGCTATGCGCGATCCAGGTCCGGCCCGAGGCCAGCCCCGGATCGACCCAGGCGGGATCGGACAGGAAGATCGGCAGGAAGCGGTCGTGATTGCCGCGCGTGACCACCCAGTTGCGTCCCGCGTCGCGCCCCCGCATCAGATATTCCACCGCGCCGCGCGAATCCGGGCCCCGATCGACCAGGTCGCCGACATGGGCGATCAGCGCGTGCTTGCCGCCATCGCTGAAAATCCGTTCATGCGCGGCGCGCAGCAGCTCCGGGTGGCCGTGAATGTCTCCGACGACGTAAAGGGTCATGGCGGCGGGCGTTCCTTGTTCCTGCATCCGGTCAGATCGCCGCGCGCCCGTCAAGGGCGCGCGGCGCAAGGTTCAGACCTCGAAATGCAAACGGCGGGCCTGCAGGAACTTGCCGGTCTTATGCAGGGCCGCCAGGGCCTGGTCGCTGATCGGTTCGTCCAGATACAGGATCGCGATCGCATCCTCGCCCCCGGTCGAACGTCCCAGCGTGAAATTGGCGATGTTGACCCCCAGATCGCCCAGCGTCATGCCAAGCGCGCCGATGACGCCCGGCACGTCCTTGTTGCGGGTATATAGCATGTGTTCGCCGATCTCGGCATCGATGTTGATGCCGCGGATCTGGATGAAGCGCGGCTTTCCGTCGCTGAAGACGGTGCCTGCGATCGATCGCTCGCGCTGCTCGGTGACGACGGTCAGCTTGACATAGCCCTCGAAAA
>CEVM01127885.1_pt1 | contig 9840 bp, 11 predicted proteins | sample 531481 | NCBI WGS metagenome assembly CEVM01 (sample SAMEA2623649, study PRJEB7988) | marine metagenome | biome: marine biome (ENVO:00000447); feature: mesopelagic zone (ENVO:00000213) & marine oxygen minimum zone (ENVO:01000065); material: "saline water (ENVO:00002010), including plankton...
AAAAATAATTTTGTAAGTAAAGTATAGATCATGAATAACTTTCTTCAAGGATCTAAATTGTTTAGTTTGTAAGATTTATTAATGTTATATAATTTTATATTCATCGTTATAATATAAAAATGAAAAAAGATAATGACCTAGATTTCGCTGAAATAGACCTTGAAAGAGAAAAAAGAACTGGTTTCCCAGAAGTTATATATGGTGAAACAAAAACTCCAGATCAATCAGCTAAAATAGCAAAAAAAATTTATGATAAATCTGATATATTTCTCATTACCAGAACCAATTCTAAAACTTATAATCAAGTAAAAAAATTGATCCCAGAAGCTAATTTTGATCGATCTGCGAAATTGATATGGGCAACTAGAAAACAAAAAGAAAAAACAAATGGATACGTAAGCGTAGTTTGTGCAGGTACTTCAGATATTCCTATAGCAAAAGAAGTAGAAATAACTGCAAAACTTATGGGTTGTAAGGTATTGGTGATTAAAGATGTGGGAGTCACAGGTATTCATAGAATATTAAATCAAATAAATAAGATAAGGGAAACTGACTGTGTAGTAGCAATAGCAGGAATGGAAGGAGCTTTACCTACTGTTATAGCTGGATTAATTGATAAACCAGTTATAGCCGTTCCAACATCTATAGGTTTTGGCACTGGAGAAAAAGGTTATTCTGCACTACTAACGATGTTAAATTCATGTGCTCCAGGTATTTCTGTGGTTAATATTGATGCTGGCTTCTCAGCCGGTTTTCAAGCAGGCTTAATAGCAAGAAGATAATTTGTGTATTAAAATAGCATGTAACACATTATTTCAATGTTTTTAGGTACTCTATTATGTCTGCTATTTCTTGTTTTTCAGCGTCTTCCCAAGTTGGTGGCATCAAATTAGTGAAACCTTCAACTATATATTCAGCTGGATATCTTATTGAAGATTCAATATAATCTTCAGGAGAACTATATTCAGATCTAGTTGCAGCTCTTTCATATATTCCAAGTTGGCCAGGTCCTACTAATTTATCGCTTCCTGTAGAGTGGCATGCATTACAACCTTGAGAAGTAAACCATTCTTCACCTGCAATTGCATTTCCAACAATTTTCACCTCTATTACTCGCTGAGCTCCATCAGATAGTTTTTCAAATGTAGCCGGGGTAGGTTCAAATACGATTGGTTCAGACATTTCCGCTGTAACTTCCCTACAACCTATACTTATCAGAACAATCATTACAACAAACGAAAATATATAGAATTTTTTATGCATAGCAAGTGTTTTTTAAAAATTTTTAAATTTCCAATATATAGATTATTACTACTCAAGAAAAAATCAAGAAAAATATGATGAATTATCCAGATAAACGTCTAATTTCAATAGATTCACCTGGTGCAAGAGCAACTTTCCGATATTCAATATTAAGTTTCAGCATCCAATAGCTTAATGTAGCCTTACCTACACCTAACTCTTTAGCTGCACCTGTAAGTCCATGAAGATTAACCAACTCAGGAATTGCATATTCAAGTTCCCTTCTGATTTTCTTCTCTAGATTTAGCATTTTAGCTGTTTTTCTTGGTTCTTGTGCCATAATTTTATTATATCAAAACAATTATTATTTGTACAAAACTAAAACAATACATATATTATCTTTGTTTTGAACAAGTTCAATACAATACATTAAATAAACTAAAATAAGTGAAATAAAATCAGTATTTTAATATGGAATTAATTCTAATTTATTAATTTTTTTTTCTTTTGCAACTTATTCTTTTTGTTGTTTCGTATTGAATTTTCAATTTAAGGGCCTTGGAATATGTTTCGTTATAAAAACCCCATATAATTAATTTCTAAGACTATTTCTTAAAAGGATCTAATGGAATCATCGTTTATAGAACTGATAGTATTCTTTATAAATAAAATAAGTTATTTGGGTTTATACATACTTATGTGTTTAGAATCCACTGCCCTACCATTACCTAGCGAGCTTATTTTACCTTTTTCTGGTTGGATACTTGTTAAAGACTCTTCTATTGTACAAATTACTATTTTGACTATTATCGCTTCCGCAGGTTCTGTATCTGGTTCTCTTATTGAATATTTCATTGCAAAAACCTTAGGCAGAGCATTTTTTATAAAATATGGGAAATATGTTTTATTCGATGAAAATGACTTAAACAAAACTGAATCCTTTTTTAACAAATATGGATCATACTTTGTATTTTGGGGTAGATTCATTCCGGGAATAAGGGGATTCATTGCCATTCCAGCTGGTTTAACAAAAATGAATGTATACAAATTCTCACTGCTAACCTTTACAGGAAGTTTTCCATGGATTTTCTTATATATTTATTTTGGAAATATTCTCGGAGAAAATTATTTAGTAGTTCAAGAATATATAAAACCCATAGAAATTCCTCTACTATTAATATTATTGTGCGTAATTATATTCTTTTTTTGTTATAAATTTTATAAAATAAGAAAAAATACATAAAAATGTTAAAAACAGATTTAATAAAAATAGAAGTAAATGGGACTCCAATTTCCATTCCTCAAGATAAGAGAGTTTTAGATGCAATCAATCTCTCTGAACAAAAAGTTCCTACTTTATGTTTCGATGAAAGAATTGGCCCTCAAGGAACATGTCGTATGTGTCTTGTTGAAGTTAAGATAAAAGGGCAGATGTCTTATGTTGCATCTTGTACTGCAATGGTAGAAGAAAATATGGAAGTTTTTACTCATTCTGATTCTCTTATAGAGTATAGGAAAACTTTACTAGAATTAACTTTATCTGAAATAAAATGGGATCAAAAATCTATGGACGATACTTCGCTCACTAACGACGAGTTTAAAATGGCTGTAGAAGAATATAAGCCTACAAATTTTTTCCCAAAATTACAGACTAGAGAAAAAGTAAAAGATGAAAATCCATTTATTGCTAGAGATTACGATAAGTGTATTGCTTGTTATAGATGTACTAATATTTGTAACGATTGGGAGCAAGCTTCAGCAATTACTATAGATGGAAGAGGTCAAGATTCAAAAATATTTTCTTTCTTTGATAACAAATTGATGAATTCTAACTGTACTTTCTGTGGACAATGTATAAATACATGCCCTACAGGAGCACTTTCAAATAAAAAAATGGAATTGGATAAGCCTGTAGAAAAAACTAAAACTAAAACGATCTGCCCTTATTGTGGTGTTGGATGCGGTATTGAGTTAATTAGCGACGGAAAAAAAGTTCTTGGAGCTACTCCAGATTTCTCAGCTCCTAGTAAAGGTTCTTTATGTGTTAAGGGTCAATTTGCATCTTGGGATTTTGTAAATTCAAAAGAAAGGCTGACAGACCCATTACTAAAAAATGAACACGGAGAATTTGAGAAAATTTCTTGGGAAAAAGCACTTAATACATTTAGAGAAAAACTAAAAGGATCCATAGATAATTATGGTCCCGATTCCACTGTATGGTGGGCTTCAGCAAGAGTTGTCACGGAATCCAATTATTTATTGCAAAAGTTTGCTAGAACTGTTGTAGGTACAAATAACATCGATAATTGTTCAAGGACCTGACACGCTCCAACGGTGGCCGGGCTGTCCATCATGGTGGGAAGGGGTGCAATGACCAATTCGATCGAGGAATTAACTGGTTCTAAGTTGTTACTTGTTACAGGTTCTAATACTACAGAAACTCACCCTGTTATTTCATTAAGGATGAAAAAAGCGGTTAAAAATGGAGCAAAACTAATCGTAATAGATCCTAGAAAAATAGAATTAACAAAATGGGCTAGTCGGTATATTCAAATTCGTATTGGAACAGATATTCCTTTTTATAACGCAGTTGCGAATTATATTATAGAAAACAAGCTTTATGATAAAGAATACGTAGATACACGTACAAGAGGATTTGAAGAAATAAAGAAACATTTGGAAAGATATACTCCAGAATATTCAGCAAAAATATGTGGAGTGTCAGTAGATGACATCATTTATACTGCTAAAGAATATGCAGCAGCATCTCCAAAAGCTGCAGTATGCTACACAGTCGGCATAACAGAACATTCATGTGGAACTCACAATGTTCAAGCTCTAGCTAATTTAGGAATGCTATGTGGAAATTTTGGAAGGCCAAACGCGGGTATAAATCCCCTAAGAGGTCAAAACAATGTACAAGGAACTAGTGATTCAGGATCATTACCAACAGATTTGCCTGGCTACCAGAAAATTGAAGCTCCTGGAATTGTTGAAAAATTCGAAAAAATTTGGGACGCAGAAATACCTAGGAAGAGGGGATTAACTAAAATTTCAGCAATGGATCAAATGATTAAAGGAAAAGTTAAATTCCTATATGTAGTTGGCGAAAACACTGTTGTTTCAGACCCAAATGCAAATCATGCCGAGCATGCTTTGAAAAGTGTAGATTTTATGATTGTACAAGATATTTTCATGACTGAAACAGCTAAATTAGCAGATTTAGTATTACCTGCTTCAAGCTTTGCTGAAGCTGATGGTACTTTTGCTAATACAGAAAGAAGAATACAAAGAGTTAGACCGTCAATTTCTACACCAGGAAATGCAAAAACAGATGTTGAAATACTTTTAAGTCTTTTTAAAGTTATGGGAAGGAAGCATAAAGCTGAAAAACCAGCTGATATATGGGCTGAAATGAGTAGTACCTCTCCATTATTCTCAGGTATATCATACGAGCGCCTTGAAAATGAAGGGGGAATACAATGGCCTTGTCCAGACTTTTCACATCCTGGAACACCTTATTTACATAAGAATCAAATGGAATCAGGAGAAGCAGGTATATTTAGTCCCGTAGACCATATTGAACCTGCGGAACAAACAGACGATGAATTTCCATTTGTTCTTTCAACTGGTAGGAGAAGATCGACATATCATACAGGTACACAAACTGGAAAAGCTAAAGGTTTCGATAAATTAATTAATGAAGAATTTGTAGAAATAAATCCTAAGGATGCCCAAGAATTAAAAATAGATGAATTTGATGTTATTAAGGTAGAATCACGAAGAGGTTCAGTTGAAGTAAAAGCAAGAATTTCTGATAAATCACCTGTAGGTGCAGTTTTTATGAGTTTCGCATTCCCTGAAACAACTCGTACGAATAATCTAACTTCTGATGCAGTTGATTTTATTACTGAAACACCTGAATATAAAGCTTGCGCTGTGAAGCTATCTCTTATCATATAGTCTAAGCTTTTATTATAAGAGTTGTTAAATTATATTTAGTTATACTCGACAGTATCATGTTTAACATTTAAAATTAAACTCTGTGCGCCCGTAGCTCAGCTGGATAGAGCGATTGGTTTCTACCCAATAGGTCGCGGGTTCGAATCCTGCCGGGCGTGCCAAAATCAATAAAATAAATTTATACTGATATAAATTTAGATTTTTTAGCCTAAAAAATGACTTGGATCCCATTTTGGGTACCAAAGTAGCTAATAGTTTTAGCTTTTTTCATAATAGATAGACATTTAAATAGAAATATCTTTATTTGAAATCTATAATTTTTATATGCAATATCTTTCAATAGAAGAAACCTCAAAATCAACCAATATATCGGTCAAAAAATTAAAAAACTTAATAAAAAAATCAATTCTAAAAGTAATAAAAATTGATAATGAAAATAAGCTTATTTTGGAAGAAGTATTGAATTATAAAAATAAAATATCTCATAACTATACACCTCAAAAAATAAAAGTATTGAAATCTGAAAAAACAAAATATAGTATAGTTGAACTTTTTTCTGGATGCGGAGGCTTAGCTTTAGGTTTTGAAAATGCTAGTTTTGATACTAAATTACTAGTAGAAATAGAAAAAGACTGCGTTGATACTCTTATCTCAAACAGACCTAATTGGAAACCAATGCGTGTTGACTTAAGATCTGTTCCTGCTGATGACTATGCTGATCCAGGGTAGTCGTGCCACTGATTCTGAAACTGAAGGTTCAATTCTAACTAAAATAAATACTTCTTATCTTGCGGTATATCCTCCATCAACTGGAATCGATGCAGCAGTTATAAAAGAGGATTCATCACTAGCAAGAAATAGAGCTGCGTTTGCTACATCGTTCGCTGTCCCAAGTCTTCCCATAGGATGCAGTTCAATTAGCTTTTTGTGAATGGTTTCGTCATCTGTTATTGCTTTCGTTAAGTTTGTATAAGCAAAACCCGGACACAATGCATTAACTCTAATTGAATGCTTTGCAAGATTAACTCCCATATCTCTTGTCATTTGTATAACTCCACCTTTTGAATGTGGATAAGGATTAAATCCATCTGAAAAACCTAATGTATCAGAATATCCTACTAGACCAATTATTGATGACAGATTGATGATTGATCCTCCTGGATTTTTCTTCATATGAACTACGCTTTCATAAGACATTAACATAGAGCCTTTTAAATTTACTTCCATTACAAAATCCCATTTTTGTTCATAATCCCAATCAGGAGGAGCATTCCTGGCAGACACCCCTGCACTGTTCACTAAAATATCTAAGTGTCCCCAAGTATCTACAGCCTCATTAGCAATATCAATACATTCTTGTCTTTTGGTCACATCAGATTTTATAATCAAAGATTCTTTTTTATATGAAGATAATTCGTTCTCTAATTCTTTAAGAAAATCATCATTTACATCTGAGCATAATACTTTACATCCCATTTCTAAAAACAACTTCGTAGTCGCCATGCCTATTCCTGAAGCTGCACCTGTAACTATTGCAACTTTATTTTGTAATCTTGTCATTTTATTCCTCCGATAAACAAATAATTAAGTAAATAATATATTCCTAAAATCAAAAATTATATACCATTATAAGATTAGTAGAAAAATAGATTATGAAAACAGAGGAAAATATAGCGCCATTTTTTAGAAGATTTATGGCTTTCATTATTGATGTATTTTATATTCTTCTAATCTTCTTTGGACTAAATATAATTGGAAAAAATGTATTAGAAATCAATTCATCTTTATTTGATTATTTTGTTGTTATAGCATGTTTCTGTTACTTGGTTATTCCTACTGGGATGTACGGAAAAACCATTGGGAAATGGGCTTTAAGAATTTCGGTAGTAAATCATAATGGTGCCAAAATTGGAATAGGTGCAGCGTTTGCTAGAGAAATTGGTGGTAAAATTTTCTCCAGTATTCCATTTTTCATTGGAGTCATATGGATGTTAAAAGATGATAAAAACAGAACTTGGTATGATATATTTTTTGAAACTCTAGTGGTAAAAGATAAGGCAAATAAATGAGTATAGCAGAATCAATACAACAGATAATGGAACAGTCTAGTTGGATAAGAAAAATGTTCGAAGAAGGTATTGAGTTAAAAAAAATACATGGAGAAAAAAATGTTTTTGATTTTTCTCTCGGAAATCCACTTTTGGAACCTCCAAAAAAATTTACAGATAATTTAGCCAAATTAACTAACTCAAATATAAAAGGATTACATCGATATATGCCAAATCCAGGATTTCCATCTTCAAGAACAGAAATCGCTAAACATTTATCAAAAGAATCTGGATTATCAATTAGTATGGATGAAATTATAATGACCACTGGAGCTGCAGGAGGTTTAAATGGAATATTGAAATCATTATTAAATCCAGATGATGAAGTTATAGTTTTTGCACCATTTTTTGTAGAATACCTTTTCTACATTTCAAATCACAGAGGGAAAGGCATAATTGCTGATACAAACGAGAAATTTATTCCAATAATAAGTGATTTAGAAAAAAAAATTACGAATAAAACAAAAGCAATAATAATAAATTCTCCAAATAATCCAACGGGAGTAATGTACCCAGAATCTACTATAAGTAGTATAGGAACTTTAATTAAGAAAATGGAAAAGAAATACAATTCAGAAATTTACTTAATTTCTGATGAACCTTACAGAAAATTAATATATAGCTATGAAAAATATCCCTTCATTTTTAAACATCATTCTCGATCAGTAATTGTAACTTCACATTCTAAAGATTTAGGGTTAGCAGGAGAAAGAATAGGTTATATTTCATTGTCACCATTAGATAAAGACCGAACTATTCTCTTTGATGCCATAATTTTTTCTTTACGTACTCTTGGGCATGTTAATGCGACGGCGCTAATGCAAAAAGCCGTGGAATCAGTACAAGACGAAGTTGTTGACATAAAAATATACAAAGAAAAAAGAGATTTTTTATATGACAATTTAACAAAATTAGGTTATGAATGTGTTAAGCCCGACGGAGCTTTTTATCTATTCCCTAAAACTCCTATAGCCGATGATACGAAATTCGTTAGTATTTTACAGCAATATAACATTCTGACAGTTCCGGGGAAAGGATTTGGAAAAGGAGGATATTTCAGAATTTCTTATAGTGTTGAAGATTGGGTTATAGAAGGCTCTATTAAAGGTTTTGAGGAAGCTTATAATTCTGTTAAATAGCTTCTTTTAAGCCTGATCCTGTAATAGGAATAATAATTTTTTCATCTTTTTTAATAACACCCTTTGCAACAAGTTTTTCAAGAGCTGAGAATGAGAAAGCACATGTTTTTTCAGAAAAAATTCCTTCTTCTTTTGCCAATATTTTATGCCATTTTAATGCTTCATCATCTGTAGATGACAATGCAGTTCCATTACTTTCTTTTATTACATCTACAATTTCTTGCAATCTTGGAGGATTGGAAACTGAAATACCAGAGGCTATTGTGGTCTTAGAGCTGTTGAAAGTCCAATCTGAATTATTAAATTTAGCGACAATTGGTTCAATTGCCTTAGACTGGGCAGAATGAAGTTTAGGAAGATTAAAATTTGTTTTTTCAGAAATATCCAAAAATCCTCGCCACGTTCCTAATAATAAAGAACCATTCCCTGTAGGAAAAATGATATGATCGATTGAACCAATTGACTCATTGATTTCATAAGCAAAGCTTTTCATACCTTCTGAAAAATAAGGAGATAAATTATGAGATAAATATGGTATATTATTTTTTTTTGCAAACAATTTAGCTTCAATTGTAGAGTTTTCTCTTGGTCCAGAAATTTTATGTAATTCAGATCCAAAAATAGAAATTTGATCAACTTTACCTTTACTCGCAGTTTCAGGAACAAATATATGAGCTTTAATTTTACTTACTGCTGCATATGCTGATAATGATGCTCCTGCATTACCTGAAGAATCCTCAACAAACTCAGTAACATTTTCATCTTTTGCAATATTTACAACCAATACACTTCCCCTATCCTTAAATGATCCGGTAGGAGACATAAATTCCAATTTAGCATAAAGATTATTTAGCTCTAATTTTTCTCCTATTTTTTCCAGTTTGATAATTGGAGTATTACCTTCTCCTAAAGAGAAAGTTTCGCTATTTTTTAATAAAGAAACTAAAGGATTTTTTTTTACTTCAGAAATATCATGACAAACTAATAATTCATTACAACCATCTTGGCAATAAATCCTTGAAATAGAGTTGTCTTCTTGTATAACATTACATTTATAGCATTTTAACGAATAACTTTGCATATTTGAATCCTTGATAAAATTATCTCCGATAAAAAAAATTAATCAAAGAAGTAAAAGAGTTAGTTGTAGATAATTATCATAAAAAAAATTTTTTTGAGATAAAAAGGTCTTCCCTACTCATGTTAGCTGTAATATCTTAAACAAAGATTTAAAATAAAAACCATTATGAGACTAAAACACTGTAATAATTTTCACGATTTCAGAAAGCTTGCTAAAAAAAGGCTACCGTCACCAATATTTCATTATATAGATGGAGCTGCTGAAGATGAAACAACTCATCAAAGGAATACAAGTGCCTATAACGATG
>CEVM01065489.1_pt1 | contig 9815 bp, 8 predicted proteins | sample 531481 | NCBI WGS metagenome assembly CEVM01 (sample SAMEA2623649, study PRJEB7988) | marine metagenome | biome: marine biome (ENVO:00000447); feature: mesopelagic zone (ENVO:00000213) & marine oxygen minimum zone (ENVO:01000065); material: "saline water (ENVO:00002010), including plankton...
GGGTTGTACGCCTTGATGTCGGCGTTCATTGTATTGACGATGGTGCTAACCCAGCCACTATCGAATGCTGCGGCAGCATTGGTTGTTCTCCCGGTGGCAATGTCGACCGCATCGCAAATCGGCGTAGACCCTCGCTCACTCGCCATTCTGGTGACGCTCTCTGCGTCGCTGTCGTTTATCGCGCCGCTAGAGCCCGCTTGCCTCTTGGTGTACTCGCCCGGACGCTACAGGTTTAGCGATTACATGAAGGCCGGGTTTCCAATGTCCATCATCGCCTTTTTAGTGTTGTTAATACTCGTGCCGCTGATATGGCCCCTGAATCCCTAGTCGAGGGTCTGAATACGGGATCGCCCTCCGTGCCTGGTTGCCGCCATCTAACCTGGCCCTTGAGCATTAACCCCTCCACGGTAGTGGCCCTAGGATGGTGAGAACAAAACTTTTTAGTTTCACAAACCGACACAAATCTTTACCTCCAGAGCCTTCAGCTGTACCTGCCTATCATGTATAAACCTCGTTAAGGAGGTGTGATGAGGCAAGCCAATGACGCTGGGACGATCGCTCATGTTCTCAACCGCATTGCGTTTGGCCCTCGGCGAAGCGACTGGGAGCTGGCGGATGAGCTCGGTGCTGAAGGTTACGTCCGCTGGCAACTCGAGCCGGAAAGCATCACGGACAAATCGGTCAATACCAAGCTCGACAGGCTTCCGACCCTTAAGATGGACATTGGCGAACTGTACCGTGGTTACCCCCCGGCCCAAGCCGCTGAGCGCCTCATGCGGGAGGATGAGGAACTCGACGAAGAAGCTCGCCGTCGTCTTGAGCGGCGGTCGCGTATTCCGCTTCAGGAGCTTGCTGCTGCTCGTATGGTTCGTGCCGTTGAGAGCGAGAAGCAGCTCAACGAAGTGCTGGTTGACTTCTGGTTTAACCATTTCAACGTTTTCTACCGCAACCGCATCCGCAGCCTGATCTCCACATATGAGCGTGAGGCGATCCGGCCGCACGTACTGGGGAGCTTCCGGCATATGCTAGGGGCAGTTGCCCACAGCCCCGCGATGCTTGTCTACCTTGACAACTGGCAAAGCGCAGCGGAAGAAGACCGCAATGTCTTCGGTCCCTCACCTCGAGCCCGCAACGATGCGGTTGAGGATGCCATTCGCGCAATGCCGCGTGCCGGAGGGATGCCCAATCCGCGTCAAATGGGGCAAATGCAGCAGATGCAACGGCAACGCCGGCAGCAGCGGCGTAACCGACCTCCGGGGCTGAACGAGAACTATGCCCGTGAGCTGATGGAACTCCATACGCTTGGTGTCGATGGCGGATACACACAGAATGACGTGCGTGAGGTGGCCCGGGCGCTCACCGGCTGGACGTTGACACTTGGGGCGCGCAATTTCGATAACACGGGCTTTGTTTTCCGTCCGGATTGGCACGATGCCGAGGAAAAGACAATCCTTGGAAAGATGTTGCCCGCTGGCCGTGGTCTCGAGGATGGCGAGGATGTACTCGACATGTTAGCTGCGCATCCGGAGACGGCGACTTTCATCGCCACTAAACTTTGCCGCAAGTTCATTGCTGACCGTCCCCCAGGCGACCTGGTAGACACAGTCGCTGGGGTGTTCTTGCGTACCCGAGGCAATCTGCGGGCGACGACCGCGGCCGTGTTGCTCTCCGATGAGTTTCTTGGTTCCGAGTACCACGGTTCTAAGGTCAAGAGTCCGATGGAGTTTCTCACCAGCGCGGCACGGTCGCTTGACTTGCCCGTCAACACAAACGGCCAACTCGGTCGTAACCTACGCCAGCTTGGGGCACCTTTGTACGGTGCAGCTTCGGCGACCGGGTATCCGGACATGGCAGAGAAATGGACTAGCGCCAACGCCATCTTGGCACGCATGGATGTCGGCTCCCTGCTGGCAGCGGAAGCGTTTCCTGATGGCTCCGTGCTCAGTGGCACCGGTAGAGGAACCGGCAGCCGAGGGCGCACTGGTGGGCAGCAGCGCCCGCGCCGTCGTCGCTCTAGAACTGGCGGCGGTCCGGTTGGAACGCTGGACGTGCGTATCGATGCTCTGCTGGCTCAAATTCTACCCGGAGGTGTTGGAGGTGAAACGCGTGAGAAAATTATTGACTGGGGCGATAGCCAGGACAGCGCACCCAGCAACGCAGAGATCGCGACTTTGATTTTGGGGTCCCCGGAATTTCAACGCAGGTAAGAGGAGCGAGCCTCATGGCGAAGAAATATTGTTGCGACGAATACACTAGATTGACGGGTGTTTCCCGCCGGGTGTTTGTCCGCACAGGCGGCTTGGCGATGGTTTCCTTCGGCCTGGCTCCTTGTTTTATGGGCCGAGCACTTGGTGCCACGGCGTCGTTGCAAGGCAGGGGAAAGATATTGGTGTGCGTGTTTCAGAGAGGTGCCGTCGATGGCTTGAGCATGGTTGTTCCTCACGGCGATAGGGAGTATTACAAGGCCCGCCAGAACATCGCGATTGAGGCACCTGGCCGAGGTGACAACCGCGCCATCGATTTGGACGGATTTTTTGGCCTGCACCCGTCGCTCGCGCCGTTGCAACCGTGGTACGAGGAGGGGCACTTGGCGATCGTTCATGCGGTTGGCTCGCCAGACGCGACACGCTCACACTTCGATGCTCAGGATTACATGGAAACTGGTACACCTGGTGTCAAAAGTACCCCAGATGGCTGGTTGAACCGGTTGCTTGCGGAAACAGCCGAAGCTGAGCTTGGTGGTCCGCAGGCGTTGATACGTGGTCTCGCGGTTACCCAGCAAGAACCCCTGGCTCTTAGTGGACCGCAGGCATCGCTAGCGGTCGGTGACTTGCAGCAATTCCTTGGTGGTGAAGGGGCACCGATTCAGCGTGCTCGAGGTACTGATCGACAGATGAATGCTGCAACCGATATGGCCGGGAGCGACATGGTCAACGAGCGTCAGGTCGAACAAGCGAGACGACGAGCTAGCGGCAACCAGCGCCAGCGCGAGATGCTTGCTAGTGGTTTCGAAGCCCTCTATGGGGCTGACGAAAGGGACATTGTTTTGTCCACGGGGGCCGAAGCACTGGACGCGGTTGCGTTCCTCAAAACGGCAGACCCGTTGCGCTACCAGGTGGCGAACGGCGCACAGTACCCTAGCGTAGGTCTCGGCCGACAGCTGCGGCATGTGGCGCAACTTATCAAGGCTGATATCGGTTTGGAGATCGCCTTCGCCGATATTGAGGGCTGGGATACTCATCGTCAGCAGGGGAGCATTCAGGGACCCCTTGCCAACCGGTTAACGGAATTTGGCCAGGCTCTAGCTGCCTTTGCCCGCGATCTCGGCGACCGGATGGAGGACGTAGTTGTGTTGACGATGTCGGAATTTGGCCGCACCGTGGAGGAGAACGGAAGCCGGGGTACCGACCACGGTCATGCTAACGCTTGCATGGTACTTGGTGGGCAGGTGAACGGGGGAACGGTGTATGGCGACTGGCCGGGGCTATCCCGCGAGCAACGCTACCAGGGTCGTGACCTAGCGATCACGACTGATTTTAGGGATGTCTTCGGCGAGGTGGCCGACACACACCTTTCGCCGGCCAACCGGGACACTTTGTTCCCGGGGCACGTGTTGGAGCCAAGCAACTACAAAGGGTTGATCAAGACGTAGCCGCCCTCTGGGAGTTGGTGCTATGGGTCGTTGGCGTCGCTCTTAAATAAGTACCCGACGCCATGCACTGTGTGAAAGTATCGAGAGGTGCTGGCAGTTTGTTCGAAACGCCTGCGTAGCCGGAGAATAAAGTTGTCTATCGTTCGCGACGATGGGAACGCTTCGTAGCCCCACACGACGTCGAGGATTTCGTCGCGCGAAACGACTTGTCCCTCCCTCTCAGCAAGAAGCCGAAAGATAAGTGCCTCTTTGTGGGTTAGTTCGTGCTCAATACCGTCAGCGCTGCGTCCGCGATAGGTTCGAAAGTCCATCTCGTTTTCGCCGAAGCGGATCACCGGTCGGTCAAGGGTTGAGCGTCTATACCAACGATTACGTCGCAAGATGGCGGCGACCCGCAGGAGCAATTCCTTGAGGTGAAAAGGCTTCGACATGTAATCGTCGGCGCCGTCTTCCAAGCCTCGGATCCGGTCCTCTGGATCGCTCTTAGCAGTGAGGAACAAGACGGGTACTTCATTACCTTCTTCCCGAAGTTCCCGACAAACAGCAAAGCCGTCCTTGTACGGCAGCATAACGTCCAGGATCAGCAACTCGTGGTTGCCGCTGCGCGCAGCGTTGAGCCCCGTCTGTCCGTCAGTTGCGACCTCGGCCAGGTAGCCTTCTGCGGTAAGGTTCTCGACGATGCCGGCAGCAAGTTCCGGCTCATCTTCGATTACAAGGATTTTCGCTCCGTTGCTCAAGTCCTTACCTTAGGCGGACGTCCATCCTGTTGTATCCGCGGCCATGTGGCGCGAAATAGGGCCCCGCGACCTGGTCCATCGCTGTGAGCACTTAACTCTCCTCCACTTTCAGCAACTAGAGAGCGGGCAATATACAGTCCCAGTCCCGTACCCCGCCCCTCACGCCGTATCTCGTTGCCGAGCCGGTAGAACTTCTCGAAAAGCTTCTCCCCCTCGGTCGAGTGAAAGCCACGGCCGTTGTCGCTCACCTCGACGACGGTTTTTGAATCTGCTTTATTCGCTTTAATAGTGACCGTGGCGTTTTCTACTCCTGCCGCCGCATCGATACCGTTAGCGATCAGGTTGCGCAGCACGACAGTCAAGGCCAGATGGTCAGCGTACACAGTGAGTCCGTTGTCTGCGGCAATCTCCATCTTGACTCCGGCGTTCTCTGCCACAGTCTCAAGTGAATCAACGATTTCATAGATGCAAGGTGACAACACCACTGTCTGGGGCTCCAGGGCGAGTTTGCCTTCGTCGATTTGCGTCGTATCCAATATGTTCGAAACAGTTGCATCCATACGATCGAGGCTGTTGAGAAGACGCTCGATGAGACGCTCACGTGTTTCCGGATCGTTCTCCCGGTATTGCAGTGTCTCGGCGGACAGGCGCACACTTGCCAATGGGCTCTTCAGCTCATGGGTTACCGCTGTGACGAAGTTACGTTGGCGCTGACGCAACCGCACTTCCGTTCGAACGGTACGCCAGAGGACACCTATAGCCGCACACAGCACAATTAGAAAGAAGCCACCCTCCCAGGCGTATCGGTTCCGGCGGCTATCCCGCTCTGCAGTCAACGTTTCGATGATGGTGGGTTTGACGCGGATGGTGTTCCCATCTTTGCTTACTGAGAGGGCTGGGAACATTTTGGCAACATCGTTAGTGGCAACACCTTGCTCAAGCATTACTTTGGCTGCGTCGAGACTACGCCGATGAGTTTCTTGGAGTCTTCCTTGAACTTCACCACTGAACAGCCACTGGTCAATCATCCACCAGCCTACCTGGGCAAGGCAGACTGTAAGCAGGATCACGAAAATTATCTGATGGCGCCGAGCACTGGCTAATGAACTTTGCATGTCTGAGAGGTTTGTTTGCAGCGGTAGCCTGGGAAACTCCTACGAACTTAACAGAGTTCGAGGTCCTGAACATCTGGCTAATTAGGGGTCGGGAAACAGAGAGGCAGCGTTGTCGTGAAGGATGAGCTTGCAGGCCTTTTCTGAAAGGTCCAACTTGAGAAACTCCATGACGTTATGGTCCATGGTCGGCGCCCCCGGGCCAGGCCAATCAGTGCCCCATAGGCACTTGTTGGCGAGCTTCTCCAGCATCGGAATGTAGTGCAGCAGGCGTTTCGGTGGAATGCTTGATAGGTCTATGTATGCATCCGGGAATCGGCGGATTATGAAGATGGCACCCTGGGCCCACATTGGTCGGCCACAATGGGCCAAAATGATCTTGAGCCCTGGGAAATCGATGCCTATGTCGTCGCAGTCCATGGGATCGCCATAGCGAGAACGCGCTCCGGGAAAGACGGAGGTTCCAGTGTGGATCATGAGCGGCATCTTCACCTCTTGGAGACGACCGTAGATGCCTTCAAGTGCCGGGAGGTGCTCCTCTGCAGCACCTTTACGATAGGCGTTGGCCCTTAGCTCCTGGTGTGGTGGGTGGATCTTCAGGGCACGGATACCGAGGCCGACGAGACGATCGACAGCAGCAGCAGGGTTGCTGATGACTGCCGGATCACGTGGGTCGAGGCCACCAAAGGCCAGTAAGCGACGCGGGTCGGACTTCGAAATATGAGCGCACCAAGTGTTCACATCGTCCGTGAATCCCATCAACTTCGGTGCAACGTAGTTGATCATGCCGATCCGGTCGATACCGTCTTCGTCCATGCGCGCTAGAACTGCTGCCGGGTCGTTCATCATGGCTGACAGGCTTTCGTAGTCTGGTCGGCCAAATGACATAACGGCCTGGGCGCTAGGATGGAGCTGTTGCCACGGCTGGATGTGAACGTGAATGTCAGTGACTGGATAGGGAAGGTTGTGCACGGTTCCTCCTCGGGTTAAGGGAGCAGGATACCTCGTCTAGAAGTATGGGTTGATCTGGTTTGTACCCCGGTACAGCGGCGTGTTTTAGTCAGCTGATGGAGCGGTTTCGTGATCGCAGACAAGCTGGTACCCGAGTCGCCATGGAACTTGCCGACAAGGTTGATATCGGGCCTTCGCCGGTTGTCCTTGGAATCCCACGAGGTGGGGTTGTTGTTGCTGACATTGTCGCCCGCGAGTTTGATGCCGAGCTGGACGTAATAGCTGTTGAGAAGTTGGGGGCACCGTGGAATCCAGAACTTGCCGTGGGCGCTGTAGGAGAGGGAGAGGCGATGTGGATTGACGCCAAGCTTGCTAAGCGAGTTGGAGTTTCAAAGCTGGCCTGCACAATCGAAGCGGAGCGTGCTGAATTGGTTAAGAAGCTTGCCGATATTCGTCGCATCCAGCCGCGCATCGATCTCGAAGGGCGTACAGCGATTATTGTCGACGATGGTGTTGCTACTGGCTCGACTGTAAGGGCAGCGCTGTTAGCTTTAGAGCGCACCAAGCCGGCACGCCGTATCCTTGCGGTACCCGTTGGGGCTCCACAAACCCTAGCCCAGTTAGAAGAGGTCGCTGATGTTGTGGTGTGTCCCTTAAAGCCACCTTATTTCCAGGCGGTTGGTTCATGGTACGAAGTTTTCGGACAAGTGAGCCAAGCGGAGGTCCTCGAAATTTTTCAGCAACGAAAAGGCATGTAACACTTGTGATGAAGGCCGACAAAGACAACCCATTCATTGATCCTGGCGACGTGTCGTTTAAGTCGATTAACGACAAGGCTGTCGAACAGCATGCTCGCGAGGCAGCCGATCTCGCCGCCGCGATCCGCTATCACGATCATTGCTACTATGTTCTCGACGATCCTCGCCTTGCAGATGGCACCTACGACGCTTTGTTTCGCCGCTTACAGGCACTTGAGGAAACTTTTCCGGAATTGCAATCGATTGAGTCTCCGACCCAACGAGTAGGCGGTGCGGTCCAGTCAAAGTTTCCGGAGATTGAGCACCAGGCGCCCATGCAATCGCTTGATTCTGGTGCCGAAGAGGCAGATGTACGGGAGTTCGACGAGAGAGTACGCAAAGGTCTCGAGGTCGATTCCGTCAAATACATTACCGAGCTGAAATTCGATGGCGTGTCGATTGAGGCAGTTTACCGAGATGGTGTACTCGATATTGGTGCTACCCGTGGCGACGGTGTTCATGGGGAGCAAGTTACTGATAATCTGAGAACGATTCCGAGCGTCCCACTGCGTCTTGTTGGCAATCCGCCGCCGATGCTTGCAGTACGTGGTGAGGTCTACGTGCCTCTGGAGGGCTTTCATCGTCTCAACCGGGAGCGCCTGGAGGGTGGCGAAGAGCCCTTTTCCAATCCACGGAATCTTGCCGCTGGGGCCATCCGCCAACTCATCTCGTCGGTCACTGCTCAGCGTCCACTCGATGCCTTTTTCTACGACATTCTTTCCGTCGATTGGGGGACTCGGGACGAGATCGGCGTGAGTCGCCCCGGCAGAATTGGACGTCCAGAGACCCACGGGCAGGAACTCGACTTGTTGCGTGCCTGGGGCTTCAAGGTTGATTCACGCAGTGAGCACTGTAGTGACATAGATGAGGCCATCGCTTTGCACCATCAACTTGAGGCAGAACGCGATGCGCTGCCCTACGAGATAGATGGCGTAGTGATTAAGATTGATCGGCTTGATCATCAACGAAGATTGGGTGAGCGTTCACGTAGCCCGCGGTGGGCGATGGCCTACAAATTTGCACCGCGGCTCGAAATTACGACCATCGAAGACATCGTTTTGCAGGTCGGTCGCACCGGAATTTTGGCGCCCGTCGCCCAGTTGGCACCCGTAGAAGTTGGCGGTGTCACGATCTCACGTGCTTCTTTGCACAACTACGATCAAATCACTGAGAAGGATATTCGTCCCGGCGACAAGGTGCGTGTTGCCCGCGCCGGCGATGTAATCCCATATGTTGTTGAACGAGTCGATGACAGACTCGATATTGAACGATCGTCGCCATTTGAAATGCTGGTGCGCTGTCCGGTTTGTGACGCTTGCGTTGTGCGTGATGGTGCCTACTTTGTCTGCACCGGCGGTGTCTCATGCGGGGCTCAGTTGCGCGGTGCCGTTGAGCACTATGCTTCGCGGCATGCCCTTGACATTGAAGGGCTGGGCAACAAGACGGTTCGGCAACTCATGGACGAAGGATTGATCCAGGATTCGATCGTTGACATCTATGGGCTGACCGTCGACAAATTGGTGCCACTCGAACGCTTTGGGAGGAAGAAGGCTGAAAACTTGGTTAATGCGATCCTGGCTCGCAAGGACACCACCCTGGCCCGTTTTATCTATGCACTCGGCATCCGTCATGTTGGTGAACATGTTGCGGAAGTTCTTTCTCAGGAATTCGGCGACGTCGGTAAGTTAATGGAAGCGAATTTTGATCGTCTCATTTCGGTTCACGAGATCGGTCCGGGCAGCGCGGAGAGCATCGTCGCTTTCTTTGCTGAACCGCATAACTGCAGCGTTATCAAAGGCTTGTTCGCTGCTGGTGTCACCCCCAGGGTCGAGGAACGTCAAGAATTCTTCGGGGGCAAGCGTTTCGTGATCACTGGGTCTCTTGGCTATTGGAGTCGTGACGAGGTGGTAGCCATCCTGGAGAGTGCTGGTGGTCGTGTGACCTCATCTGTTAGCAAGCAAACAGATTATGTCATCGTTGGCGAAAAACCGGGGTCAAAAGCACGCAAGGCAAGAGATCTTAAAGTGACGATTCTGGACGAAGATGGCTTGTTGGCGATGCTACAGGAAAAGGGGCTGAACGTCTTTTGATGCATGGATCACGGGCACGATACGGATCTCATGCGCGTCGCCGACGGACTGCTACAATGACTTCTCCGGTTTTCCATGAGCAAGAAAATATTTGATTGAGGAAAGCATGAGTATCCCCACGCTCCACACCACTCCTGACGGCTCGTCGTTTCGTATTAGCAAGATCCAAGATGTCCGTCACCAGTCGCTTTTCCATGGCCAGAAATTCATTTTTCAGGCGGAGAAGGAATCGAGCGAAGGTTCACTATGCCTGGACGTGACCGTTACGTTTTCGCCGATTGCCATCGCCATAATCTCGCCTGAAGATCGACTGCGAACCGACGACTACGCTGAAGAGCTAGTCAGGCGGATGCTCGATGCTGGCAAACGTCAGGACGTCGAAATCCAGGTGACCAGTGATGGTGCGGTCAAAGTGGGTAGCGAGCTGGTCGACCGGTTGTTGCCGCTGGTTCCCGCAGGCTAGCAAGCCAGCCGGT
>CEVM01075931.1_pt1 | contig 9804 bp, 9 predicted proteins | sample 531481 | NCBI WGS metagenome assembly CEVM01 (sample SAMEA2623649, study PRJEB7988) | marine metagenome | biome: marine biome (ENVO:00000447); feature: mesopelagic zone (ENVO:00000213) & marine oxygen minimum zone (ENVO:01000065); material: "saline water (ENVO:00002010), including plankton...
TTGGAACTTCAAATTTATTTTTCGCCAGCCCAGAAGACATGACGGAAATGCATCGCTTTAATGTTGTTGGTTAGGAAGTTGGTATCCAACGGATGTCGGTCGGAATCCCTAATAAAATCAGTATCTTATGTCGTGTCTTGGCGGAGCGAGAGGGATTCGAACCCTCGAGACGGTCTCCCGCCTACACACTTTCCAGGCGTGCGCCTTCGACCACTCGGCCACCGCTCCGTGTCGGTCCGTCTAGCCCGCTCGGGCGGCGGGTGCAAGTCAGAGCTTGGAGATGCGCTTCTGGAGTTCGGCCAGTTGGCGGCGGATATCGGCCATGTCTTGCGGGTCGTCGCCCGCCGGGTCGGCACGGCCGCCGGTTTCGCTGGCTGCGGGCGCTGCGGCGCGCTGTCCGGCGTCGTCACCCTCAGGCTCAGGGCCGGATGCACCGCCGCGCCAACCAACCATCATCGCCTTCAGAAAGGCCTGCTGCTGGCGCTGCAGGGCCTCGAAACCCGGCATCCGGGCCATCGGATTCATCGAGGACATGTTTTCCAGCACCTTCGATTGCCCCTCGCGCAGCATCTCGAAACTGGCGGCCAGAAATTGCGGCACGACGGATTGAGCGCTGGTGGTATAGCTTCGCACCAGGTCGGTCAGCACGTCTATGGGCAGGACGTTCTCGCCCCGGCCCTCGTGTTCGGCGATGATCTGCAAAAGATATTGCCGTGTCAGTTCGTCACCGGATTTCAGATCGACGATCTTGACCTCGCGACCCTCGCGAATGAAGCCGGCGATATCATCCAGAGTGACGTAATCGCTGGTCTCGGTGTTGTAGAGGCGCCGGCTGGCATAACGCTTGATCAGCAGCGGCGCGGACCTGGTGACCATCCCTGAAAACCCCTTGCGGCAGATTTGGGCCATGATGGTTGCTGCATACGCAAAAGGCAAAGAAAAATTCCGCGTCGTGACGCGGCTTCGGGCGGCCGCGCGCGGTGGCGGAGGCCCGATCCGGATAGGACAAGGGGGACGGTCGCCCGTCCCCCCGTTTCATCCGATCCTCGAACGTCGCGATCACTTCGCGGCGGCGGTGGCCTTCTTCGCGGCGGTCTGCGTGTCGCGGACGGCTTTCTCGGTGGCCTTCTGGGCGTCCGAGGCAATGTCCTTGCCGGCGGTCAGCATCAGATCGACCGTGTCCATCTGCACCTTCTTGGCAACCTCGGCATAGGCGGCCATATGTTCGGACGTCACTTCGGCATAGGCCGAGGCGAAGTCGGTCATCGCCTTGGCATAGTCCGAGGGCTCGGACTTGACGATGGCGGCTTCACCCATGCGGGCGATCGTGTCCTTGGCCCATTGGGCCGAAATCTCGGTCGAGCGTTCGGCGGCGCTCAGTGCAACCTTGGCCAGTTTCTCGCCCAGGGCGCTTTGCGATTTCATCGCGTCCTGCACCGACGAGGTGTCGACCGGGAAATTCGCCATCATGTCCTGGAAGGTCTTGGTAAAGTCGGGGGTCTTCGTAGCCATCTCATCTCTCCTTTTCGGCGCGGCCAATGCGGGTTCCGAGGGATTCGCCACGCCCGGTTATCGTGAGACCAATATGAATGCTGCGCTGCGGCATTTCAAGCCCAAATGCTGCGTTGCAGCAAATTTTTCCAGGAGCCTGAAATCCCTCGGACATCGCATGCGGATCACCCGGCGCGGTCGTGAACATAGCTGCCGGGCGCGGCGCCCAGCCCTTCGAAGGGCTGCCGTGCATCGACCATCCGCCCTGCCCTTTCGGCCAGCCATTCCCCCCAGCGGGGCCACCAGCTGCCCGGCGCGAAATCGGCCTGTTCACGCCATGCCTCGTGGCCATGAGAAAAGTCGCCATTGCCCGTGTAGTGACCGTATTTCTTCTTCGACGGCGGGTTGACGATACCCGCGATATGGCCGCTTTCGGACAGGATGAAGGTCTTGTCGGTCGCGCCCATCTGCGCCACGCCGCGCCAGCAATCTTTCCAGGGCGCGATGTGATCGGTCTCGCAGGACACGGCGCAAAGCGGCACTGTGACATCCGACAATGTCAGCTTGTGGCCCATCAGATCGAAGCCATTGCCGGCGAAATCGTTCCGTTGGCACAGGCCGCGCAGATATTGCATGGCCATCTTGCCCGGCAGGTTGGTGCTGTCGCCATTCCAGAACAGCAGATCGAAGGCGGGCGGCTGTTCGCCCAGCATGTAGCTGCGGATGGCCGGGCCCCAGACCAGATCGTTGGCGCGCAGAAAGCTCATCGTGCGCGACATCAGTTGCGCCCGCAGCAGGCCATGCCGCTCGACCTCTTCGGCGATGCCGTTGACGAAATCGTCCTGAAGGAAGCTGACGAATTCCCCCTGATCCGAGAAATCGGTCAATGCGGTAAACAGCGTCGCCGAATTCACGCGATCGTCGCCACGCTGCTTCAGCAATGCAAGCGTCAGCGCCAGGGTCGTGCCGGCGATGCAATAGCCGACCACGTTCAGCTTCTTCTGGTCGGTCAGATCGCGAACCTTGTCCATCGCGTCCAGATAGGCGGCGACATATTCCTCCATTCCGACCTCGGCATAGCTGGCATCGGGATTCTTCCAGCTGACGATGAACAACGTGTGACCCTGATCCAGAAGCCAGCGGATCAGGCTGTTCTGCGGTTTCAGGTCCAGGATGTAGAACTTGTTGATCCAGGGCGGAAAGATCAGCAGCGGGATCTCGTGCACCTTGTCGGTCGTCGGGGTGTACTGGATCAGTTCCAGCAGCGGCGTCCGATGCACCACGCGACCTTCGGCGGTGCCGATATTCTCGCCGACGGTGAAGGCATCGCGATCGGCCAGCGAGACGACCATCTCGCCACCGTTCATCTCGACGTCGCGCACCAGGTTCTCCAGGCCCTTCACAAGGCTTTCGCCCTCGGTCTCGACGGCCTTTTCCAGTGCGTCGGGATTGGTGGCCAGGAAATTCGTCGGCGCCATCATGTCGATGATCTGGTCGGTCAGCCAGCCGATGCGCCGCCGTGCCACCTGATCGGGCATGTCCAGCCTGTCCGCCGCCTCGCGCATGGCGCTGGCATTGATCTGATACTGACGCTTGAAGAAGTTGAAATAGGGATGACTGCGCCACAGCGGATTGGCGAAACGCTTGTCGGCGGGGCTGTCATCCTCGGGCGCGCTCAGATTGCCACTGGCCAGCGCGATATTGGCCTTGGCATAGTGTTTCAGCGTCTCGCCCCAGTAATTCACCTGCTGTTCGATCACCCGCGCGGGCTGTTCCGTCCATGACTTCATCCAGGCGTTGGCGGCGGTCAGCAGCAGATCGGGGCCCGGCGCCTCGACGCCAGGATTGGGCAGGCTGCGGCCCGAAAAGGCGTTCATCAGCCGGTTTCCCAAAGCCTCGATCCGCTCGATATTCTCGGCCAGCCGCTGCGCGTTGGGTGCATCGACGCCCATGGCCAGCGCCTCGAGCATCTTTTCGGGCGTGGCGCCAGGGGGCGGCGGCATGGCGCCGGGGGATCGGGGCGTGGCCCCTGCCTCGCTCGAACGGGTCGAGGCCGCGTCCTCCAGCCGGGCCTCGGCCGGGCTGGCTTTCGCGGTCTTGCGCGGTTGGTCTTTCGACGAAGCGGCCGGCTTTGCGGCCTTGCGGGCGGTTGCGGGCCGTGCCGCCGCCACCGATTTCGCAGTCGCGGCATCGGCGGACTTGGCCCGTTTGCGCGGTTCCGCGGCGGCAGGCTTCCTTGTCTCCTTCGCATCCGCCGAATCCTTCGACGTGCCGGTCTTTCCAGATGTTGCCCGAATGCCCTTCCGTTGCGTAACATCTTTGCCCGTCGAGCCTCTGTTGCTTGCCATGAGACGACATCCCCCCTAGAAAGAGGGTAATGATACGCGCAGCGCAGGCACAGCGTAAAGCCGCCAGATCAGAGCCTCAGCCGACCTCGGCCGGGCCCGCACTGCGCCGCAACGCAGAAAAGGGTGGCTAACATGCCGACCAAGGGACTGAAGGGCGTCGTATCCTACGACGCGATGGAGACGATCCGGAACACGAATGAATGGCTCGGCGCGACAGCCCGCGCCTTTGCGTCCTATCCGGTCTTCGCCCTGTCCCCCAACCCGATGTTCAGGCTGATCAGCGCCTGGGGCCATGTCACCGAACGCAGCTTCGCACGCATGGTCATCAAGCCTGACTGGGAAATTCCGGCAATCCTCGGCGAGGACGGCCAGGATCACGTCGTCTATCCCGAACCGGTGATGCGCCGCGCCTTCGGCGACCTGATCCACTTCCGCGTTTCCCGGCGCGAGCCGCAACTTCGCAAGGTGCTGCTGATCGCTCCGATGTCGGGCCATTACGCGACGCTGATGCGGTCCACCGTCACCTCGCTGCTACCCGATTGCGAAGTCTATGTCACGGATTGGCACAACGCGCGCGACATTCCCGTCAGTGAAGGCAAGTTCGACATCGAGGATTACACCAGCTATCTGGTCGATTTCATCCGGTTCCTGGGCCCCGATACCAATGTGGTGGCCATCTGCCAGCCGGCCCCCCTGGCGCTGGCCGCGACCGCGATCCTGGCCGAGGACGAACCCGCCTCGCAGCCGCGCACGCTGACCCTGATCGGCGGCCCGGTCGATCCCGACGCGGCCGCGACCGATGTCACCGATTTCGGCAACCGCATGACGATGGGCGAGTTGGAGCATCTGGCGATCCAGTCGGTCGGCTTCAAATATCGCGGCGCAGGTCGGATGGTCTATCCGGGCCTCGCCCAGCTTTCCTCGTTCATCGCGATGAACGCCGAAACCCACGCGAAGGCCTTCATCGACAAGATCTTTGCCGAGGCACGCGGCACCGCGACGGAAGGCGACCGGCATAACCGGTTCTACGACGAATATCTGGCCGTGATGGACATGACGGCGGAATTCTACCTGTCCACGGTCGAACGGATCTTCAAGAATCTGGAAATCGCGCAGAACCGTTTCACCGTGAACGGGCGACCGGTCGATATCGGCAGGATCACCAGCACAGCCGTGATGACGGTCGAGGGCGCCAATGACGACATCTCGGCGCCGGGCCAATGCGTTGCGGCGCTGGATCTGTGCAGCGGCGTCCCGGCCGAGCGCAAGCAGCAGCATCTTGAACCCGGCGCCGGTCATTACGGCATCTTCGCAGGCAAGTCGTGGCGGCTGAACATTCGCCCGCTGGTGCTGGATTTCATCGACGAGAACATGTCGGTGCCGGATTCGATCAAGCCCAGGCGCCGCCGCGCCCGCGGGGGTGTGGCAGCCGATTGCGGTGTCAACGACCCGGTGGGCGACAGCAGCAAGATCGGCGTCTGATCCCGGAACCCGGCCGCCGTCGCCGGGTTGTTCCCGCAAGGTCGCAGGGTGCGGCGTGAAAGGGATCGACATGACTGACCGGGAAAGCCTGACCGACAGCTTCTGGAACCGGCTGGACGACATCAATGTCGGAATGCTGGGCGTCACCGAAGACATGCGGCTTGTGCCGATGTCGCATTACGCGGACCGTGACCGTCGCGCCCTCTGGTTCATCACCGCCAAGGAAACGGATCTCGCGAAATCCGCGTCGGCCGGCGGGTTGGCTGCGATCCATATCGTGACCGATGGCGGCGCCGGCCTGTTTGCGCGCATCCACGGAACGCTGTCGCTGTCTGACGACCGGGAGAAGCTGGATGAGTTGTGGAATGCCGTTGCCTCAAGCTGGTTCGAGGACGGTCGCCAGGATCCAGATGTGCAGTTGATGCGGATGGATCTGTCCGAGGCCGAAATATGGGCTACAGGTGGCAAGCCTAGCTTTCTCTACGAGATCGCCAAATCGAAGGTCACCGGCAAGAAGCCCGATATGGGCGAGCATGACACGATCCGCTTCTGATCCGGGTCAGACCGGAAGCCCCTCGATCGAGGCGGTTACCAGGTCCAGGCATTCCGGCGTCGAGAACCGGTGATCGGCATCCTTGACCAGGACCAGCCGGATATCCGGCCCGCTGGCATGATCCAGCAACCGCAGCGCCCAATCGACCGGTACATCCGCATCGGCGGTTCCCTGCAGCAGACGCACCGGAAATGGCAGCGGCAGCGGCTGATTCAGGACCAGCCGCTTTCGCCCGTCCTCGATCAGGTGCCGGGTGATCACATAGGGCTCGTCGCTGTAATCGCTGGGCGTCTCGATCCTTCCGTCGCGCATCAGGATCTCGCGTTGCGCCGGATCCAGACCCGCCCAGAATCCCTGTTCGGTGAAATCCGGCGCCGCCGCGATCGTGACCAGCCCGGCCACGCGCTGCGGCATCGACCGCGCCAGCAGCAGCGCGATCCAGCCGCCCATTGACGATCCGACCAGGACCTGCGGCCCATCCGTCAGCGCCTCGATCATGGCGCGGGCGTCTTCGGCCCAATCGCCGATGCAGCCATCTTCGAAACGGCCGCCACTTTCGCCGTGGCCGGAATAGTCGAAGCGCAGGAATGCGCGCCGGGATTGGCGCGCCCATGCCTCGAGATGCAGCGCCTTGGTGCCCTGCATGTCGGATTTGAACCCGCCCAGGAAAACCACGCCCGGTCCCTGCCCCGCGATCCGACGATAGGCGATGCGGCGGCCCTCGCTGGTGGTCAGATGATCGCTCATGCGGCACTCTCCTTCGTTCCCGTGCCAATCTTGACACTTTTCGCCGCGAGGTCCATGGACTGGCGCAGATAACCCGCAACCGGGCGTTCCGTGGGCGCCAGACCGACGAGGAGGACGGCATGTCCCAGATTTCCCTGACCTTTCCCGATGGCAATGCGCGCAACTACGCAGCCGGCATCACCGCCGCCGAGGTTGCCGAAAGCATTGCGCCCAGCCTCGCCAAGCGCGCCATATCGGCCTCGCTGGACGGGCGGCACATCGATCTGCAATGGCCAATCGAGGATTCCGGCGCGTTCAGCATTCACACCATGAAGGACGAGGCGCCGGCGCTGGAGCTGATCCGCCACGATTTCGCCCATGTCATGGCGCGCGCGGTGCAAGAAATCTGGCCCGATGCGAAGGTCACGATCGGACCCGTGCGCGATTATGGCTGGTTCTACGATTTCGACCGCGCCGAACCGTTCACGCCCGAAGATCTGGGCCGCATCGAGGCGAGGATGAAAGAGATCATCAACGCCCGCGATCCCGTCCGCACCGAGATCTGGGATCGCGATCGCGCCCGTGCCTATTATCGGAACCGCGGCGAACCCTTCAAGGTCGAGTTGATCGACCGGATTCCGGGCGACGAACCGCTGCGGATGTACTGGCACGGCGACTGGCAGGATCTGTGCCGCGGCCCGCATCTGCAATCGACCGGCCAGCTTCCCGCCGATGCCTTCAAGCTGACCCATATCGCCGGCGCCTACTGGCTGGGCGATGCCAGCCGCCCGATGCTGCAACGCATCTACGGCGTGGCCTTCCGCAACCGTGACGAGTTGAAGGCCCATCTGCACATGCTGGAAGAGGCCGCCAAGCGCGACCACCGCAAGCTGGGCCGCGAGATGGACCTGTTCCATATGCAGGAAGAAGCGCCGGGTCAGATTTTCTGGCACCCGAACGGCTGGAACATCTATGTCGCGCTGCAGGACTACATGCGCCGCCAGCAGCGTGCCGACGGCTATGTCGAGGTCAATACCCCGCAGGTCGTCAGCCGGAAATTGTGGGAAGAATCAGGTCATTGGGACAATTATCAGGAAAACATGTTCATCGTCGAGGTGGACGAGGATCATGCCCGGACCAAGACCATCAACGCGCTGAAGCCGATGAACTGCCCGTGCCACGTCCAGGTCTTCAACCATGGGCTGAAATCCTATCGCGACCTGCCGTTGCGCATGGCCGAATTCGGATCCTGCAACCGTTACGAGCCCTCGGGCGCGCTGCACGGGATCATGCGCGTGCGCGGCTTTACCCAGGACGATGCGCATATCTTCTGCACCGAGGATCAGATCGAGGCGGAAACGAAGAAATTCATCGAGTTTCTGGCCAGAATCTACGCCGATCTGGGCTTCGCCGACTGGACCATAAAGCTGTCCACCCGCCCCGAAAAGCGCATCGGCTCGGACGAAAGCTGGGACCGGGCCGAGGCCGCGCTTGGTAATGCCTGCATCGCGGCGGGCCATGATTACACGCTGTTTCCCGGCGAAGGCGCCTTCTACGGGCCAAAGCTGGAATTCGTGCTGACCGATGCCATCGGTCGCGACTGGCAATGCGGCACCTTGCAGGTGGATCCGAACCTGCCAGAGCGGCTGGATGCGGAATATGTCGGACAGGACGGCGCGAAACATCGCCCGATCATGCTGCACCGTGCCGTGCTGGGCAGTTTCGAGCGATTCATCGGCATTCTGATCGAAAACAGCGCCGGCAAGCTGCCGCTGTGGCTGGCGCCGCGTCAGGTTGTCGTCGCCTCGATCGTCTCGGACGCCGATGATTACGTCCACGAAGTGGTCGAAACCCTGCGCGCGGCGGGATTGCGGGCCGAGGCGGATACGCGAAACGAAAAGATCAACTACAAGATCCGCGAACATTCGGTGGCAAAAGTGCCCGCGATTCTTGCCATCGGCATGAAAGAGGTAGAGGATCGGACGGTCTCGATCCGCCGTCTGGACCAGCAGGGCAGCAAGTCCCTGTCACTGGAACAGGCCGCCGAGATGTTGAAGACCGAAGCCACACCGCCGGATCTGCGCTGAAATGCGCCAATGTCGCCGGGACTTCACGCGCGGCACACGATTCCGCGCGCGATACCCCTTGCGTTTCTTAACGATTCGGTCATCCTCAAACCTGCGTGAGCAAGGACTTTCTACCGCCTCCCTTTCGATGGGCAGCCGGAATACCGAAAGCGGGCTGCACGGCCTGGCGCAATCGGGCGTCGGGATGACTTGAAGGAGAGAACGGTTATGGCGACCGGAACGGTGAAATGGTTCAACGCCACCAAGGGCTATGGCTTCATCGCCCCCGATGATGGCGGCAAGGACATCTTCGTCCACATCTCGGCGGTGGAACGCGCCGGGCTGACGGGCCTCAAGGACAACCAGAAAATCGCATACGAACTGCAATCGGGCCGCGACGGCCGCGCATCGGCCAGCGATCTCAAACTGCTCTGATCCCAGGGGATCCTCGGCATTCACGGCCCGCTTCGCGCGGGCCGTTCTTTTGTGTCACCCGCTTGCGGACCGGCCGTCATATTCGGTTTCGGTCACCTTCTCCAGCCATGTCACCGCACTGCCATCGACGGCTTCCTGAATGGCGATATGGCTCATCGCGGTATCGGGCGCGGCGCCGTGCCAGTGTTTCTCGCCAGCCGGAATCCAGACGACATCGCCCTGACGGATCTCCTCGACCGGCCCGCCATCGCGGGCGGCCAGTCCACGCCCGAACGTGACGATCAGGGTCTGCCCGGCCGGATGCGTGTGCCAGGCGGTGCGGGCGCCGGGCTCGAAGGTGACATGGGCGCCCACCGCGCGTCCCGGAGGCTCGGCCTGAAACAGCGGATCGATCCGCACCTGACCGGTGAAGTAGTTTTCGGGGCCGGGCCCCGATGGCGCGCGGCCCGAATGCATGATCTTCATGGCGGCCTCCTCTGGCGCAGGGTGACATGGGCCTGTCGGCAATGGCAAGCTCGGTTCTTGCCCCCACGGATCAAGTCCGCCATGGGCCGAGTTGCAGGTCGGTCGCGCCAGCCCTATCATCGGAACCTCCCGCAGGGTCCGAAGCCAGCCGCCGGCTTGCGCACTGGTGGTCCAGGCGGGCCCTGCCCGAAACCTGCCGATCCGGCCAGAGGCGCCGCCCTGCGCCACGACCCGCACG
>CEVM01261715.1_pt1 | contig 9786 bp, 9 predicted proteins | sample 531481 | NCBI WGS metagenome assembly CEVM01 (sample SAMEA2623649, study PRJEB7988) | marine metagenome | biome: marine biome (ENVO:00000447); feature: mesopelagic zone (ENVO:00000213) & marine oxygen minimum zone (ENVO:01000065); material: "saline water (ENVO:00002010), including plankton...
TTCTACAGCAGTTTCTTCTTTTGGTTCTTCTACAGCAGTTTCTTCTTCTATGTGTCTTTGTAAAACATTAACAAAAGATCTAACATTAGCACTCATCAAAAAAACAAAATTTGATATAGGACTATTCATATTTCCAATTAGTTTTGATAATAAAACCTCCTTAGATGGAAGTTTAGATAATTTAAGAAGTGTAACTTCATCCACTAGCTCATCATTTAGTAAACCTATTTTTACTATGAAGGGAACATTGTTTTTTTCGGTAAAATCAAAAATAGATTTAGTCACAGATGAAGCTTCATCATTTGAAAAAACAAATCCAATAGGTCCTTTAATTTGTTCAGATAAAATTGACTTGTTGGCTTTATCAACTGCAAGTTTTGCTAAAGTATTCTTAGTAATTCTGAAACTAGCAGATGCATTATTAAGAGCTTTTCTTAATTCACTCATTTGACTCACAGAAGTACCTATATACTCAGCTAAAAGTATGATTTCTGAATTTGAAAACAATTCAGATAGTTCTTCTACCTCTGCAATTTTTCTATTTGTAGGCATTTATTTTTCCCAAAAAAAAACCGGCTATTAAAACCGGTTAATTAATATATAATCTAACAACCTCGACAGGTTTTATACAAATCATGATACCCGTTGTCTTAAGCTACTTATAATCATTCTAACATAATTTAATATAGCTTAGTTACTTACTATTTGATGTAAATTATCAATATCAATTCTTATTCCTGGGCCCATAGAAGAACAAATAGATGCAGAATCAACAAAATTACCTTTGACTCCTTCAGGCTTATTTTTTACAACTGCTGAAAATACAGAAGTAAGATTTTCGGTTATTTGGTGTTCAGTGAAAGAACACATACCAATTCTTGTATGAATGTTAGCATCTTTATCCATTCTAAGTTCCACTCTACCCTTAGTAGCTTTCTCAACAGCTTCAACAATTTTATCATCAGTTACTACTGTTCCTGATTTTGGGTTTGGCATTAAACCTTTACGACCTAAATATTTACCCAATTTAGCTATTTTAGGCATCATGTCTTTAGTAGCAATTGCAACATCAAAATCATCCCATCCATCTTCAATTTGTTTACTTAAATTATCATCTATGACATAGGATGCTCCGGCATCTTTTGCTTTATTTGCAGTTTCTCCTTCAACAAAGACTAAAATTTTAATTTCTTTACCAGTTCCATTAGGTAAATCAGTAGTTTCCCTTAATTGTTGATCAGCATGTTTTGGATCTGCATTTGTTTTTATATGAAATTCTATAGATTCATCAAATTTGGCATTAGAACATTCTTTAAGTAACTTTACTGCGGAAGACAAATTATGTTTTTCTTCATTTACTTTAGATTTCAATTCTTTATATCTTTTAGATGTTCTTTTCAAAATTAATCCTTTACTACTACACCCATACTTCTAGCACTTCCTGCTAGAATTTTTATGGCAGATTCTATATCGTACGCATTTAAATCTTCCATTTTGATTTTAGCAATTTCTTCAAGCTGAGATTTTGAAATCTCTCCAATGTTTTCAACTCCAGGAGTTGAAGCAGCTGTTTTAATTTTTATTGCTTTCTTAATTAAATCTGAAGCTGGAGGACTTTTTAATATAAACGAAAAAGATCTATCTGCATATACTTCAATTTCGACTGGAACAATATTTCCAGTAAGTTCTTTAGTTTTTTCGTTATATTCTTTACAAAATTGCATAATGTTTACACCATGTTGACCAAGTGCAGGACCAACAGGGGGAGCAGGATTTGCACTACCAGCTGGTAATTGCAATTTTATTATCCCTATTAACTTTTTTGCCAAAATTATCTCCTAAATTTATACTTTTTCAACTTGCAAGAAATCTAATTCTAAAGGAGTTTCACGACCAAAGAAAGATACATGTACTGTCACTTTTCCTTTTTCTTTATTCACTTCGTCCACTGTACCCAAAAATTCTGCAAATGGACCATCTTTAATTTTTACTGAATCGCCTTGGGATAATCCAACAGAAACTGAAGGAGTACCTGATTCCATCCTATTCATGATTCTATCTACTTCATAATCTTCAAGAGGTACTGGTTTGGGTCGTTTTTCTACTTCATCTTCAGCAGATACGAAGCCTGTTACACCAGGGGTGTTTCTTACTGAAAACCAAGAATCGTCATTCATAATCATTTTTACTAAAAGATAACCAGCATACATTTTTTTATTCACTACAGTACGTTCGCCGTCTTTAATTTCTATTTGTTCTTCAGTGGGAACCAAAACATCATGAACTATTGCATGCAAATCCATATTTTCAACCCTCTGTTTAAGGTTTTGCATAACTTTATCTTCATGTCCAGAATAAGTATGTAAGATATACCATCTTGGAATTTCTTCATTGTTATTCATTTTTTTGGTTTCTTTAACCATCGTTCAATATACTCACATTTAATATAAAAATTAAGAACCTGCTAGTAGTGAAAAAAATCTAGAGAATATCATATCAAATAATCCTAAAAATATTCCTATAATAATTGATAAAGTCAGCACCATAATGGTCAAACGAGTTGCTTCTTGTCTAGAAGGCCAAGTTACTTTTCGTAATTCAGCAAAAACTTCTAGTAAAAAAGATATTGGTGCAAATCCTCTACGTGTTAATTTGGGTGGGTCTGTAGACAAAACTATCTCTTTTCCTTAAAAAGTTTTCGTTCTCTACATCTGGGACAAAACTTTTTCAGTTCCAATCTTCCCTCAGTATTCCTCTTGTTTTTTTCCGTATGATAACTATATTTGCCACATTCACAATCTAAAGTTAAAACGGTTCGAACTGCACTTTTTTTTGCCATTTTATTAAAACCTTAAGCTATAGAAGTTATTACACCCGAACCAACAGTTTTACCGCCTTCTCTGATAGCAAATCTTAGATTCTCTTCCAAAGCAACGGGATACATCAATTCTAAATCCATTTCGGTATTATCACCTGGCATAATCATTTCTGTTCCTGCAGGTAATTTTGCCTCACCAGTTACATCCGTTGTCCTTATATAAAACTGAGGTTTGTATCCAGTAAAGAAAGGAGTATGTCTTCCTCCTTCATTTTTAGTTAGAACATAAACTTGCGCCTTTGCTTTTGTACTTGGAGAAATTGATCCTGGCTTTGCCAATACGGCTCCTCTAGCAATATCTTCTCTTTCAAGACCTCTCAGTAATATTCCAACTGCGTCACCTGGAATACCAGATTCAAGTGTTTTATGGAACATTTCAACACCAGTTACAACTACTTTTTCCTGTTTCCCAAAACCTACGATTTCTATTTCTTCGTTAACCTTGACTTCGCCTCTTTCTATTCTTCCAGTTACAACAGTTCCTCTTCCTTTAATTGAAAAAACATCTTCTACGGGCATAAGGAATGGTTTGTCAACATCTCTATCAGGAACAGGTACGTATTCATCAACTGCTTTCACTAATTCGTGAATTCCTTGTACCCATTTATCGTCTGGTTTATCAGCATTCTCTAAAGCTTTTAAAGCAGATACTTTTATTATCGGTATTTCATCTCCAGGAAAGTCATATTTAGTTAATAATTCTCTAACTTCTAATTCTACCAACTCTAATAATTCTGGATCATCCATTTGATCACATTTATTTAATGCAACAACTATTTTAGGAACATTAACCTGTCGTGCCAAAAGAATATGTTCCTGGGTTTGTGGCATGGGTCCATCATCCGCACCTACTACGAGTATCGCTCCGTCCATCTGTGCTGCTCCTGTTATCATATTTTTTACATAGTCAGCATGCCCTGGACAGTCAACGTGAGCGTAGTGTCTAGAATCTGTTTCATATTCAGTATGGGACGTCGCAATTGTGACTCCTCGTTCTTTTTCTTCAGGTGCATTATCAATTTCGTCAAAAGATTTTGCTTTCACGTTATCCTGAGAATGAGAAAGAACAGTGGCAATTGCAGCAGTTAGTGTTGTTTTACCATGATCTACATGGCCTATCGTTCCAACATTTACATGTGGTTTACTTCTATCAAATACTTGTTTAGACATATCTACTTAATTCTCCATTGTTAATAATATTTAATTTAATACGTAAGATTATGAAATAAAATCTTGCACCTATATATTTTATACTTTTTTTAATAATATTCATATAGTTTTTTTCTTCTTATTTATTTGGGATGATTAATAACTAATCAAACAATCAAAATACTGGAGCCCACAAGAAGAATTGAACTTCCGACCTCGTTCTTACCAAGAACGCGCTCTACCACTGAGCTATGTGGGCACATAATAATATTAGTTTAAATAATAAACTAATAAAAATAATTTTTACACTTACTGGTGCAGGGGACAGGATTCGAACCTGTGAAGCATAAAGCGCCTGTTTTACAGACAGGTGGGTTTAACCACTCCCCAACCCCTGCATAATTTGAAACTTATCATAAAATGAGATTTGGAGCCCCAGGAGGGATTCGAACCCCCGACCTGACGATTACAAGTCGTCTGCTCTAGCCAACTGAGCTACTGAGGCAAAAAAAATACTTCGTTTATGATTATAACTGAATAGTTCTAAAGATAATCGCTCAAAATTTATTATTAATTTTAAAATATTTTTCATTAAGCTCAAGATTAATTTGATTAGAAATATTATTAATTGATGATCCATTTTCAAAAGCCAAACGCTTTAGTTCTTCAAATTCTGGTTTTATTGAATACATTTTTCCTTTTACATACTTAATTTTAGCTTTTATTTTACCCAAAGAAGTTTCCACTTCTACAATTTCTCTTTTTACTTCATATCTTCGTATTCTTTGAACTCTTACACCCAAAGATGAAGTTTCTCTTAGTATTAAATCTATAAATTTTTCTTTTTCGTCCAAATCACATAGAATATTTAATTGATGACTTGGTCTATTCTTTTTTCCAGTGTATGGAATCACCCAAGTATCAAGTGCTCCTTCTTCAAGTGTCCTAGAAATAAAATCACCAATGAATTCGGGCGTCATGTCATCTAGGTTAGTTTCCAAATAAATTAGGTTCTTGTAATCATAAAAGTCTGGATTAGGTTTCTGAATCCATAGTGACAATACATTCGGTATGTTCGCAAAAGTTTTTGTCCCAGCTCCATAGCCTATTTCAAAATTGGTTATGGAATTTCCTTTCGTAAACTCTGCTATACTTGCCAAAATAGAGATCCCTGTGGGAGTAACAGTTTCTATATTGGATTCATTATTTATAAAATTTATGGGGATTTTATATTTTTCTACAATTTTTTTTGTTGCTGGAGCTAAAGTTTCATGAAGTCCATGGCTGGTTTTTACGTATCCAGGTACAGCTGGAATAGGCGAACTATAAATTTTGTTTATTTTCAACTTATCAACACATATAAAAAAACCACAAATATCTACCAAAGTATCTGAAGTTCCTAATTCATGTAAATGAGGATTAGGTTCCGAATGTGCCTCTTGTTCAGCAATCTTAAGAACATTTAAACAGTTAATAATATTTGTTTTTATGGATTCATTTAGTTCACTATTTTTTACACTTTGGAAAAAAGTATCCCATTCCCATTTAATATCGTCATATATTTTTACGTTTGTATGGGTAGAGGTAATATTACCTCTAACAGTTTTGGATGTAGAAAACTCAAATCTTATTTTCTTAAGTTTTTTTAATTCTTTGGAAATTTCTTCTTTATCAACTCCAAGGTCAAAAAATGAAGATAAAAGCATATCTCCACTTAAACCACCAATCAAATTAAAGTAAGCTATATTCATTAATCTCTATTAAACAGATATTTCAATATTTGATTAATGTTATCAAAAGAAAGTATATTAGAACCTTTAATGTTTGAGTTTTTTGGGATTAAAAATTTTTCAAATCCTATTCGATTCAATTCTTTTATCATCTTTTCAATACCATTAATTGTTCTGAGCTCTCCGCCCAATCCAACTTCTCCTATTGACGCTACACGACTGGGTATCGGGCTATCTAAAAAACTAGAAAAAATTGAAATTGCTAATGGTAAATCATACCCGTTGCCATTTAATTTGATCCCACCAACAACATTTATATATATGTCTTGATTAAATAACTTTATTTTTGTTTGTTTATCTATTACCGCAGATATTAAATTTACTCTATTTAAATCTATACCATTCGAAATACGTTTTGGATAATTTGAATAAGACTTAGATACTAAAGATTGTATCTCAACTGCTAAAGGATTGATCCCTTCAACTATAGCTGTTACACAACTTCCAGCAATATTAGCATTTCTATCCTTAAGTAATAATATAGAAGGATCTTCAACTTGCTCAAATCCCTTAGAATTCATGACAAACATTGAGGTTTCATTTGTCGAACCAAATCTATTTTTTGTGGAATTTAAAAATCTTCTATCGGTGTTATTGTTTCCTCTTAGATATATCACACAATCTACTAAATGTTCTAGTAATTTGGGTCCTGCTAATTCACCTTCCTTAGTAACATGAGCTGAAAAAAAGAAAGTTGTGTTGATTTTTCTAAATTCATTATGAATAATTGAAGAAATAAGGTTAAGTTGACTCGTTGGACTTTGTAAATTGTCATTAGAATAGTTTAAAGTCTGAATGGAATCAATAATCACTAAGTCTGGTTTTTCAGATTCTACATGATGTAATATATCGCTTAAATTACCCGATTCTAAAATTTTAATATTTTTTAGACTTTTTCTTGATAACAAAATTCTTTCTGATCGAATTTTTATTTGAGATGCATTTTCTTCACCTGATGCATAAATTATTTTTTTTGATTTATTTGCTAGTGCTCCTGCAATTTGTAAAAGAAGGGTAGATTTACCTATCCCAGGATCTCCTGTAAGTAAATTAATAGAATTTACACATATACCTCCGCCAAGCAATTTGTCAAATTCAGAAATCCCTGAAATTAACCGTAAGTTTTTTGAGTTGTCTATTGATTGAAGATCAAACAAATTATTCGTTTTGGGAATTGAAAGAGGAACATTTATATTTCTTTTATATTCTTCAACTAAGGTATTCCATTCTTTACAATTAGGGCATTGACCAAACCACTTAACAGAAACACTTTCGCAGGCTTTACATTTAAAAAAAATTTCTGTTTCAACCATTTAGATCTATCTATTTACTTTTTGAACTAGATTTTTTGGTAGTAGCTTTCTTTTTAGCAATTATTAATCCTTCGCCATCTTTCGTTGCAGAAATTTCAATATTATCGCCGGCAGAGAATTTCTCATTTAATAGATCATCAGAAAGTTTATCTTCAATTTCGTCCTGTATTTTTCTTCGTAGAGGTCTTGCTCCTAATTTTGAATCAAATCCCTTTTCACTTAAATATTTTTTTGCAGAAGTTGTCCAACTTAAATTCAGTCCATGTTCTAGAAGTCTTTCTCTTACATCTTTCATCAACAAATCAACTATAGCGAAAATATGGTCAGGAGACAATGGGTGGAAAACAATCCTATCATCAAGTCTATTTATAAATTCTGGTCTAAATCCTCGAACACTATCTTCTGTTTCTTTTATTATTTTTTCCTTAATGGAATTATAATCAGCTTCTTCAATTTTGGTATCTGGGTTGGTAGAAAATCCTAAATTTGTTGCAGATAATTGACTAGAACCAAGATTTGATGTCATCACTATAATAGTATTCTTAAAATCAACAACTCTACCTTTACCATCTGTAAGTCTTCCATCTTCAAAAACCTGTAACAATATATTGTATATATCTTCATGGGCTTTTTCTATTTCGTCAAGTAATACAACACAATAAGATTTTCTTTTTACTGCTTCAGTGAGTTGTCCTCCTTCTTCATACCCAACAAAACTTGGAGGGGCTCCAATCAGTCGTGTTACGGCATGCTTTTCCATATACTCTGACATATCAAATCTAACCATAGCATCTTCTTGACCAAATAGGAATTCCGCCAATTTTTTTACCAAATGAGTTTTTCCAACTCCAGTAGGACCTAAAAATAGGAATGCACCTATAGGTCTTTTTGGATCTTTTAGCCCAGTGCGAGCTCTTCTAACTGATTTTGCGATACTTGAAATTGCATCTTCTTGACCTATAACGCTAAGTGAAAGTACATTTTCAATAGACTTCAATTTCTCTTTGTCTTCATTATCTAGTCTTGTTACTGGAATCCCTGTCCACATAGATACAACTTCGGATATATCATCAATAGTTACTTGTACTGCATCTTTAGTCTTATCTGTTTCGAAAGCTTTAATTAATTTTTCTACTTTAGCAGATTGTTCGAGTTCATCATCTCTAAATTTGGCTGCCTTTTCATACTGTTGTCCTGAGATAGCATTCTCTTTCCATTTTCTAGTCTTATCTAATTCTTTTTTTGCTTCTCTTAATTCAGGAGGAACAAATGAATTTTTTATTCGTACTCTTGATCCTGCTTCATCAATAAGATCTATTGCTTTATCAGGTAAATTTCTATCAGGAATGTATCTATTGGATAGATTTACTGCTGAACTTATAGCTGCATCAGTTATTTTTACATTATGATAATCTTCATATTGCTTTTTAATGCCATTTAGTATGGTAACAGTTGATTCACCGTCGGGCTCTTCAATGGTCACCGGTTGAAAACGACGTTCCAATGCCTTATCTTTTTCAACATATTTTCTATAATCATCCTGAGTTGTTGCACCTATAACCTGTATATCTCCTCGCGCTAAAGCTGGTTTCAGAATGTTTGCTGCATCAACAGCACCTTCTGCAGCACCTGCCCCAACCAACGTGTGAACTTCATCTATGAAGACAATACAGTTCTTTGCCTGAGTTAACTCCTTAACTATCTTTTTTAGTCTTTCCTCAAACTCTCCTCGATATTTTGTGCCAGCAACCAAACTTCCTATTTCAAGTGTGACAAGTCTTTTTCCCATCAATGTTTCTGGGATCAATCCGTCTCCAGCTGTTATAAGGTGTGCTAATCTTTCTATGACTGCAGTTTTACCTACCCCAGGTTCTCCAACTAATACCGGGTTGTTTTTTCTTCTTCGACTTAGAATTTGAACTACTCTTTGTAATTCTGTATCCCTTCCAACTACTGGATCTAACTCTCCATTAGTAGCCTTTTCAGTTAAATCTAATGATATTTCATCAAGTGTGGGAGTTCCAGAATCTTTCTTTTTCCCTGTATATGTCTCTGATGTAGAAGTACTAGATACAGTTCTTGAAAGAACATTCTGAGTCTCTTCTCTTATTTTGTCCAAAGATAAATCTAGACTTTCTAAGACATTGGAACCGTAACCTCCACCCTCACGCATAAGACCTATAAGTAGATGTTCAGTTCCTATGTAATGGTGATTTTGTTTTCTCGCTTCATCAACTGCAAGTTCAATGACTTTTTTTGCTCTTGGAGTTAAACCAATTTCTCCTGTTGTGGGTTTTTCTCCTTTTCCTATAATAAACTCAAGGGCAGACTTGATTTTTTCCATATCTACTTTGAGATTATTTAGAACTTTAGCAGCTACACCTTCGGATTCTCTTATCAATCCCAAAAGGATATGTTCAGTACCTATGTAGTCATGGTTAAACTTAGTTGCTTCTTCTTGCGCTAGTGACAAAACTCTTCTAGCTCTTTCAGAGAATTTCTCAAATCTACTTGCCATAAGAAGCTCCTTTCAATCTATTAAAATTGTTTAACCTTATTTTAATAATGTTAGCATTTTAGGATTTCATCAACAATTTTATTTATGCTTATTTAATGATAAATAAATAAAATTATCTTAATTATTGCTAATTTTTAG
>CEVM01127908.1_pt1 | contig 9713 bp, 7 predicted proteins | sample 531481 | NCBI WGS metagenome assembly CEVM01 (sample SAMEA2623649, study PRJEB7988) | marine metagenome | biome: marine biome (ENVO:00000447); feature: mesopelagic zone (ENVO:00000213) & marine oxygen minimum zone (ENVO:01000065); material: "saline water (ENVO:00002010), including plankton...
TCACGTTTGCCTATACCCTCTGGGTGGCGTTGGACTTATGGTATCCCGCGAAAAAGCAAATTCATAAAGGCTTTCGAAACCTCATTCGTTGGGGATATGCCTTTTTATTGCTTCAAATTATATACGGTGCTTTTGTGGCCGGACTCGATGCCGGGTGGATTCACAATCATTGGCCGCTCATGAGCGAAGGCAAACTTATTCATGAAACCGTTACCATGGAGCAAGATCCGGTTTGGAAAAACTTTACCGAAGGAAAAAGCGGCGTACAGTTTGTGCATCGCTATCTGGCGTACGTTGTGGTTGCTTTTATCGGAGTGATTTGGTTTCGCGGAAAACGTATCGCATCTACGCAACTTCAGAGAAAAGCCCTAAACAGCTTGTTATTACTCGTAGGAGTCCAATTTTTACTAGGTGTTTTCACGTTGCTCTATCAAGTACCCGTGGTCTTAGGTGTCTTGCATCAAGTGGTTGCTTTTTTCCTACTTGCCAGCATGACATTTACCCTGCATCGCTTCAGCAAATAGTATTTAAAACGGTATCTTTGCCTTCCTAAAATTGATGATATGGTATACCGCATTCGGATCATCCTGGATGCCAGCGAAGATGTATTCAGAGATGTAGAAATTGAAACGACTCAAACCCTAGAAGATCTGCATAATGTGATCTTGCAATCTTTCGGTTTTGATGGTCAAGAGATGGCTTCTTTTTACGTGAGTAATGAAGAATGGGAACAAGGCGAAGAGATCGCATTGTTCGACATGAGTGAAACTCCGGGCAGCGTTCGCGTGATGAATGAAACTTCGGTGGATGACGTGCTTAGTGAAAAACAGACGAAATTGATCTACGTCTACGATTTTCTAAGCATGTGGACGTTCTTAGTAGAGTTAGCCGAAATCACTGAACCGGAAGACGGCGTTAGCTATCCAAACCTAATGTACGCCCACGGACAAATCCCTGATCAAGCACCCGAAACCGAATTTGTTGGAGAAGACCTTGACCCTATGCATCCCGAAGATGATATGGACCTAGATCCTGACGACTACGAGAATTTGGATTTTGACGAAAACTGGAATTAATTTTTCAATGACTTTGATGATTTAATATGATCAACCTATACAATACGCACATCGCCTCCCTGTCGATTCACCGGGTAGGAAATAAAAGTAGAAATGAGGGCCTCTTGCTTTCTAACGAGCCGTACAAGCTTGACGACGAGCTCACCCCTTTGTTGAAAGAGTATTTTCTAAAACCCTTTCGTGATAAAGAAGAAAATTATTTTCACTTTACCCATGACGCTGATCTTGAGTTTCACACCTTGTATCAACATATACAGGAGGTTTTCGATAATCCGGAAAGCATCCACGAAGTAAGTAAAGCAATTACGCGACATTTATTTGACCAAAGCATGCATCCGCATATCAAAAGTGGAGAGGTATACGTGGCGTATTTAGAGGGACTGCAGATCGATAATCAAAAAGTGGATGGGATTGGCATCTTTAAATCGGAGATCAAACAGGATTTTCTTCAGTTTTCAGAAACGCAACACCAACTACAAGCCTCCCTACAACAAGGCGTAAACTTAAATAAATTAGACAAAGGCGCCTTGATCTTCAATATTCAAGAAGAAGAAGGGTATAAGATCTTGTCTGTAGATAGCAATCGCTATGACGCACGTTATTGGCTAGAACAATTCTTAGGAGTGGACGCCTTTGCTGACGACAATTTCTTCACAAAAAAATATTTGAAGTTCTGTCAGGATTTCGCCAAAGATGTGGTTTTGCCTGCGGAAGATAAGAAAGAAGAAGTGCTGTTTATGAATCGCGCCGTGAATCATTTCGCGAAGAATGACAATTTTGAAGAAACCGCTTTTATGAATGAAGTGATCGACAATCCCGATTTGATTCCGGAATTTCGTCATTACAAAACCGAACGAGCACCCAAATACAGTATCGAGGATGTTAGCTCCTTCCCTATTGCCAACACAGCAGTTACCGCTGCGCGTAAAAAGATCAAGAACGTGATCAATCTGGATACGAACATTCAGATCAAAATGGACTTTATCAATCCAGAAAGCGCTGAACGTTTCGTAGAAAAAGGGTGGGACGAAGAAAAGCAGATGTACTACTACCTAGTATATTTCAACCAAGAACAAAAATCATAAAGAAAGCCCTTCGGGGCTTTTTTTATTTCCGAAGGAAATCTGTACCTTCCCAAGAAGCGTGTAACAAACCGAACGCTTGTTCGTCATATTCATAACCCAACCAAAAATTTTTCTGTGGAAACTATTCTTTCGATCAACAATCTCACCAAACGCTTTGGGCCTATTACCGCTGTAGACGACCTTTCTTTTACTATTGAAAAAGGAAATGTATACGGAATTTTAGGACCTAATGGCAGTGGAAAATCAACGACGCTTGGAATTGTCCTAAATGTGGTCAACAAATCTGAAGGTGATTTTCAATGGTTCAACGGCAGTCAAAGTACACATCAAGCCTTAAAAAAAGTAGGTGCCATCATTGAACGCCCTAACTTCTATCCCTACATGACCGCCAAACAAAACTTGGCATTGGTCTGTAAAATTAAGGATGTATCCACCGATAAGATCGAAGAAAAGTTGGAGGTCGTTGGGCTTGCCGATAGGAAAGACAGTAAATTCAGGACCTTCTCTTTGGGAATGAAGCAGCGCCTCGCAATTGCTTCGGCCTTATTGAATGATCCTGAGATTTTGATACTGGACGAGCCTACAAACGGATTGGATCCACAAGGTATTCATCAAATCCGTGAGATCATTAAAACCATCGCCAATCAGGGTACCACCATTTTACTGGCTTCGCATCTTTTAGACGAGGTAGAAAAAGTCTGTACGCATGTTGTCATCCTTCGGAAAGGGAAAAGTTTGTACAGTGGTAGTGTGGAAGGGATGAATGCCAGCCACGGATTCTTCGTCGTAAAGGCCAATGATATGCAAGCCCTTCAAACAGTTTTGGAAAACAGTCCGTCTATCGGAACGATCAAACCGGATGGAGAACAACTCATTGCCTACCTCAATACTCCTATGGACGCTTCCGAATTTAACCAGAAAATGCACCAACAGGGAATTGCGTTATCACATTTGGTGAAGCGTAAAGAAAGCCTTGAAGAACAATTCCTTGAAATTACCAAAAACCTCAACTAACTACCATGCTTCGACTTTTCTCTATAGAATTTCAAAAATTACGTTATAATCGTTCGGCAAAGGTCATTTCGTTGGTCTATTTTATTTTGATCACGTTTATTGCATTGATCGCTTCGATTGAATTTAACTTCGGAAATGTCAATTTTCGGGTCGCCGATCAAGGAATTTTTAATTTCCCGTTCATTTGGCATTTTAATACTTGGGTGGCTGCAATTCTCAAAATCTTTTTGGCTATCGTAATAGTATCAATGATGTCTAACGAATACAGCTATCGCACGCTGAAACAGAACCTTATCGATGGAGTGAGCAAGAAAGAGTTTATCCTTTCTAAGTTCATCACAGTCATAGGGTTTGCAGTCATTTCTACGGTCTTTGTTTTTGTGGTAAGCATGATCTTAGGGCTTAGTTTTTCAGACTACACCGAAATGAGTATCATCTTTAGTGACCTTGATTATTTGTTAGCGTATTTCATCAAACTCGTAGGTTTTTTCTCCTTCTGTTTGTTCTTAGGAATTTTAGTGAAACGCTCAGCCTTTGCCATTGGTTTCTTAGTGATATGGTGGATCGTGGAGAGCATTGTATACGGACTCATGAAATGGCAATTTTTCAAGGGAACTGATATTGCCGAAAATGTTTCACAATTCTTCCCCTTAGCTGCCATGAGCAATCTCATTAAAGAGCCCTTTACCAGATTGGGTGCCGTTCAATCGGCTGCCAATCAACTAGGCGAAAACTTTACAAAAAATTACGATGTTTCCTATGTGGCTGTTGCGATCACCTTGGTTTGGACCTTTCTGTTTATTTATTGGTCGTACCTCATCCTCAGAAAAAGAGATTTGTAATCAATTCTTTTCGTTATTAAGAAAAGGTGAGAATATGTATCTTTAGCGCATGAGCATTTTTTCTTGCCACCGTAGTCAATCGGTTTTTGTTTTGCTATTGTTGCTTTCTTCCTGTTTTATAGGTAGGTCACAGAATTTTGAGCTTTTTGAGAAATTTTATGGCAATTACGATTATCTCTCCTTCGGAAACACGCTCAACACCCAAAATAATAATGGATCGTATTGTGACATCCTAACGTCCAGTTCAGCCGATTTTCAATTGGAAGCCGGGCAAACCCTGATTGCAGCATATGTTTATTGGGGCGGAAGCGGTTCTGGAGATCTTAGCATAAATTTTCAAGGAACACCACTCGATGCAGAAGAAGTATTTTCTTTTGAACATTCCTCCGGGCTTCCATTTTTTGCCGCTCGGGCGGAAGTAACAAATATTCTAGCGAGTTTTGGGAATGGTACATATACCGTGAGCGACTTAGATCTTACAGATATTTTACCGCCCTACTGTGATTTTGCACTCAATTACGGAGGCTGGGCCGTTACTGTCGTATATGAAGATCCTAGCTTACCTTTGAATGAAGTAAATATTTTTGATGGTTTTGACGGTGTATCTGAACTTTCTGATCCCTTAGATATTTTACTGAATGACTTGAACGTTGTAGACAATACCGGGGCTAAAATCGGCTTTTTAGCCTGGGAAGGAGATGCTACTATCAGCGTTTCGGAGCGGCTGATCTTCAACGGAAATATTATTGGAAACCCTCCCTTGAATCCCGATGACAATGCCTTTAACGGCACCAATAGCTTTACCAATTCTGATGAGCTTTATAACATGGATATCGACTTTTATAATGTCGAAGATTTTATAAATCCGGGAGATACCTCTGCTAATATTCAATTGACGTCTGATCAAGATCTCGTTTTGGTGAATAATATTGTGACTGTACTCAATGTTATCTCCCCAGATGCGATCATCGCTATAGATGATATTGATATTCCAACCGCTTGTGGAGATCGTGACTTCAGCGTAGACTATACGGTATCCAATATCGGAACTGATATTATGATGACAGACGTCCCCATTGCCTTCTATGCCAATACGACCTTAGTAGCACAGAGTACCACCACTCGGCCCTTGGGAATAGGCGAAACTGAATCGGGTTCGGTTAGTTTTACTGTGCCAATAGATACGCCAGCCGACTTCACCCTACGTGCTGTAGTGGATGACGATGGTACTGGAACCGGTATTGAATACGAAGTTGACGAAGATAACAACGAGGCGTGCCAAGAGATACATATCGCCGTTTTCCCGGTGATCCCCAGTTTGCCTGATTTGGAAGAATGCGAAGTGGTAGGACCCGAGTATTTTGATCTAACGCGTGCCACAACCACCATTGATCCTGACGAGACAATTACCTTTCATTTTACAGAAGATGATGCCATTAATGGAGAAAACGCAATTTCCAATCCCACAGAATATCCTCTTGATGGAGGCACACAAGAAATTTGGGTGCGAGTAGATAACTTGGAATGTTTTGTAACAGATTCCTTTGATATAGAAGTAATTTTTTGTCCGCTGCCTGATGCTACGATCAGTATTGACAATGAAATCAATGCCTGTAGGTTCAGGGCCACGTCCATTGCCTATACGGTGTATAATCTAGAATCTACAGATGTACTTCCTGCGAACACCCCCATTGCCTTTTATGCCAACGGCATTCTCTTCGCGCAGAGCCAAACTATTAGTGCGATTCCTATTGATGGAAGTGAAAGTGGAGATATCGATGTGATTTGGCCGTTAGACCTTCCGGAGACCTTTACGGTAACGGCTTCGGTGGATGACGACGGTACCGGCATGGAGGTCGTGGAAGAGGAAAACGAGCTTAACAATTTGTTCGAACTAGAGATTACTTATCAAACCATTGATGAGATTGACGAGTTGCCCAACATCATTCTTTGTGATGAAGGTGATGACACGGCAACCTTCAACCTCACGCAGCAGAATGATCTTATTTCGGTGGAACCGGAAGATACCATAACCTATTACACCGATGAAGTGGAAGCTATAGAAGGTGTCAATCCCATTGTAGATCCTTCAGAATATCAAAACGTGGAAGATCCGCAATTTATTTACGTCCGACTGGAAAATGAAACTTGTTTTACTACCGCCAGTTTTACGATTAGGACTGAGAATTGTAAACCAATTATTCCCGAAGGTTTTTCTCCGAACGGTGATGGTATCAATGATGTGTTTGAGATACCTAATTTGCTAGATGTCTACAAAGGATTCAATCTAAAAGTATACAGTAGGAATGGCAACCTCATCTATGAAGGCGGAAACGATGAAGGGTATTGGAATGGAATTCCGAATAAAGGAATATTAGGAGGCTCTACTGAAGTTCCGGTCGGTACCTATTACTATGTGCTCCATGTAAATGTTCCTGATTTTCCGAAGCCATTTATTGGCTGGGTGTATGTAAATTATTAATTGAGCATAATCTGGAATCCACAACTAGTGAACTTCTAAAACTACATAAGAATTTTCTCACAAAAGTTTTCTTTCTTTTTGACTCGTAAGAAACTGATTATAAGTATTTTTAGGTAACCAAATCTTCTTATCGCTACGGTATAAAACCTGTGATCTTAACGTCACGTAAACTAATGCCTATGCGAAATATTACTCTTTGTATTTTCCTTTTTTTCTGCTGCACTTTTTCTTTCGGTCAAAATAATGCCTATGCAGAGTGTCCACTACAAAATGACAATGAGGTGTGGATTCAATCCTTTAAAAAGGCAACTTCTGATGAGGAACGTCTGGAGCTCATTGTTGAAAAGATCCAACGAGATGCTTCCTTCGTTCAAGAAAATTCTGAAACCGCCGATGCTTCCGAAAACGTTACTCTAGCAAAGGATAATGCACACGATTGTCAATGTGCCATTCGGTTTGGTTTGGTGTATTCCAATAAAAAACGCGGACTCGTTTTAGACTTGAATAAATATCCGTATTTGGAAGAGGTGGTATTAGACCTCACTCTTGCCCACATTGAAGCGATTGATTTCAATGAATTTCAGGATAAAAAACTCTATCGCTACGGAAGTGAATTACGCTCGGGGGTCACTATTTTCAGCGATGATAAAGACCTTCGGAAAAAGATCCGTAAAACCCTACGGTCGGAACGATAGAACTTGCGTTTTCTATAAATGCTGCTCCTAAGAGGGCTTCCTAAATTGACCTATTTTCTGTATTTTCGTTGTCTTGAAGATAGGCTATGAAATTCAATATTGTTAGTGATTTCCAACCCACCGGAGACCAACCGGAAGCGATCCGTTCGCTGGTCAAGGGAATTGAATCAGAAGAAAAATATCAAACCCTCCTAGGCGTCACCGGAAGCGGTAAAACGTTTACCGTAGCCAACGTGGTCGAACAAGTGCAACGCCCTACGTTGGTATTGGCGCACAACAAAACGCTAGCCGCGCAGCTCTATTCTGAATTCAAACAATTTTTCCCAAACAATGCGATCGAATACTTTGTGTCGTATTACGATTATTACCAACCCGAAGCCTATATTCCCACCAGCGGAACCTACATCGAAAAAGACCTCTCCATCAATGAAGAAATAGAGAAATTACGTCTTAGTACTACCTCCTCCCTACTTTCGGGGAGACGGGATGTTTTGGTGGTCGCTTCGGTTTCTTGTCTCTACGGAATTGGGAACCCTGTGGAATTTCAAAAAAACGTTATCAGTATCAAAAAAGACATGGTGATCTCCAGAACAAAACTGTTGCACCGTTTAGTACAAAGCCTTTATTCACGTACGGAAGCCGAATTCAACAACGGAAACTTCAGAATTAAAGGGGATACGGTTGATATTTATCCCGGCTATGCCGACGATGCATTTCGAATTCATTTTTTTGGAGATGAGATAGAAGAAATTGAAGCGTTCAATCCACAGACCAATGAGGTGATTGAAACGTACGACCGACTCAACATCTACCCGGCCAATATGTTTGTGACCTCCCCGGATGTCTTGCAGAATGCCATTCGAAATATTCAAGATGACCTTGTGAAACAAATTGATTATTTCAAAGAGATTGGGAAGCACCTAGAAGCCAAACGCCTTGAAGAACGTACGAATTTCGACTTGGAAATGATTCGTGAATTAGGCTATTGTAGCGGGATTGAAAATTATTCTCGTTATCTCGATCAACGATTACCCGGGACACGCCCCTTCTGCTTACTGGATTATTTTCCTGATGACTATATGATGGTGGTGGATGAAAGTCACGTTTCCATTCCGCAAGTTGGTGCTATGTATGGTGGTGATCGGAGTCGGAAAGAAAACTTAGTAGAGTATGGTTTCCGCTTACCGGCCGCAATGGACAACCGTCCTTTAAAGTTTGAAGAGTTTGAAGCCCTGCAAAATAATGTGATCTACGTAAGCGCCACCCCTGCGGATTATGAATTAGAAAAAAGCGGCGGCGTCTATGTGGAACAAATTATTCGTCCCACGGGATTATTAGATCCGCCTATTGAAATTCGACCGAGTTTAAATCAAATTGACGATCTGTTGGAAGAGATTCAGCTGCGTGTAGAAAAAGACGAGCGCGTGCTTGTGACGACGCTTACAAAGCGCATGGCTGAGGAACTCACAAAATACCTTACGCGTATTCAGATTAGATGTCGGTATATTCACAGTGATGTCGATACACTAGAGCGTGTTGAGATCATGCAGGATTTGCGTTTAGGACTCTTCGATGTGTTAGTTGGAGTGAATCTTTTACGAGAAGGATTGGATCTCCCTGAAGTATCACTTGTAGCAATCCTAGATGCTGATAAGGAAGGATTTCTACGCAGCAACCGTTCTTTGACACAAACCGTAGGTCGCGCCGCTAGACACGTTAACGGAAAGGCAATTATGTATGCTGATAAGATCACCAATAGCATGCAAAAAACTATTGATGAAACCAATTACCGTCGTGAAAAGCAGATTGCTTATAATACCGAAAACAATATCACCCCCACGGCCATCAAAAAATCGTTAGAAAATGCGCTTACAAAAAAGAAGACGGAACGCTTTACTTTTGACACCGCTGAAAGTTTAGCGGCAGAGCCGGAAGAGCAATATTTGACAAAACCACAACTGGAAAAGAAAATTCGCGATACCCGTAAGGAAATGGAAAAGTCAGCCAAGGACCTTGATTTTATGATGGCTGCGAAACTTCGGGATAAAATAAAAACGCTTCAGAAGTCGTTGGCGGAATTAGATTCCTGATTTTTTATCGTCCCCTTAACAACTCAGGAGGATTCCATTTAGTACTTTAGAATAATGATTTCAGCAGAAGAAATTAATCTTTCAAATAAGTACATTCCGGAAATTATAAGAAAAGAAGCAATTACCGCACTTCGATACTTTCCTGAATTAAAAGACACCGAAATTCGATTTCAATTCAAAAAGGATATTAAGAAATCGACCATGCAAGCGCAGCCTACTTGGGCTAGTTTTTTTAAAGGAAAAAAGGGCCGCGGGTATATCATTCTCATTTCAAAGAAAATCAAAATTGATCAAGAAGCGTTTACCATCGAGGATATTCCCAGCGATGTGATCACAGGGTGGTTAGGTCATGAACTTGGTCACGTGATGGATTATCGCAATCGAAGTAGCCTTGGGATGGTGTTCTTCGGAATAAAATACCTCTTTTCA
>CEVM01017890.1_pt1 | contig 9693 bp, 8 predicted proteins | sample 531481 | NCBI WGS metagenome assembly CEVM01 (sample SAMEA2623649, study PRJEB7988) | marine metagenome | biome: marine biome (ENVO:00000447); feature: mesopelagic zone (ENVO:00000213) & marine oxygen minimum zone (ENVO:01000065); material: "saline water (ENVO:00002010), including plankton...
GGGCGAATCTCCCTGGTATATTTACTCGGAGCTCGGAGAGATCAAACAGCATTTAAGCGACCAAAACGCGCCGCCCGGTAAGGCGATCGGTCCCGTTACATCCATTCACTTCACGGGTCAAGTGCGGCTTTCAAGAGGCCGTAACAAACAAACACTCATGGAGCTTCAGGGTGAATCGTTGACAATTTTTCCGGAACTAAACCGCGTTGAATCGAACGAGCCTGTTATTATCGAAACGTCTTCAAGCAATGTCCGCGCCGCGAGTTTTGAATGCGACCTTGAACAAAACTTTTTGCAACTTCGATCCTCAACTGACCAGCGGGTTCACTTTGTCATCCTTCCGAAAACGCGGATTTGAAGTTATTGCTGTTTGTTGGTGTTTAACGTCGCTGTCTGCCCCCGATTCCTCATTTGATAACGAAACGCCAATCCATATTCGTGGCGACGATCTGCGGGGAGACATGACGACCCGCACAGTGATCAACGGCTCAGTGACATTGGATCAAGGAAATATTCATGTCGAGGCAGACTCGATGACGATCGATTGGTTGGAAGGTGAAGTACAAAGAATTACAGCAAAAGGAGATAAAGCTCACTTCAAGCGAACTATTCGCAAGGAAAATTCCTCAATCGATGCGCGGGCCCACAACATAATCTATCACCGCGAACTCAACCAAATAGAACTCCAGGGGATGGCGTTTCTTAGACAAGGAGGCAGCGTATTTCGTGGCGAAAAAATTCTCTACGACATCGGTGCCGGCCGAGTAAAGGCCGATTCTGGAATGTCCGGAGGAGTTGAATTCATCTGGGACCCTCGAGAATAAGTTCTCGATGTCAATCCTACGAGCAGCTAATCTCCATAAAAGCTACCGCGGCAGACCGGTTGTTAACGATTTATCCATCCACGTCTCGAGCGGAGAAATCGTTGGACTTCTGGGACCGAACGGAGCCGGGAAAACCCTCAGTTTTCACATGGTTGTGGGGCTCGTGAGACTGGACAGTGGCACAGTATCAATCGATGAGCACGTCCTCTCCAATGCACCCATGCATCAACGCGCCCGGAAAGGATTGGTTTATTTACCCCAGGAACCGAGTGTTTTTCGAAAGCTCTCGGTTGAGAACAATTTGCACGCCATCATTGAATTGAGGGGTGATCTTGACAAGTCGCAGAAAGAAGCTTTAGCACAACAGCTTCTTGCAGAGTTTAATCTGAACGAGATTAGCGAAGTGATTAGTGAGCGACTTTCCGGCGGAGAAAGGCGTCGACTAGAGATTGCTCGCGCGCTCGCAAACCAGCCACGTTTTTTGTTACTCGACGAACCGTTTGCTGGCGTCGACCCAATCTCTGTTGACGACATCAAGGTCGAAATTCGCAAACTTGCAACTCGTCAAATCGGTGTACTCATCACCGACCACAACGTTCGAGAAACCTTGGATATCTGCGATCGAGCATACATCGTAAACGAAGGCCGCATCATTGCCGATGGAACGGCACACGACGTACTATCAGATGAGGTGGTGCAACGAGTCTATCTGGGGCCGCGGTTCTCTATTTAGTCAGTGATTATAGATCGCCAGCAATTTCCATCGAACCGATTGGAATATGAAACAAATTCCCTCAATTAAAACCCGCCAACGGTTCAAGGCCACGCCACAGTTGCGAAACGCGATAAGGCTATTACAGCTTTCCGGCAGCGAGCTTCAGCTCGAAATTCAGCAAGCTATCGAAACAAACGCACTCCTCGAAATCGAAAACAATATCCCTCAACAATTCGTCGATACGAATTCTCATTCATCCAACGAATCGATAAGAAGCGAGTCAGATTGGCCGAACGATCCTCGTATTGAAGGCCAGGATGACCCGTACGCAGACGAAGATTCAGGCATCGATCGATATGGGCTACCCGCTCATGAGAGATCCGATATCGATAGATCCCACGTGGACGCCTACGAAGTTGCTGATCGTTCGGTGTCGCTGTCAGATCATCTTACCCAGCAAATAGATTTCGCATCACTCACGGTTGTTCAAGACACGATAGCCCAGGGAATTATCGATGCCATCAATGATGATGGCATGCTGCGAAACAGTTTGGTCGAAATAGCGGCGAGCCTTCGCCCTGAGGTAAATGCCTCTTTGGTCGAAATGGAGGAGGTCCTGAAGGTTATTCAAGATCTAGATCCGCCTGGCGTGGGTTCCCGAAGTCTCCAGGAATGTCTCCTGATACAACTGCGGTTTCTTCCTAAGAACTCCCATTCAAAAAGGGTCGCAATACGAGTATTAGCCGATCATTTTGAATTTCTCGCGTCGCAAGATTTCGATCGGCTTTCCCGCATTTTGAATATACCAGCCAAGGACTTGCTTGAAGCAATCGATTTGGTCCGATCGCTCAACCCAAGGCCTGGTTCAGCAATTGGTTCCGCTCTCACTGAATACGTCGCACCCGATGTGATCGTCCGCGAGGACAATGGTCGATGGCTGGTTGAATTAAACCCAGACGTTACACCCCGAATAAGAATTAATCCCATATACGATCAACCTTCAACGATGTCGACGAAATTTCGGTCCAATGCGTACGTTCGCGAGAACTTACGACATGCAAAGCTATTTCTTCAAGGTGTGGAACATCGGAATTCAACGTTGGCCAACGTTTCTCGTTGCATCGTCGAGCACCAACACGGATTTCTAGAGCACGGGTTGAGCGCAATGAAGCCGCTGTCTCTAGCCAATATCTCGTCTAAATTGGATATACATGTATCTACGGTTTCGCGAATCACGACCCGCAAGTACCTACTGACGCCCCGAGGGTTATTTCCTTTGAAGTATTTCTTCTCCAAAACCATCTCCTCAACCGTTGGGGAACCAGTAGCTAGTATTGCGGTTCAAGAGTTGATACGGAACATAATTAATCGCGAAGAAAAACGGGATCCGTTATCCGACAACTCGATCTCGAAACTGCTTGAGTCTGACGGGATGAAAATAGCCCGACGAACGGTTACGAAATATCGGGAAATCATGGCAATTCCAACGTCTAACAAACGCAAAAAGCACTATTGGGCATTGGGGATTCAAGTAGGGCGGAATAAAGTAGTCGGTCAAAAAGTATTGAACGCTGATGATTAATTTCGGATCAATATTACCCTTTAGCTGTGTGCGACGAGGCTTAGACGCCACTTCAAGAAAGGCCTCTCTTGAGACGGCAGCTGAGCTGATCGCCGCCACTCAAAAGAGCATCGTTGCACGACAGCTACTCGAGGCGTTGATGGCGCGAGAAAAGCTTGGTAGCACCAGCCTTGGGGATGGTATTGCAATTCCGCATTGTCGATATCCGAACTGTCAAAAGCCCGTTGCCTCACTCTTGTACCTGTCCGACCCAATTGGTTTTGACGATCAAAACGTCGACCTTCTATTCGTTCTCGTTGTACCGGAACAAGAAACCCGCCTGCACCTGGATCTCTTGGCTATTTTGGCACGAGTCTTCGACCGTCAACCAAACGCTCAGGATTTGCGAAAAACGCGAAACGATCGAGAACTGTACGAAGTTTTTCAACGCCAAGTCGCCGAGGCATTAGCGGAGTGAAATTGATCGTCATCAGCGGACGCTCGGGTTCAGGGAAAAGCACCGCACTTAACGCTCTTGAAGATGAGGGTTTCAGTTGTATTGATAATTTTCCGGCCGGCCTGCTACCACAACTAATCCAATCTAATTTGGAGGCCGAAATCATCCAAGATCTCGCAGTCTGTATCGATGCGCGGAATCTACCAAAAGATCTCGAACAACTACCCGTGCGGCTTAATACGCTCGACCAAATCGATCTGAAAATTCAAGTCATATTTCTCGATGCGCTTGCCGATACTCTGATACAACGCTTCAGTGAAACCCGCCGTCGACACCCCCTCACTCACCTCTTCCACGATTTACGCGAGGCTATCGACATGGAACGAGGGGTCCTTTCTGTCGTTTCTGAGTTGGCCGATCTGCAGATAGACACTACAACATTAACTGCCGTAGACCTCGTGGCAATGATCAAAGCCCGCGTAATCAACAAATCCGCCAATAGCATGTCACTTCTTTTTCGGTCGTTCGCATTTAAGAATGGCGTTCCTACCGACTCTGATTTTGTTTTCGATGTCCGCTGTTTACCCAATCCCTATTGGCAAAAGGATCTCCGGTCTTTGACCGGGGCTGATCAACCGGTCCGCAATTTTCTCGATTCACAACCAGTAGCAACTCTTTTGATCAACGACATCTGTAGCTTCCTTGAAACGTGGTTATCCGAATTCGAAAAGACAAATCGCGCATATTTAACGGTGGCGATAGGTTGCACTGGCGGCCAACACAGATCGGTGTATATGGTCGAAAGATTGGCGACGCATTTTTCGCAAAAGTATCCTGACGTCTTGGTACGGCACCAGGAAACCAATATCGCAACTAATGCGATGCGTTGATCTCCGTATCGTTAACAAACTTGGGCTGCATGCTCGGGCGTCGTCGAAGTTCATCCAGGTAGCACGCCAATTTCGGTGCAACATCGAGATTGGTGTTCGAGACGGTGAATTAGTAGACGCAAAAGGCATTTTGAATCTTTTAACTCTCGCGGCTGGCAAGGGTACGGTCCTTACGTTAAGAGTAAATGGCGAAGATGAGGACGACGCCCTTGAAGCCTTGAAATCGATAGTCGCCGACCGTTTTGGAGAAGCCGAATAACGCGTCGTGGTTTGCAGAATCGGTCAGCTCTTGTTGGATCATCTTCTTCCAATTGGCCACAATGGTGACCTCACCGATAGGAAACACCCGCTTTCCTTTATCGACCCAAACCCCAGACGCGCCCATCGAATAATCCATGGCGCCAGATTTACTCACTGACCGATGACAATAAACCTTGTTCCAAATTCTCCATTGCGCTCGTCCAATGAACCAGTTACAGCTACGACTTGCAAATAAGAATACCGTTCGAATGGGCACTCCAAATTTGGTTTAACAAACTGACTTGACCGCACTACAAGGATCTGGCGAATTTGGCAGAATTACCTTGCTTGGGATGATCGCTCATGGGTTTTTTTGACCTGAGTTTGCAACGTACTAGAAGTATTCAATTCGTTGGTGAACATACTGACAAACTCGACCCGGGGATCATTTACGGTCCCGCTAATCTGATACTTCCCACTCGAAAGATTTTCGATCTGGGCACCAAAAATACGCCGACCAAGCAACACTCCCACGCCTGCCACCGGATTGGCAATCGCAATGTATGCGGCATACCACGGTAGGCTGTCCGAAACCGGGAGCGTTATAACGAGCTCGTTATCAAGCCGTCCGTCGGATAAATCAACCGTACCGTTGACACGAAAAAGCAACCCATTACCTTCCACAAACATCGGCTCCGTAAACCCCAAAATGCCTGATTGGAATTTCACCCGAGCTTGTATTCGATTAAAGCTGACACCTTTAGATAAGACGTCCGAGAAATTCCCGGATAACCGTCGGGCGATGGTTGAGTAATTCAGCAGTCCCAAAATACGAGCGACCCCGCGACCCTGCTCGATGTTGACAAATCGTCCGTTATCAACCTCCGAATTAAAGGATCCATCGACTTTGTTAACGGCGAATGCAAGCGGAGATCCAGGCCAAGTAAGGTCACCCTCTCCTCGGAACGATTCGCCTTCGATACTAAGGTCAAAACCCCATTGAGACAGCACCGATCCAAGTGTAACGCCCTGAATACTGCCGACAAAGTGCGTCCGATTGGTGGAACGAGCCCAAAACATCTCTTGATCGCTACTGATCTCGATACCTCGTATTGCCCCTTCCAGCCCGAGCACCCTCAACCCATCGGGGTGCGGGCGGAGGCGAAAACGCCAGCGGCCAAAGTCGTTGATGGAGCCATCGATTTCGGTCACCAACACGCTACGGACCGTCACGTCTGCCGGAAAAGCCTTTCCAATCATGTCGAACGACAGTGGATCAGATGGTTCCGCCTGATCAGCTCGGCTGAATCTTGGGATTCGAATTTCATCTATATCGACTACCCACGGATCATTAAATTTCCGTGTGACCATGGCATCGACTTGGTCCGAGGACAGTTGGATGTCTAGCGCGTCGCCAAACGATCCGCCCGATACGACCGCATTCGTAAACTCCAGGTCGCCCGCTCGCAGCAGATCGATTCGAAAATCATTCAGTCGCCAACTGATTGCGTTGTTTAAATCAGCAATATTCGCGTCGATTTCGAAAGAATCCAAACCACCAGAAACCACCACGCTTTCCTCGTTTTCTGACATAACAACAGCTGGTGCCCCAACACCAACCGACCCGCGACGTACGCGATTGTCATAGAGGTGGGCCCATCCTGCCGTCCTGCCGTGACGAAACGAAAATGATGTATACGAATCCAAGAATTGAATATTTACATCCAAAGGACGCGCCACCGACGGCGATTTGGCCCACTCCTCGGGCAGGTTTAAGTCAACGCCCACCAAATCCGAAGTGAATGTCAGTTCAGACGGTCGTGACGAATCTGGGAAGATCCATACCTTTGCGGAATACTCCATAATTCCCGTCGCCATCTTCGAGTCACTTACTTCAATTAGAGTAAGCAAATCGGAAGCGTTTATCTGACCACTGAACCCCACTCCCACGAACTCTTCCTGCGCGTTACTCCCTGAGATGATCTCAATATCAATTGGCATACCGAATAGATTTGCAGAGAGATCGCTTTTCAGGATGGTGTGAGGAGAGCGATACTCAACCGCCCCATTTAAAGCATCAAACCGTACGCCAAGATGATCCATTGAAACCGCGGCGTTATTGAATTCAAGCTCTAATTTGACGTTTCCAGCCTCCCGCACGCGATCCGTCAACGGCACTCGTAAGCTCGCGCCAATACCCATGGAACCCTCACCAACGAAGTCGCCACTCAGTACGGGAATAAAGTGTCGGATTGGCGTTTCTTGAGCGAATAACAACGCGCGAGCGACGGGTAACAAGACCTCCAAATTTACGTCAATATACGAGCCCTTTGAAGGTATCGAAATATCGGCGCTAGTAATCCCCGTGTTAAAGCTTGTTGCTTTCCATAAATCGACCCGGATTTCTTTAGCCGCGACTTTAAGTCGCCCATCGGCATCTGAAACCAACGGCCAGTCTTCATGGTAGTCCATAGAAACTGATTCAAATTCCGCGAGAAGCTCAACGCGCCTGAGAGGCAACCCCCGGCGTGCAACATTCCGACCGTGGTACACCAATTGAACGCTCGAAACAGATCCAACATCTTGTAAACTCGTCGTCAGCCAGGACTTTAGTCCCTGCGGTAGACCAATAGGGACATATTCCTTTGCTCTTGGAACAACCATTTTTTTTGCATTCGCAATCAGGGTGGTCCGATGCTCGTCCTGGTATTTCTTCGGCATGGAAATTCCGAAGCCGCCTGCAATTACGCTTTCGTCGTTAGTAAAGTTGAGATTTTCTCCGCGAATACCAACGTAATCTCGCCCGATCCAAAAGACGATCGGGCCAACCGCCTCGTCAAAGAGAAGGGGGGCGTCAAACACCTTAGGCAGTGCAATTGTCCCCGAATTCGAATCGAGATCTAGTTTGATTACATTTCCATGCCCGCCTATTGACCCAGAAACGTCCTGTAATCCGGGCAGTCCGCGGTAGTTCTTGAGGGACAACCGATCGACCTGCGCTGCAAACGCAGTTCCCTGTCGGTCGATACGAAAAACTGCTTGCTGTAGACGGCCTGATGCGTCCAGTTGTTTAATCCAGAGACCGACAGGATGGTCACAACCAAATAATCGGGTTGCGAACGTCGATAGAGTGCGAAGGTCTATTGTCGGACTAAATAACTCCAACCGATCGCGCGCATCCGTGACTAAGTTCAACGGCGAAAGTTCTACGCGGCCTGCCACCGAATCGAGTCGAATATTATTGATGAACCCTCGATATCCATCTCCCTGGAGGCCCCCGGTCAGGTTTGCTGAGGCAACAAATCTTGAGTCGTCGTCCTCTCCGCCTTCGAACAATGCTTTGACCGAAAAAAGTTCCCCTTTCGTACTTTTTTCCCAACCCCCGGTCACATTTAACTTGCCGACAGGCACCCCGAAAATCTCAGCTACTTTGTCGTTAAATGTAACGTCACGTAGTTCTACAAATCCGAGGCCGTCACCACTACTACGCCCCCAAAACGAGTCACTAAATTCCAACTCCAAACGTCCTTTGCAACGCGCGCAGCTCTTACCTGGACCTACGGTAAGTGAGATTCGACGGCGTCCGTCGAGGTTCAAGCTTCTAGCTCCGATAATGAAGGATGCCGATTTACCGTAACGAAAGGCTTCGAGTTCAACTGAAACACTTAGGTCTTCGCTATCGATCAAAACGCTAAGAATGTCGAGAGTCGGTTGGCCCGACCCGCCAACCCCTGGTGCGCGCCATCCTGAGTCTATGTGTTCCAAACCAATGTACGCCGATCCAACTACCAACCTACTTACGACAACACGGTTATATAACAGGCTCTTTAGGAAGTTGATTTCGAAGAAGACTTCGTCCAACCGTCCACCTGCAAACGTAATATTGCGTGCAGTAAATGTCGGATTGAGGCGACTCCATCCACCTGCAGCTCCCTCTAGGGATACATCGTATGAAACCAACAATTCATTGATCGAGGGCTCCAAGTAACTCAGGTTCGTGGAAAAAATTCTTCCTATAACCTGAAGCCCGGCAAGGAACCCTAGCACTGCGATTACGAAGACTAAGACGAATCTTAGCGAGCGACTCAACGTCGTATCCCTATTTCCCGCTTCAATGCTTTCAAAGTAGAGTGCAATCGATTTTCGGGTACCGACGTTTCAACAACGATCGTAAACAAATGACAGTGTTTGCTGACTTCACATCCTCTCGTTGTCCGACTTGTTTAGTCGCTTTGTGGATCAGGAAGTTCAATCAATTTGAACTCGCCAGGCCCACAATCTTGCTCAACTTCAAAGCAAATTTCGCATTCCAACTCAGTGCTGAAATGTTCTAGACGGGCCGACTCTAGGCCAACCATTCGATCGACAACCTCTCGACTAGTCCTGACCAAATATCCTAGTCCACGGCTTGGATCTTCGACACGGGCCTCGACAGCAGCATGCAACGCACGGAACAGGTCAAAAGCGGTTGTTTCAAGACCTCTAACGATTCCTTCACCACCGCATCTCGAACAGCGATCGCTCATCTGTTCCGCCAGGGGTTTTCGGGTACGTTTCCGGCTGAGCTCAACTAGCCCAAACTCCGAAAAATCTCCGATTTGCACCCGACTTGGATCGCCTTCAAATGCCCTCTCAAAAGCCGCCATAACATCGCGCCGATGGACCGCCTCGCCCATGTCGATAAAATCCACCACGACAAGTCCGCCTATATTCCGGACTCGCATCTCTCGAGCAATCACCCAAGCCGCTTCCATGTTGGTCTTAAATGCAGTGTCTTCTAAGTTCTTCGAACCGACGAAACGACCCGTATTTACATCGACGGTACACATCGCCTCGGTATTCTCAATCAACAAATGTCCGCCCGACGGCAGCTCTGCTTTCCGCATCAACGCTTTTTCTAGCTCTTCATTCAGCTTGCGCCGTTGATGCTTGCTATCGGTAGTTAATGTTAGCCCCGAGATATATTCAGGCATGTAACTCGTCACGAAATCTTTTACTTGCGCTAA
>CEVM01121599.1_pt1 | contig 9691 bp, 10 predicted proteins | sample 531481 | NCBI WGS metagenome assembly CEVM01 (sample SAMEA2623649, study PRJEB7988) | marine metagenome | biome: marine biome (ENVO:00000447); feature: mesopelagic zone (ENVO:00000213) & marine oxygen minimum zone (ENVO:01000065); material: "saline water (ENVO:00002010), including plankton...
GGAATTAATGCAATCTTTTTCATTTAAAATATTTTTCTAATATAATTCATTTATTAATAGTTTTACGAATAAAAAAAAATTGTAGATTTGTTAATATCAAAAAAAAACAAGATGAATAAAAAACGTGGACTTGAACTCTTTTTATGGATACTATCTGTTTTCTTTGCTTCGCAAATATATAGTTCAATCAATGGGCCGATAAAATTTAATAAAGTAAAAAATGAAAGATACGCATTAGTTATTAATAGGCTAAAAGACGTTCGTAATGCTCAAATAGCACATAAAGATGTTAAAGGTTATTATGCTAACAATTTTGATGATCTTGTGAGCTTTATAGACAATGGTCTTTTTACTCTTACCGAGGAGAAAGATTCCTCCTATCTTGCATATGACAGGATATATAGAATTGATATGCTTAGAGAAGTTAGAATAGTTCGCGAATTAGGAAAAGTTTCTGTAAAAGACTCTTTATTTAAAGATAATGATAGTTATAAACAGATGGCATTTATTCCTATCAAAGGAAAAGAACATGAAAAATTTTCAATTTCTGCAGATATTATTGATAAAAATGGATATGAAGCTCATGTTTTTGAAGTAAAAGTCAAAAAAGATGTTATTCTTTATGATCAGAATAAAGATCTTCTAAAGCAAGAAAATAAAGTAATATCTGTTGATGGTGTTAATGGATCTGAAATAGTTCTTGGCTCAATGACTCAGGTTAGCACTAGCGGGAACTGGCCAACAATTTTTGATGCAAACAAGAAGTAAAAATAATTTACCAGATACATTAGAAGTTCATCAATTTAAATCTAATTTTTTTATTGGAAATAATAATACTTTCAAATTATTTAATCCAAAATCGTATTCTAAAAGAGATATTAAATCTAATAATATTAACATAATTCATTTTGAGAGACCCCCTGTTATAATTCCAAAATCATTATTTAAAAAGGATAACTTAAAAAAATACGTCTCAACTAACTATAAGCTATCAAAAGCTTCAAATATTGCTTATGATGAAACTAATAATAAATTAATTTATATAGTTTATGAAAGACAAAATATCTTAGAAAGTCTTTTTAATAAAGAAAATCTTGAATTTAGATCAATTAACTACTTCACAACACTATATGAATATTTATTACCATTAAAGAAAAAAGATGATTTATCAATATATATTAATCTTCGAGCTAACTTATTTGACCTAATTATATTTAAAAAAAATGAATTCTTTTACTTTAATACATTTAATAAAAACAACAAAGAAGAGTTCCTTTATTATTTATTATATGTTTTAAAAAATTTTGAAGCAGATATAAATACATCTAAAATTGTTTTCTTAGGCAAGTTTGAAGAATTTAAAGATTATTATGAATATGCAAGATCATATGCAGAAGTAATATTTGAGAAAAATAAATCTGAAACAAAAAATACTATAAAACATGAATCTCCATTCTTCTTAAATTCTTTAGTTTGAAAATAATTTCAGGATCTAAAAAAAGTCATGTCATTCGTGCTCCAAAGAATTTGTCAATAGTAAGACCTACATCTGGATTAGTAAAAGAATCATTATTCAATATATTAAGCAATTATTTTATTTTCAATGAAATTAAAGTATTAGATCTTTATGCAGGAATTGGAAATATTTCTTATGAATTTGGATCAAGAGGATGTAATGAAATTGATTCAGTTGATATTAATTTTCGATGTACTGATTTTATAAAAAAAATGGCTAAAGAGCTTAATTTGAGAATAAAAATATTCACACTTAGCGTAGATAAATTTATTATGAAAAATGAATCTAAATATGATATTATTTTTGCAGATCCACCTTATCCTTTTGTAGATAAAAAATACTCAGATTTAATTAATTCAATTTTTGATTTAAATATGTTAAATAAAGGTGGGTTATTAGTAATTGAGCATTATAAAAAAATTGAATTAAATAAACACAAAATGTTTTATTTTGATAAAACATATGGAGGGACAACATTAAGCTTTTTTAAAAAAGCAAGCCTGTAAGCCGGATTCTGTCGAGTCTTACCATTTATCTAGGCATATTATTACTAAAATGCTCAATCCACCTACCCTTCTGTATAAGGCGAGCAACCTTAATTTACAGATATACTTGGTGTTTCACCATGCAGAGTTTACAAGATTCCACTACAGCCTAACTGTACATACTTTCTGTTGCACTATTCCTATCTAACGATGTCGGGAGTTACCCGATGCATTGCTCTATGGTGTCCGGACTTTCCTCTGTTAAAAACAGCGATAAGACGGCTTGCAAATGCAAATATAATTATTTGTTAATAATTAAATACTAAAATTGTATAATGACCTTTATTTAGTTTTACTCAATTTTTATATTTGTTTAATTATGACTAATAACTCTTCAGCTTCTGCATTAAGATATAGACCTCAAAAATTTGAAGAGGTAATTGGACAAGATGCTATTGTTAAAACTTTATTAAATGCTATAAAAAATGATAGCCTTGCGCAAGCTCTTCTTTTTTGTGGGCCTAGAGGAGTTGGAAAAACAACATGTGCACGAATTTTAGCAAAAGAAATTAATAAGGTGGAATCAGACTATGATTATAATATTTTTGAATTGGATGCAGCAAATAATGCCGGGGTTGAAGATATAAGGACACTTATCGATCAATTTAGAATTCCCCCACAAATCGGTAAGTATAAAGTATATATCATTGATGAGGTTCATATGTTATCAAAACCTGCTTTTAACGCTTTTTTAAAGTCCCTTGAAGAACCTCCAAAACATGTAATCTTTATTCTAGCAACAACAGAGAAAAATAAAATAATACCTACAATTTTATCTAGATGTCAAATTTTTGAGTTTAAAAAAATTGATCATCTTAAGATAGAGAACTCCTTAAATAAGATCTGTAAAGAGAATAAAATTGATTTTGAAGAAGAAGCATTAAATTTAATAGCAAGTAAATCAGATGGTGCAATGAGGGATGCACTAGTTATGTTTGATAGATTAGTTACATTTACTAATGGTAATCTTTCTCTCAAAGATGTATCTATTAATCTAAATACATTAGATATAGATACATATTTTAAGTTTTCAGAATTAATTTTTTCAAGTTCTATTCCAGAGATTTTGACAAAATATAATGAAATTGTTAAAATGGGTTTTGATGGACTAAGTTTTATTGACGGCTTAGCTAAACACTTTAGAGAAATGTTAATTTTAAAATATTCAGATAGTCAAAAGATTTCTACGTATAGCGATTCTATTAAATCAAAATACGAAGAGATTGCAAAAAAAGTAGAAATTGATGAGATTATTGGAATGATTGATATAATTAATGATTCTGAAATTAATTACAAGAAAATCACTGATGAGAGGATCCATGTAGAATTATGCTTATTAAAACTTGCATCCTATAAAAAGGATAATAAAAAAAAAACTTCCTAATATCAACTAAAGATTTTAGATCTATTCTTAATATTCAAAAGCATGACAATTCTTCTTTAAATGAAGAAAAAGAAAATAGACTATTTGACATACCTAATAGTAAGAGAAGTATTTCCAGTTTTTCTTTAGCAAGTGTTGATTTTAAAAATTCAATACCTAATAATTCAGATATTGAACAGTTTGATCTTCCAAATAATAAATTTTCAAAATTAGATTTATTAAAAAAATGGAAAGAATTCTGTCGAATTCAAGAAAAAAGGGGAAATATAAATATATTATCTGTTCTAAAAATGAATGAACCAGACCTAAATAATGAGAAAATTATCATTAAAGCTGTTAACCAGATTAATAAAAAAGAGATCGAGAGCATTTCAGATGAAATCTTAAGTTATCTAAAAAAAGAATTAAAAAACTACTCTATAACTTTAAGCGTCAAACTAGAAAAATTAAAAAAAGAAAATGAACCAAAATCTTTAAACAATAAAGAAAAACTAAAATCCATGATAGATTCAAATCCAAAATTTGAATCTTTAATTGAAGAATTTAATTTAAAGTTTTAGCTTTTTTCCAGCACTATTAAAATATATTTCTTTTATCATCCCATCAACTAAACCAACTTTTGGGACAAAAATTTTGTTAGAACCTGACCATTCCATAGTTTTTAAAAATATTTTTAGAGCAGGGATTATAACATCTGCTCTATCGGGGTTTAAATCGTATTGTAGTATTCTTTTTTCATAATCTATTTTTGATAGATTATTAAGTAATGTTATCATAGAGAAATATGAAATTGGTTTTCCCACTTTAGTATTTGTTATATTTTGAATTTTATTAATATTTCCGCCAGTTCCAAATAATCTAAGCTTAAAATCTTTATCCATATTATCTTTTATCCAAATCTTTATCTGATCCCACACATTAGTTTTATTTTTTTTATTTAAATCTCTCACTGTACCAATATTAAATGACCTAGATAAAGTCTTTTTGCCATTTTGAATAAAACTTAATTCAGTGCTTCCACCACCTACATCAATATATAGATTTTTCCTAAATGGATGATTATTTTCAATTTGTTTTGCATTAGAAATAATTTTAGCTTCTTTTAAGCCATCAATTATTTCGATTTCAATTGTAGTTTCACTTTTAACTTTAGATATAATAACATCAGAGTTTTCTGCTTCTCTAAGAGCTGATGTAGCATATGCAAGATAATAGTCAACACCATGGACCTTCATTATATACTTCATTGAATTAATTGCATTAATGAATGTTTCTATTTTGTTTTTTGAAATAGATTGATCTTTAAATGAATCTTCTCCAAGTCTTAATGGAAGTCTTAAATAACTGTTTTTTTGAAAATGAAGTTTACCTTCATTATTTTTTATAACATAAGATATTAGCATTCTAACAGCATTTGATCCAATATCTATAGCAGCTATTTTATTTAAATTCAAACTTAAGTGTTAATCTTACAAAAATAATCATAAGTATCCCATTGAGATCTAATTTTTTTATTTTTGTTTTCAACAAATTCATTCTGTTTATTAAGATTAATTAATCTAGATTTAACATTATCGTTCAAACTTATTTTAATGGTATCTAGAATTTGTTTTTTAAGATCTTTTTGATAAATAGGACAGGCAACTTCTACCCTATTATCAAGATTCCTTGTCATAAGGTCAGCAGAGGAAATATAAACTTTTTTGTCACCCCCATTTTCAAATATATAGACTCTAGGATGTTCTAGATATTTGTCTACTACGCTAATAACCTCAATATTTTCACTTAAATTTTTTAGATTAGGAATTAAACAACATATTCCACGAATAATTAATTTAATTTTAACTCCCGAATTACTAGCCTCGTATAATTTGTTGACAAATTTATAACTTGTTAAACTATTTAATTTTAAAATTATTACTGATTTTTTTCCTTTTTTTGAATTTTCAATTTCATGGTCAATCATTGAAAAAAGTATAGAAGATGTATAATGGGGTGATACTATTAAATGTTTATATTTCTGAATCTTATAGTTAACTTTTAAAAATTCAAAAACTTTACTAACATCTTTTAGAATACTTTGATTAGCTGTGAATAGTGTGTAATCTGTATAAACTTTTGCAGTAGATTCATTAAAATTTCCTGTACTAATAAATCCATAGAATTTCTTATTATTATTTTCTCGTCTTTCTATTAAACATATTTTTGAATGGACTTTTAAACCTTTGACACCAAAAATTAATTCAACTCCAGCTGCTTTAAGCATCTCAGAAACTCTAATATTGTTTTCTTCATCAAATCTAGCTTGAAGTTCTATTTGAACTAAAACCTTTTTTCCGTTTTTTGCTGCATTAATTAATGAACTAATAACATTGGAATTTTTAGATAGTCTATATAAGGTTATTTTTATAGATTTAACGTTTGGATCAATTGCAGATTGTCTAAGAAAAGCTACTAAATATGAAAATGAATGATAGGGAGTATACATTAAAAAATCTTTTTTAGAAATTTGTGTTAAAAGATTAGCTTCAATATGAAAATTAAGGATATTCAATGGCTTCTTTTTTTTATACACTAAATCTTGTCTAGATAAATCTGGAAAATCCATATAATCTCTTCTTTGGTGATATCTAGCACCTGGAATTAAACTATCATTTGAAGTTACTTTTAGTTTTTTAATAATAAAATCTAGAGTAGCATTAGAAATATCTTTATCATAAACTAATCTAACTGGATTGCTATATTTTCTTTTATTCACATATTCAGAGATTTTCTTTATATAACTTTTAGATAAATCTACTATATCATCAATATCCATCTCTGCATCTCTTGTTATTTTAACCATATGAGTATCAATTCTTTCATAATTGTAATTACTGAAAATTATTTTCAAGTGATATCGTATAATATCATCAATTAGTATTATGTATTGTTTATTAGATATTTTAGGAAGAACAACGAACCTACTAATGTTCTCAGGTATTTCAACTATAGCATATATATTATCCTGGTTATTAAAAATCATATCAGCAATTAAAAATGCTTTATTATCAGTAAAATCATATTTCCTACTTTTAGAGAGGATAATTGTTACAAGTGCAGGACTAATTTTTCTTAAAAAGAAATCTTTTAAAAATTCTTTTTGTGAATCTTTCACTTGATTTTCATTAATAAAATAAATATTTTCTTTTTTTAATGATAACTGTATTGAATCTAGAATTTTAGAGCTCTTATTCTGAAGCTCAATAACTTTATTAGTAATTTGATCTAAAAGATGAATTGCATTTTGGTTTTTATCGTCATTCTTATTAACTCCTGACTCAGCGATCCTTTTAACAGTTGCATATCTTACTTGGAAAAACTCATCAAGATTATTTGAGAAAATTCCAAGAAACCTAAGTCTTTCAATTATTGGAACATTTATATCAGATGCTTCTTGTAGGACTCTAGAATTAAAATCTAGCCAACTAATCTCTCTATTTAAATATTTATTTTTCACTTTTTATATTATTTAAAGAAATTTGGATATCTCTATTATTAATTGTTGACCAATTGTCTTTATTAAAGATTAATTTAACCCATCTTGAAGTGGGTAAATTTAAAATTTTGTTTTCTGAGAAATAATTAGCAATATCTGTTAATGCGGGATTATGACCAACAATTACAACTCTTGACACCTTATCATCAATTGCTAATATAAATTTAAGAATATCATTAAAACTAAATGTGTAAAGTTTGTCAGAAATAATTAAATTATTAAGACTGAGTTTTAACTTATCTATTAGAATGATTGAAGTATGAAGAGCTCTATTTGCATTACTAGAAAAGATAATCTCTGTGTTTTTAAAAATTGTTTTAGATTCTTCTGCTATCTTTTCAATCTTATGTATACCACTTTCTGATAATGGTCTATTTATATCATCAACATTATAATCCCATGATGATTTTGAATGTCTTAAAATTATTAGTTCTTTCATTTTAAGGAGACAATAATTTTGCGTCCCACTTACTATTTTCATTTATCTTAAAAAGAACTCTATTATGAAGTCTATTTGGTCTACCTTGCCAAAACTCAATCTCTAATGGTTTGATAATTATTCCTCCCCAATAATTTGGTCGAATAATTTTTTTTCCCTCAAGTTCCTTCTGTTTTTTCTCAAATTTCTGCTCTAAATATTTAAGATTTGGTATTTCAGAACTTTGATTAGAAATTATTGAACTAATTTGACTACTTCTTGGTCTAGAATTAAAGTACTCATCAGATTTTTTATCTGAAACCTTTTCAGCTATTCCATTAACAGTAACCTGTCTTTCAAGGAATTGCCAAAAAAAAGATAATGAAACCATTTTGTTTATTTTAATTGATTTAGCCTTTTTGCTTTGATAATTAGTAAAGAAAATAAATCCTTCATCAGAAAACTCTTTAAGAAGTACAATTCTTGAAGATGGTTGATTTAACTCATTGACAGTAGATATTGTCATAGCGTTAGGCTCTATTATCTTATCACAACTTTCAGCTTCCTCAAACCATTTAGCAAAAAGATCAATTGGGTTATCACATATTGAATCAATATCTAAATAGTCAAATTTATAAGATCTCCTATGGTTAAATAATTTCATTATTCTAAATTTTTAATAATTCATTTTTGATGCTAGTAAATATATTACTGCCATTCTTATAGCAACTCCGTTTTCAACTTGATCTAAAATTATTGAATTTTTAGAATCAGCAAGTTCAGAAGAAATTTCAACTCCTCTGTTTATAGGTCCTGGATGTAAAATTATTATTTCTTTTTGCAATTTATCTATCTTTTTTCTATCAAGTCCAAAAAGCATAGAATATTCTCTATTATTAGGGAAATAAGATTTTTCCATTCTTTCATGTTGAACTCTTAAGACATTGGCAGCATCACACCAAGATAAAGCTTTATCTATTTCAGTCTCTATAGTAACCCCTAGTGATTCTATTTCTCGAGGAAGAAGACTTAAAGGACAACTTATTTTTATTTTAGCATTTAATAATTTTAAAGCATATATGTTTGATAAAGCAACTCTAGAATGCAGTATATCTCCAATAATAAGTATTTTTTTCCCATCAAGATTACCTAATTTCTGTTTTAATGAGTATGTATCAAGTAATGCCTGAGTTGGGTGTTCATTAGTTCCATCTCCAGCATTTATTATACATGAGTTAACATTTTTTGAAAGCAACAAGGCTGAACCTGGATTAGGGTGCCTTAAAACAATCATATTTACCTTCATAGCCAAGATATTATTAACAGTATCTATTAAAGTTTCCCCTTTCTTTATTGAAGATGATGAACTTGAAAAATTGATTACATCTGCACTAAGTCTTTTCTCTGCTAATTCAAATGATAATTTTGTTCTTGTACTATTTTCAAAAAAAAGGTTTGCAATAGTTATGTCTCTTAAACTAGGAACTTTTTTAATTGGCCTATTAATAACTTCTTTGAAATGATCTGCTGTATTAAAAATTAGATCTATGTCTTCTCTTTTTAAATACTTTATTCCTAATAAATTATCAACACTTAATTGTCCCATTGTTTATCTTTCAATATACACAACATCATTATCTTTTTCTTTACCCCAAATTACACTAACCTTATCACCTTTAATTGTGTCAATCTTAGCTCCAAAATAATTAGCTTCAATTGGTAATTCCCTTTTAAACCTTCTATCAATCAAAACCATTAATTCAATAGACTTAGGTCTACCATAACTATCAATAGATGACATAGCTGCTCTAATACTTCTTCCAGTAAAAAGAACATCATCAATTAAAACTATTTTCTTATTTTCTATTGATATATCGATATTTGATGATTTAGGTTTTATGGTTTTTTCACCTCTCCTAAAATCATCTCTAAAAAAAGTATAATCTAAATTTCTATGAATAATTTTTTTATTAGTGTATTTATTAGAAAAAACATTTAAAATTTTATCTAATAAATAAATCCCTCTTGGTTGAAGTCCAATCAAAACAGTATCATTAAAATCATTATGATTCTCAATTAATTGACATACAAGCCTATTAATAATTATATCAATCTTATTGGAGTTTAAAAAAACTTTTTTCTGCATATTTTCTTATAAGTACAAAAGTATAAATTTTACATTGAGGTAAAAAAAAACCCTTCATAAACTGAAGGGCTGTTTTTTTTAATCATCTTTCTTTTTGGATTTAGTAGACTTTGTCTTTTTTACTTCCTTTTCTGGTTTCTCTTC